>Ga0194132_10002693_pt1 | contig 32785 bp, 40 predicted proteins | sample TA2KigOf80mmetaG_FD_148612 | JGI IMG/M metagenome (GOLD analysis project Ga0194132, IMG submission 148612) | Freshwater microbial communities from Lake Tanganyika, Tanzania - TA2015054 Kigoma Offshore 80m | ecosystem: Environmental > Aquatic > Freshwater > Lake | place: Tanzania: Lake... | reverse complement strand
CATCAAGCTGCGCGTGCCCGAGGGCAAGTGGCGGGTGAAGATGTTCCAGGCCTACGGCGCCAACCCCTCGGCCATGAAGTTCTCCGAGGTCTTCACCGCCCTCAAGACCGGGACCATGGACGGGCAAGAGAACCCCTATTCCCAGATCTACAGCGCCAAGTTCCACGAAGCGCAGAAATATCTTTCGATCACCGATCACGTCTACACCCCGGCCTACGTGATCGCCGGCACCAAGCGTTGGGAGGCGTTGCCCGCCGACGTGCGTAAGATCCTGGCCGATACCGCCAAGGAGACCCAGGCGTTCGTATACGAAACGGCGGCGAAGATGGAGAAGGACCTGCTCGACAAGATCAAGGCCGCTGGGGTCGCGGTGAACAACGCCGACAAGGACGCCTTCGTCAAGGCGAGCGCGGGCATCTACAAGGAATTCGGCGATTCGGTCGCCGGCGCGGGCGAAATGATCGCGCTGGCCAACAAGATCCGCTGACGGCGCCGGGTCGGCGCGGCGGGCGGACGCCATCGGCGTCCGCCGTCGCCCACGCCCGCCCATGGGGGAACAACACGTGACCGTCAAGACCGCGCGCAGGACCTTCGAGCGCCTGCTCGAAGGCATCGTCATCGTGCTCACGTCCGGCCTCTTTCTGCTGGTCGTGGTGGCGGTGGTTTTCCGCAAGAGCGGCAATTCGATCATCTGGTACGACGAAATCGCCGAGGTGATGCTGGCCTGGCTCACCTACTACGGCGCGGCGCTGGCGGCGCTGAGGCGCGGCCATATCGGCGTCACCACCGTGGTCAACATGTTCCCGAAAGTCTGGCGTCTGGCGTCGTTCGTGGTCGCCGAGGCCACGGTCGCCGCCTTCTTCGTCCTTCTCGCCTGGGTCGGCTGGCGCGTGCTCGACGTGCTGACCATCGACTTCCTCGCCACCTTGCCCGAACTGTCGTCGGCCTACACCCATTCGGTGATCCCGATCGGCGCGGTGCTTTACCTGATCGCGCAGGGCTTGAGCCTGCCCGAAGGCTGGCGCGCCGCCCGGCGCGGCCGCGAGACGGCGGCGGAGGAGTTCTAGGCCATGCTGCTGCTGATCATGGTCGTGGCGCTGTTCGCGCTCGTTCTCATCAACGTGCCGATCGCGGTCGCGCTCGCCGTCGTCACCGTGGTGACGATGGTGGCGACGCAAGGCGTCGATGTTCTCCCCAACGTCGCGCTGGTGATGTACACCGGCGCGACCAAGTTTCCCCTGATCGCCATACCGCTGTTCATCCTGGCGGGCGCGATCATGAACGCGACCGGCATTTCGCGCCGCCTGATCGCGTTCGCCTCGGCCATGCTCGGCTTCATCCGCGGCGGCTTGGCGATGGTCAACATCGGCGCCTCGATGTTCTTCGCCGAGATTTCCGGCTCGGCGGTCGCCGACGTCGCGGCCATCGGCTCGATCCTGATTCCGGCGATGAAGAAGAAGGGCTATCCGGTCGCGTTCGCGACCGCGATCACGTCGTCGGCGGCGACGCTCGCGGTCATCATTCCGCCCTCGATTCCGATGATTCTCTACGCGGTGATGGCCGATACCTCGGTGACGCAGATGTTCGTCGCCGGCGTGATACCGGGCGTGCTCGGCGGCCTCGGCCTGATGGGCATATCCTATATGTTCGCCCGCCGCTACAACTACCCGGTCGAGGAAGTGTTCAACCTCTGCAACGTCTGGCGCACGTTCAAGGACGCCGCCTGGGCGCTGACCCTGCCGTTCATCATCCTGGGAGGCATCTTCTCCGGTTGGGTGACCGCGACCGAGGGCGCCGGGCTCGCCGTGTTCGCGGCGCTGTTCATCGGCGTGGCCATCTATCGGGAACTCGACGCCAAGCAGCTGGTCAAATCGGTGATCGAGGGCGGCGAGCAGACCGCCGTGGTCATGCTGCTGGTGGCCTCCTCCGCCCTGATCGGCGTCTACCTCACCGAAATCCGCATGCCGCAGGCGCTGGCGCAGGGCATCCTCGCCGTCACCGATTCCCAATGGGTGGTGCTGGCGATCCTGAATGTATTCTTTCTGGTCATCGGGCTGTTCCTCCATTCGGCGGCGGCGATCATCCTGGTGGTCCCGATCGTCATGCCGCTGGTGCTGCAGATGGGGATCGACCCGGTCCATTTCGGCATCATCGTCACCATCAACCTCGGCATCGGCCAGCAGACTCCGCCGGTGGCGAGCGTGCTGATGGCGGCCTGCGCCATTTCCAAGGCCGACATCTGGGAAGTGACCAAGGTCAACGTCTGGTTCATCGGCGTGCTGGTGGCGGTGCTGCTGCTCGTGACCTACGTGCCCATCGTCGCCCTGTTGCCGATCGAGCTCTTCTACCGCTAGGTTCGCATCATGACCGACACCGTTCTCGTCGCCCGCGACGACGCCATCGCCACCGTCACCCTGAATGCGCCGGAAAAACTCAACGCCCTCGATCTCGCCGCCTGGACGCGGCTGGGCGAGGCGATCGGCGAGTTGTCGGCGGACGATGCGCTGCGCTGCGTGGTGATCCGGGGCGCGGGTTCATCCGCGTTCGCCGCCGGCGCCGACATTTCCGAATTCGCGACGGTGCGGAAGGATTCCAAGGCGTCCAAGGTCTACGGCGAACGGGTCGCCGCCACCATGCAGGCGGTGATGGATTGCCGCCACCCGACCGTGGCGCTGATCCGGGGCGCTTGCGTCGGCGGCGGGCTCGAGGTCGCCGCCTGCTGCGATCTCCGCATTTGCGGCGAATCCTCGCGCTTCGGGGTGCCGATCAAAAAACTCGGCCTGGTCATGGCCTACGGCGAGTTGTCGAAGCTGGTGGCGCTGGTCGGGCGCGCCGCCGCGCTCGAAATCCTGCTCGAAGGCCGCGTGTTCGGCGCCAGGGAAGCGATGGAAAAAGGCCTCGTCACCCGCGTCGTCCCCGACGCCGAAGTCGAGATGGAGGCCTACGCCGCCGCCAGGAGAATCGCCGAGGGCGCGCCGCTGGTCGCGCGCTGGCACAAGAAATTTATCAATCGTCTGCTCGACCCTCGTCCCTGGACCGAAGCGGAAAAGGACGAAGGCTTCGCCTGCTACGACACCGAGGATTTCAAGGAAGGCGTCAAGGCGTTCCTCGCAAAGCGCGACCCCGCCTTCAAGGGGCGTTGAGCATGCCAGGTCCGCTGGCCGGCCTGAAGGTCGTCGAATTCGCCCACATCATGGCCGGGCCGGTCTGCGGCCTGATGCTCGCCGATATGGGCGCCGACGTGATCAAGGTGGAGAAAATTCCCGGCGGCGACGATTCGCGGCGCTTCCTGCCGCCCCTGCAGGGGGGCGAGCCCGCCGCCTTCATGATGATGAACCGCAACAAGCGGGGCATCGCCCTCGATCTCAAGAACCCGGGCGGGCGCGACGCGGCGCGGCGCCTGATCGCGCGCGCCGACGCGGTGATCGAAAACTACCGCAAGGGCACCATGGAAAAGCTCGGCCTCGGCTACGAGGCCTGCGCACGGGAAAACCCAGGCCTCGTCTGGTGCGAACTTTCCGGCTTCGGGCGCACCGGCCCCTACGCCGACCGCGGCGGATTCGATTTGATCGCGCAGGGGATGAGCGGCCTGATGAGCATCACCGGCGAAGGCGAAGGCCGCCCGCCGATGAAGGTGGGCGCGCCCTTGACCGACATCACCGCCGGGATCCTCGGCGCCATGGGCATCCTCGCCGCCATTCGTGCCCGCGGCCAAACCGGCAAGGGCCAGCGCGTGGATACCTCGCTGTTCGAGGCGGGCATCGTCCACACCTATTGGCAATCGGCGATCGCGTTCGCCACCGGCGTCTCGCCCGGCGCGCTCGGCACTGCGCATCCCCTGAACGCGCCCTATCAGGCGTTCCATGCCGCCGACGGCTGGATCACGGTCGGCGCCGCCAACCAGGCCAACTGGCTGCGCCTGGTCGAGGCGTTGGGTGCGCCCGAACTCGCGAACGATCCCCGTTTCGCCGACAACGCGAAGCGGATGGCCAACCTGAAGGCGCTCGAAGCGGCACTCGCCCCCCATTTCGCGCGGCGGACAGCGGCGGAATGGCTCGCGCGGCTCGAGGCCGCCGGCGTCCCCGCCGGGCCGGTACTGGACGTGGGCGAGATGCAACGCGATCCGCAGACGCTCGCGCGCGACATGGTGGTGACGGTCGATCACCCCAGGGCGGGCGCGGTGAAAACCTTGGGCCTGCCGGTGAAATTCTCGGCGACGCCCGGCAAGGTCGCGCGCGCGGCGCCGATCTTCGGCCAGCACAGCCGCGAAATCCTGGCGGAATGCGGTTATGCCGCGGCCGAGATCGAGAAACTGATCGCCTCCGGCGCGGTCGCGGCGGGCTGAGGAGGCTTCGCCGCGCCCGGCTGGTGTTCGCCGTTAATTCGCATTAGGATTGCATACACAACCGCTCCGGGAGGGCGGCTCAAGCGCTTAAGGGGGGCCATTTTCAATCCGTTGCGATTGCAATTCGAACGTCTGCGTGATCTCCACACATCCGCGGACGATCCGGCGCGGCGGGAAAAGCTGCTCGATTTCTACACCCGAATCATGACCCGCGCGGTCGGCGCCGAGCGTTGCAGCATCTTCATTCACGATCCCGACAAGGACCGGATTTGGCTGAAAACCGGAACCGGTCTCCAGGAAGCGGAAATCGTGGTGCCCAAGGAAGGCTCGCTGGTCGGCAAGGCGGTTGCCACCGGCCGGACTGTCCACGTCACCGGGCTCGAACGCGAGGCCGGCGCGCACAAGGCGGCCGACGCCAAAACCGGGTTCGTGACCAAGAGCGTGCTGTCGGTTCCGATCAAGCATCCGAGCCGCGGCGAGGTGACGGGGGCTTTTCAACTTTTGAACAAGCAAGGCGGGGGCGAGTTTACGTTCGACGACATCGCGCTCGCCGAGGACATCGCACCTGCACGCGGAAATCGATCGCATCTTCATCACACAGCAGATTGTCAACCAGAGCGAGCGCCTCTCCAACCTGTTCGGCCGGCTGATCACGGCGGCGGCAATCGTGTTCGGCGGTGTGGTGCTGTTCTTGCTGCTGGCGATTTTGTGGGGCGGCATGAGCCGCCTGTTCGCGGGCTGACGTCCCGTCGATTCCGGCGGGGTGCCGCTCGCGGCAAAGCGCTCATCGCGTCGGGAGGACGATCATGATCAAAGTCAGCGTGTTCTACCCTTACGCGGAAGGATGCCGCTTCGACATCGACTACTACTGCCGGAGGCACATGGAGATGGTCCGCAAGGCCCTCGGCGCGGCGTGCAAGGGCGTGTTCGTCGAACGGGGCCTCGCCGGCGCCGCGCCCGGCTCGCCGCCGCCCTTCGTCGCCATGGGCCACGTCCTCTGCGATTCGGCCGAAACCTTCCGCGCCATCATGGAGCCGCACATGGCCGAAATCATGGCCGACGTCGCCAACTACACCGATATCGAGCCGGTCATCCAGTTCAGCGACGTGAAGATGTGATTCCGGCGCGCGCCGCGGGAGTGTTATAACCCGCGTACGCGGACGGTCCGGCGATCTTGGCCGGCGCATGCCGACCCCGTAGCTCAGCAGGATAGAGCAGCGGTTTCCTAAACCGCAGGTCGGAGGTTCGAATCCTCTCGGGGTCGCCACTCTCCGCCCGCGCGCGAAGCGCGCGAATCAATGATCCGCGCATCGCTCGCGCGTCAATGCTCCGACGCTTTTTCCGCGAGCCAGTCCATCAGCGCGAGCAGCACGCCCGACACCACGAACATGACGTGGATGCCGACCATCCAGGCGAGATGCCGGTCGGAATAGTCGTGGACGTTGAGAAACGCCTTCAACACCTGGATCGAGGAGATGGCGACGATCGAGGCGATCAGGCGGATCTTGAGCCCGCTCATATCCACCTTGCCCATCCAGTCGGGGCGGTCGACATGGTCCTTGGTGTCGATCTTGGAGACGAAGTTCTCGTAGCCCGCGAACACCACCATCAGGATCAGGTTGCCGACCAGCGCGATGTCGACCAGGGTCAGCGCGGCGAGCACGATCTGCTCCTCCGGCATGTCCAGGATCGAGGGCACGATATGGAACAGTTCCTGGGCGAACTTAACGACCAGGATCAGCAGCACCGCCGTCAGCCCGACGTAAACCGGCGCCAGCAGCCAGCGGCTCTTGAAAATCACCTGTTCGAGGAACCGTTCGACGATCATGCGCGCCCCCTGACCCCTGTCGTTGCGCGCGGCACTCTAGGCGATTCCGTCCCCGGCGGCTATGGGGTCGATGGCGCCGTCGCCCTCTTGATGCCGCCCGTCCGGCGCGCTATGCCGCCGTCATGGCCGATCCCGTTTTCAAGCCGCAACTGACTCCGAAGAAGATGCTGGAACTCGGCGTCTTCGGCGGCTGGTATTTCGAGGGCGACCATCGCGATCTTCCCGCCGCCTGGTTGAAGAAAGCGAAGTTGTCGCCGAAGGGCTTCGACGTAAAACTCAACTGCTTCGGCGTCGCCTCCGGCCAAAGCCGCGCGGTGTGGAGGGCCAAGGGCTGGATCACGCCCGAAGATCCGCTCGGCTGGTTCCAATGGTATTGCCGCTACGCGCAAGGGCGGCGGCTTCCCAGCGTCGATCGTTTCCAGATCAGGCGCTGGAAGGCGTTCGGCGACCGCCACGCGCCGCAGGTGCGCGCCAATTGCGATCCCGGCGACGTGTTTTGCCGCCCGCGCCAGCGCCAGGCGCTTTTGCAGTGGGCCTATGATCCTTTCATATAGGTCGGATCGGTCGGCGGTGCGGTAAAATACCCGGCATGTCGGATGAAAATCGCCGGGTGAGGGTCTGGGACCCGTTCGTGCGGACGGCCCATTGGGTTCTCGCCGCCGCGTTTTTCGCGGCGTACGCGATCGAAGACGCCTGGATGTCGGCGCACGCGTGGCTCGGCTATCTCGCGGGTGCGATCGTGATCGTGCGCGCCCTGTGGGGCATGGTCGGCCCGCGTCACGCGCGCTTTGCCGATTTTCTCTATCCGCCGCGCGTCGTGCTCGGCTATCTCGCCGATCTCGCCGCTTTCCGCGCCCAGCGCTATCTCGGCCACAGCCCGGCGGGCGGCGCGATAGCGGTCGCGCTCTGGCTCGGCGTCGCCGCCAGCGTCGCGAGCGGCATCGTCGCCTACGCCTACCAGGGCAAGGGACCGCTCGCGCCCTATTTCGGCCCGGCGGCGCAGGTTGCATCGGCGCAAGTTTCAGCGGCGCTCGCGCTCGTTTCCCCGGCTTACGCCAACGACGACGAAGGCAAGCGCGCAAAAGACAAAACGCCGAAAAGCCGCGCCGCCAAGGCGTGGGAGGAAATCCACGAAGCGTTTGCGACGCTGACGCTCTGGCTCGTCGTCGTCCATATCGGCGGCGTGCTGTGGGCGAGCCTGGTTCACCGCGAAAACCTTACCCGCGGCATGATCGACGGCTTCAAATGGGCCGACCAAGGTCCGGAGGCCCCGCGCGCGGGCCCGTGAGACTCGTAAGAGAGGTCATGTTCCCGTCTACGGCATGAAAGGAAACGCCATGAAAACCATCGTTCGCAACTTATCCGTCGCCGCGCTGGCGCTGCTCGCGCTCGCCTTCGCGCCCGGCGCCGCGCCCGCCGCCGATCCCGGCGTCCGTCTCGGCATGCTGGCATGCGAGGCGGTGCCGGGCACGCGCTTCAATCTGCTGATCATGTCGTCGGTGGACGTGAAATGCGAGTTCGCCGACGTCAACGGCTGCGAACGCTATCGCGGCGAGACCGGCATCGCGCTCGGCGCCGACCTCAACCTCAAGGGCATGGAGAAAATCACCTTCGCCGTGCTGGCGGCGACGTCCGACTACAAGATCGGCTCCTACGCGCTCGCCGGCAAATACCTGGGCGCCAAGGCTTCGGCGAGCCTTGGGGTCGGCGGCGGTGCGGCGGTGCTGCTCGGCGGCGGCGCCAAGAACTTCTCGCTCCAGCCGGTCGCGCTCGAAGGCAACATCGGCCTCGGCGCGGCGGCCGGGCTCGGCTACCTCTACATCGAGCCGGAGCGGAAGTAAGTTCGCGCCCCGGCCCGGCGCGTTCAGTTCTTGCCGCCGAACAGGCCGGTGATGGACGACAGCGGGACCGAGTAATTGAGCATCAGCGATTCGGTGCCGGGGTTCTTGTCGCCGATGCTGGCGTTCGACATGTGTCCGAACGACACGCCAAGGCGCGAACGGTCGTCGAAGCGGTAGGCCACTTCGAGCTGGGCGCGGAACTCGACCGCGTGGCCGAGGTCGTAGCCCGACCCGCGCGCGTAATAACCTGGCGCGAAGCTCGGCGTCACCACGATCCGCCGGCCGAGAAACACGTCGATCAGGATGCCGGCGTAGTAATAAGACGCGCCTTCGGTGGTGGCCATCGCCCCGGCGAACGGCTTGAACACCCACAATTTCTTGTCGGAGCGGTATTCGAGGCGGAATTCGCCGGCTTCTTCCTTCTGGCGGTTCATGTTGAACCAGCCGCCGGCGACGGTGACGAAATCCAGGTCGTCGGCCCGGGCCGCGGGAACCAAGGACGTCCACGCCAGTGCCGCGAGCGCAAGCCCCGCGGCCAGGATTCTGAGTGGAGTCATGTGGCGTCCCGCCCCTTCCGATCCCGGCATGATAGGGGAAAACCGGCGCGATTCAATGGTTTGGAGAGCTCTGGAGGGCGCGCCCCGCGGCGTCCTTGCGGGCCACGTCGATTTCGGCGCGGGCCTGGGCGCGGATGCGACGCTTGGCCGCGAACGAGGACGCCCAGGCGATGGTCGCCCCGGCGAGGAACCCGACGAGCAGGGCGAGCAGGACGAACAGGTAAAGCGGCGCCTCAACCGTCCACGGCAGCGGCCAAAGATCGGCGGCGACCAGGGTGCGGTTGGCGGCGGCGAAGGTCGCGGCGGCGGCGGCGAACGGAACGCCGATCAGCCAGCCGAGCAGCCTGCCCACCGGAGACTCCGGCGGGTCAGCCCCGGCCGTTCAGCTTGTCGCGGAGCTGCTTACCGGTCTTGAAGTAGGGAACGAACTTTTCGGAGACCTTGACCGAGGTTCCGGTCCGGGGGTTGCGCCCGGTGCGGGCGCCCCGCTGCTTGACCGAAAAGGCGCCGAAGCCGCGCAACTCGACCCGGTCCCCGCGCGAGAGCGCGTTGGTGACTTCGTCGAAGATCGTGGACACGATCCGCTCCACGTCCCGTTGGTAGAGATTGGGGTGGGCCTGCGCCAGCCGCGCGATCAGTTCCGACTTGGTCATTTGGCGACTTTGCCTCCGGGCCGTTACCGCAGGGAAGGGTGCCAAACGGCAATCGCCCCGTCAAGCCTAAGTCTTTCAGAAAACAAAGCTTTTCCGACCGTCTCGTCGAACATCTCGCGCCAAAGCTCCCGCTCGCGCTTGAGGGCGACCTTGCGGACCGGGAGGGTCCTGGCGACCGACCGGCTTTCGGACAGCCAGTCGCGGGCCTCGGCCTCGTCGCCGATAGAATCGACCAGCTTCAGGTCCACGGCATGCCGGCCGGAGAAGATGCGCCCGTCGGCGATCGCCGCCACTTGGGGCCGGTCCAGGCCGCGGCGTTCGGCGACCATGTCGACGAACATGCCGTGCAGTTCGCGCACGAAACCCTCGGTCGTCTCCCGCACGGCGGGACTGACCGGCTCGAACGGATTGGGCTGGGCCTTGAGCGGCCCGCTCTTGAAGGTTTCGGGCTTGATTCCGATCTTGTCGAGCAGGCCGGTGACGTCGGCGGTTTGGAAGATGACCCCGATCGAACCGGTGATGGTGCCGCGCGCGGCGACGATGTGATCGGCCGCGATCGCCGCCATGTAGCCGCCCGAGGTCGCCACGCCGTCCATGACCGCGACCACCGGCTTGGCTTCGGCCACGCGCCGGAGCGCTCGATGAAGCGCCTCGCTGCCGACGAACGTGCCGCCGGGGCTGTCGATGCGGACGATCAGGGCCTTGACGCGGTCGTCGCCGGCGATGCCGGCCAGCATCTCGTCGCGGCGCGGGTCCTGCAGGATCAGGCCGTCGACCTCCAGGCGCGCGACGTAGTCGGTGAGGAGGTAATGGCCGTCGAAGCGCGCCAGCCCGACCACCGCGGCCGCGGCGACCGCCGCCAGCGCCGCCAGCCGCCAGAACAGGAGCCCGCGCTTGAGGCGGCGGCGGTCGACGTAGGCGTCGCTGTCGAGCGTCATGTCATGACACCGGGTCAGGCGTCGGTATCGCCGCTCTTCTTCGCCTTCTTGGCCTTCTTCGGCTTGGCGGCGTCGGCGGCCTCGCCTTCGCCCGCCGACTTGGCGGCCTTGGCCTTCTGGATCGCCGCGCCGAGAATGTCGCCGAGCGAGGCGCCCGAATCGGACGAGCCGTATTCGGCCATCGCTTTCTTTTCTTCCTCGACCTCGAGCGCCTTGATCGAGAGCGTCAGGCGGTGCGATTTGGCGTCGACCTGGGTCACCTTGGCGTCGACCTTCTCGCCCGGCGCGAAGCGGGCCGGGCGCTGCTCGGCGCGGTCGCGGGACAATTCGGCCTTGCGGATGAAACCGTGCTGGCCGCCGGTGACGGTGACCTCGACGCCGCCATCGGTGACGGCGGTGACGGTGCAGGTCACCACGTCGCCCTTGTTGAACTTGGCGGCGGCCTCGGCGCGGCCGCCTTCCTCGACTTGCTTGATGCCCAGGCTGACGCGCTCCTTGACCGGATCGACGTCCAGGATCTTGGCCTTGACCATCTGGCCTTTCTGGTATTCGGCGATCGCCTTCTCGCCCGGGGTCGTCCAGGAAATGTCGCTCAAGTGGCACATGCCGTCGATATCGCTGGTGAGGCCGATGAACAGGCCGAACTCGGTGATGTTCTTGACCTCGCCCTCGATGATCGAGCCGACCGGATACTTCTCGCGGAAGGTGTCCCAGGGATTGGCCTGGCACTGCTTGAGGCCGAGGCTGATGCGGCGCTTGTCGGGATCGACGTCGAGAACCATCACCTCGACTTCCTGGCTGGTGGACACGATCTTGCCCGGATGGACGTTCTTCTTGGTCCAGCTCATTTCGGAAACGTGGACCAGGCCCTCGACGCCCGGCTCCAATTCGACGAACGCGCCGTAGTCGGTGATGTTGGTGACGCGGCCCTTGAACCTGGTGTTCTTCGGGTACTTGAGGGCGACGCCCTGCCACGGGTCGGCCTCGAGCTGTTTCATGCCGAGCGAGATGCGCTGCGTCTCGGAGTTGAAACGGATGACCTGGACCTTGACGTTCTGGCCGACGTGCAGCGCCTCGGACGGATGGTTGATGCGCTTCCAGGCGATGTCGGTGACGTGCAGCAGCCCGTCGACGCCGCCGAGGTCGACGAACGCGCCGTAATCGGTGATGTTCTTGACCACGCCGTCCATGACCTGGCCCTCACGCAATTGCGAGATCAGCTCCGAGCGCGTTTCGTTCCGGGTTTCCTCGAGCACCGCGCGGCGCGAAACGACGATGTTGTTGCGGCCGGCATCCATCTTCAGGATCTGGAACGGCTGCGGCACGCCCATCAGCGGCGTGATGTCGCGCACCGGGCGGATGTCGACCTGGCTTCCGGGGAGGAACGCGACCGCGCCGGCGAGGTCGACGATGAAGCCGCCCTTGACGCGGCCGAAAATGGTGCCGTTGACGCGCTGGCCCTTCTGGAACACCTTTTCGAGGTCGTCCCACGCTTCCTCGCGCCGGGCCTTCTCGCGGCTGAGCCGGACCAGGCCTTCCTTGTCCTCGTAGCGTTCGATGAACACGTCGACCGTGTCGCCGGGCTTGATCTCCGGCGCCTGGCCGGCGGCGGCGAATTCCTTGAGGGGCACGCGGCCCTCGGACTTGAGGCCGACGTCGATCACGGCGAAGTCGTTTTCAAGGCGGACCACGGTGCCTTTATGCACCTGGCCGGCGAAGGTGGGACGCTGGGCGAGGGATTCCTCGAGCAGCGCGGCGAATTCCTGGGTCGAGGCGGCGGGGACGGCGGTGGCGGCGGAACGGGGACGAGGCACTGGGACAAATCCTTTCTTCGGGTTCGTTGTTCGGGCCATCCGGTTGGTTCCGGAGGTCTTGACGGGGTTGACGCGGACGCGGAGTTACTCAGCCCGGTCTGCGCGCGGCGATATGGCGGAGCGCCAAGTCGAACACGGCGTCGGCATCGAGGGTACTGGTGTCCAGCACCAACGCGTCCTTGGCCGGGATCAGCGGGGCGACGGCGCGGGCCCGGTCGCGGGCGTCGCGCTCGTTCAAGTCCTGCAAAACGCGCGCATATATAGCTTCGAGGCCCCTCTCCCGCAACTCCTTAACGCGCCGTTCGGCCCGCACTTCGGGGGTCGCGGTTAGGAACAATTTCACTTGGGCGTCCGGGCAGACCACGGTGCCGACGTCGCGGCCGTCGAGCACGACGCCCTTGGCTCCGCCCGGGGGGGAGGCCGCGAAGCGCCGCTGGAACTCGAGCAGGGCGGCGCGCACCGCCGGGATGGCGGAAACCTTGGAGGCGGCATTGGCCGCCTCGTCGCCGCGAAGGGCGGGGTCGGCGAACATGGCCGGGTCGAGGGCCTTGGCCGCGCGCTCGGCCGCCGCCGTGTCCTCGGGATCGAGCCCCGCGCGCAGCATGGCGTGGCCGACCGCCCGGTAGATCAGGCCGGTATCCAGGTGGGCGAAACCGAAATGCGCCGCCAGCCGTTTGGCGAGCGTGCCCTTGCCCGATCCGGCCGGTCCGTCGATGGCGACGATCATGGCGCGGGCTCGAGGCGCGCGCCGAGCCCGTTCATCAGGGCGACGAATCCCGGAAAGCTGGTTTCGATCGGGCGGGCGTCGTCGATGGCGACGCCGTCGCGGCTGGCCATGCCGAGCACCAGGAAGGCCATGGCGATGCGGTGATCGAGATTGACCGCGATCCTGGTCCGGCCGCCGGGCGGGGCGCCCGCGCCCTCGACCGCGAGCCAGTCCTCGCCTTCCTCCACCTTCACGCCGCAGGCGGCGAGGCCGCGGGCCATGGCCGCCAGCCGGTCGCTTTCCTTAACCCGCAGTTCCTTGAGCCCGTTCATGCGCGTCCGGCCGCGCGCGCAGGCCGCGGCGACGGCGAGGATCGGGTATTCGTCGATCATGCTCGGCGCGCGTTCGGGCGGAACGTCGACGCCCTTGAGTGCGGCATGGGCGCAAGTGACGTCGGCGACCGGCTCGCCGCCTTGCTCGCGCGGGTTGGCGAGGGCGATGTCGGCGCCCATGTCGCGCAAGGTGTCGATCAAGCCGGCGCGTAGCGGATTGACGCCGACGCCCGTCACCGTCACGCGCGAGCCGGGCACGATCGCCGCCGCGACCAGCGGGAACGCGGCCGAAGAAATGTCGCCGGGAACGCGCACGTTCGCGGCGCGCAGTTCCGGTTGGCCGATCACGCTTGCGCGCCGGCGTCCGTCGCCGAGGTCCTCGACCGTCACCTCGGCGCCGAAATGGCGGAGCATGCGCTCGCTGTGATCGCGGGTCGGTTCGCTTTCGACGACGCTGGTCGCGCCCGGCGCGGCCAAGCCGGCGAGCAGGACCGCCGACTTCACCTGCGCCGACGGCACCGGCATTGCGTATTCGATCGGCACCGGTTCGGCGGTGCCGGTGATCGCGAGCGGCATGCGCCCGCCGTCGCGGGATACGAACGTCGCGCCGATCCGCCCGAGCGGTTCCATCACCCGGCCCATGGGACGGCGGCGGAGCGAGCCGTCGCCGGTCAGCGTCGCGGTGAACGGGTGCGTCGCCAGGATCCCCATCAGCAGCCGGGCCGAGGTGCCGGAATTGCCGAGATCGAGTACGTCGTCGGGTTCGATCAGGCCGCCGACGCCCCGGCCGGCGACACGCCAGGCCCCTTCGCCCAGGCGCTCGATCCCGGCGCCGAGCGCGCGCAGCGCGCGCGCGGTGGCGACCACGTCCTCGCCTTCGAGCAGGCCGTCGATGCGCGTCTCGCCGACCGCCAGCGCCCCGAACATCAGGGCCCGGTGCGAAATGGATTTGTCCCCCGGCGCCGCGACGGTGCCGGTCAGCGCCCGGGCGGGACGGGACAGTAAGGAAGCGGGAGAGGTCATGCGGCGGGCGCTTTCGGGATGGTCCTAACACGCCGCCCGGGCCGGCGGTAGGGCCTCGAAATCCGGGCCGTGGGCGGGTTTCGCGGGGTATCGGGGGCGTGTTTTTGGTTTTGACACCCGGGCGGGAAAATGGCAAAGGCTCTGCCCACGCCCGGACCCGGGGTCCGCGGGAACGCGCGGCACGCCGTGCGTCTTGTGCGGCGGTCAGGCCGTGAATCGGCGTAATTGGATCAGCGTGGAACAACAGGAGATGCGCGCGTGAGCAAGCCAGAATGGGGCACGAAACGGATTTGTCAGGGGTGCGGCGCGCGCTTCTACGATCTCAACCGCTCGCAGATCGTTTGTCCGAAATGCGGCACCGAAAACAGCGCCGGGCCGCCGACCAAACTTCGCCGGGCGCCCGCGCGCCCGGTCGAACCGGCCAAGCCGGTGCCGGTGGCGGTCGAACCGGAGGCGACCCTGATTGCCGAAGGCGACGACACTTCTCTCGAAGTGGCCGCGACGGCGGAAGACGAGGAAGAGGACGAAGAGGTCATCGAGGATACCTCGGACCTCGGCGAGGACGAGGACGACGTGGCCGAAGTCAAGGACCACATCGAGACCGAGGGCGGGCGCTGACGCCTGTCCGATGAAGACCGGAGATTTTTTCGCGAAGGGGCCGTAGCTCAGTTGGGAGAGCGCTTGAATGGCATTCAAGAGGTCGGCGGTTCGACTCCGCTCGGCTCCACCACTTCGCTTGCGATCGCTTCCGCCCCGGCGCGTCCCGCCGGGGTTTTTTCTTGCCGGCCGGTCCCGATTTGACCCTGTTTTCCGGCTTTCCCTTCGCTCCGGCGGGCGCCCCGGGCCGTTGACACTCCCTTAATCGCGCCCAAATTAGAGTCATGGCCGGAATGCCGCTGGTCGGGTTCCGGTCCGGGAGGCGCGGGTGCGCGCATTCCGGGATGCTCGCTTATCAACGAGGAGTCGATCCATGACGCGGGTTGCCGGTTTCAACAGCCCGTTTCTGCTGGGCTTCGATCATTTCGAGCGGCTGCTCGACCGCGCGTCCAAGGCGTCGGCCGAGGGGTATCCGCCCTACAACATCGAGCAAGTGGGCGAAAACGGGCTGCGCATCACGCTCGCGGTCGCCGGCTTTGTCGAGGACGACCTTGCGGTCACGGTCGAGGACAACCAATTGGTGATTCGCGGCCGCCAGGGCGTCGACGACGCCCAGCGCGTGTTTCTTCATCGCGGCATCGCCGCGCGGCAGTTCCAGCGGGCGTTCGTGCTGGCCGAAGGAATCGAGATCGCGGGCGCCACCCTTGCGAGCGGATTGCTGCACGTGGACTTGATTCGGCACGTCCCCGAGCCGGAAGTCCGCACGATCAAGATCGCAACCGGCAAGGGCGCCGCGTCGTCCGCCAAGCGCGCCGCCGGAACCATCGACGTCAAGGCCGAAGGCTGAAGAGCCTCGGAACGTCAACCCACCGGAGAACCCGCCATGAACCATCGCAATGACAAGCCGCAGACCGCGACTCCGACGGTTCCTTCGTTGACCGCCGCCGACCTGGAACTTTGGGGCGTCAACGCCGTCGCCTACGTCAAGAAGATCGAAACCGACACCGGCGTCGCCTATGCGATCCACGCCGCCAACGGCGAGCCGCTTGGGCTGGCCGGCAGCCGCGACGTGGCGTTCGCCGGGCTCCGGCAGAACGACCTCGAACCGGCCAGCGTTCACTAAAGCACGTCCCGTTTAAACGGAATCGTCACCCCCGCGCCAGCGGGGGTCCAGGCTTTTGGAAAGGCTGGATTCCCGCGTTCGCGGGAATGACGAAACGGAGACATTGATTCAGGATCGACGCTAAACGCAATTAAGCGCGGAGAAGATCAGGCCGCGCGGGTTTCGCGCGATTCCGTGAGCAGGGCGTAGATCGGCTCGCTTTCCTCGGTTCCGCGCAGTTTTTCGCAGACCGATTTGTCGCGCAGCAGGCGCGAGACGCGGGCCAATGCCTTGAGATGATCGGCGCCGGCGGATTCGGGCGCCAGCAGCAGGAAAATCAGGTCGACCGGCTGGTCGTCGATCGATTGGAAATCGATCGGGCGTTCGAGCCGGGCGAACAGGCCGTGCAGGCGATTGAGGCTCGGCAGCTTTCCGTGCGGAATGGCGATGCCGTTGCCGACGCCGGTGGTGCCGAGCCGTTCGCGATCCATCAGCACGTCGAAAATCGCCCGTTCGTCCAACCCCGTCAGCGCCGCCGCCCGACGCGACAATTCCTGCAGCGCCTGTTTCTTGCTGGTGGCGCGCAAGGCCGGAATGACGGCGTCCGGGGTCAGGATATCGGCGATTTCCATGAAGATGGCTCGCGCGGGGCGATGGTGGGGGGAACCGTCAGCGCCGTTCCGCGGCGCTGGGATCGATCCAGCCGATGTTGCCGTCGGCGCGGCGGTAGACGACGTTGAAGACGCCGTTGGCGCGGCTGCGGAACATGATCACCGGCGCGTCGGCCAAGTCGAGACGCATGACCGCTTCGCTGACCGTGAGGGTGGCGATGTCGTGCGGCATTTCCGCCACGATGACGGGCGGCGCCTCTTCGGCCGGAACCTCGGCTTCGGCGTTTTCCGGCGCGATCACGAACTGCTGGGCCCGCAGAATTTCGCTTTCGGCCGCCTCCTTGTGGCGGTCGTTGAGGCGCCGCTTGTACCGGCGCAACTGCTTGTCGATGCGCGCGAGCGCGACGTCGAACGCGGCGTAGGCGTCGCCCGCTTCGGCGCTGCCCTGGACGACCAGGCCGCGCCGGGGATGGACCGCGATGTCGGCGCGGAAATCGTGCGCCGCGCGGCTGAAGGTGGCGTGCGCGTTGATCGCCCGGCCGAAGTATTTGGCGACGTGGGATTTCAGGTTGGATTCGACGTGGCCGCGCAGGGCGTCGCCGACATCCATTTGCTTTCCGTGAATGAGGACTTCCATGGGGACGAGGTCTTGCACTTGGTGCTTTTGAAACTGATGTGGTCCGGTTGGCGGGCCGTGGCAATGGGGAAAACGGTGGAGGGCCGAAAACGGCGGCCCTGGCGGCAATTTTCCTCCGAGCCTGGGCCTCGTGAGGGGCGGGAAGGTAGGTCCGGCCCTGTCCCGGTGTCAATAGCGGCGGGAGGGCCCGAAACCCTCTTGACCTATATCTAGAGGGCGCGTCCGGCCCCCGGGGTCAGCCGTGGCGCGGTCGGGGCGGCGAGTCAGGAATGGCGGGCGGGCCAGCCGGAATTTTTTTCGCGCCGGCGCTGGATCGACGACGCGATCCCGAGCCCCTCGCGGTATTTCGCCACCGTCCGGCGCGCGACCTCGATTCCCTCCCTCTTGAGGAGGTCGACGATTTGATCGTCGGACAGGATCGCGTCGGCGCGCTCCGCCGCGATCAAAGCGCGGATACGGTGGCGCACCGCTTCGGCGGAATGTGCCTCGCCGCCCCCCGCCGCCGGCAGGGCGGTGGTGAAGAAAAACTTGAGTTCGTAGATGCCGCGCGGCGTGGCGATGAATTTGTTGGACGTGACCCGGCTGACCGTACTTTCGTGCATTTCGATCGCGGCGGCGATGTCGCGCAGCACCATCGGCCTCAGATGGGCGACGCCGCGCGCGAAGAACGCCTCCTGCTGGCGGACGATTTCGGCCGCGACCTTCAGGATCGTGGTCGCGCGCTGGTGCAGGGACTTGACCAGCCAGGCGGCGCTTTGCAGCTGCTCGGCGATGTAGTGGCGCTCCTCCTTGGTGCGCGCGGCGCGGCTGACGCGCGTGTGGTAGGCGTTGTTGATCAGGACGCGCGGCAGCGTGTCGGGGTTGAGTTCCACGATCCATTCCCCGCCCGGCTGCGGTCGCATCAGGACGTCGGGGATGACCGGCTCGGCCGGCGCGGGATCGAACGCGAGTCCCGGCTTGGGGTTGAGGGAGCGGATTTCGCCGAGCATGTCGGCGATGTCCTCGGCGTCCACGCCGCACAATCGCGACAGGGCGGTAAGTTCGCGCCGGGCGATCAGGTCGAGATGGCCGAGCAGGGTCTGCATCGCCGGGTCGAGCCGGTCTTTTTCGCGCAGCTGCAACGACAGGCATTCGGCGAGGTCGCGGGCGAAGACGCCGGCCGGGTCGAACTGCTGCAGCCGGGCCAGCGTTGCCTGCACGCGCGCGATATCGCAGCCGAGACGTTCGGCGATCGATTCGAGATCGCCGGTCAAGTAACCGGCGTCGTCCAGGGCTTCAATCAAATGAACGCCGATCAGCCGATCCCGCGGATCGGCGATCTCGACGCCGAGTTGGGCAAGCAGATGCTCGCGCAAGGTGAGATTGCGGGTCAGCGTATCCTCGACCGGCGAGCGGTCGCCGCCGCCGCCGGCGCCGAGCCCGCGCAGGCTCGGCAGGCTCGGATCGGCGCCGGCGGAATCGCCCCCGGCGCCGTCGTTGTTCGCCCAATCGTTGTCGTAATCCACGTCGAGCGCCTGGGCCGCCGTTTCGGGCGCGGCCTGGTCGGTGGCGATGCGGGCGGAATCGACCGCTTCCGGCCCGGTTCCGTCCGCCTCGCCCGCGCCCGTTTCGCCCAAGGTTGGGTCGTTCGCGTCCGCCGCGCCCGCGCGCTCGGCGTCTTCGCGTTCGAGCAGCGGGTTCCGTTCCAGTTCCGCCGCCACGTACTCGGCGAGTTCGAGATTCGACATTTGCAGCAGCTTGATCGCCTGCTGCAGTTGCGGCGTCATCACCAGCGCCTGGGTTTGCCGCTGATCGAGCCGGGGTGTCAGGGCCATGGCGTCGTCTTACGTTGCTGGGCCATGCGTTACCAGCGGTTCCGCCGCGCCCCCGCTAGAGGGAGAAGCGGTCGCCGAGATAGATCCGCCGGACGTCCTCGTTGCCGACGATATCGCGGGGCCCGCCTTCCATCAGCACCTGGCCGTCGTGGATGATGTAGGCGCGGTCGATGACGTCGAGGGTGTCGCGCACGTTATGGTCGGTGATGAGGACGCCGATGCCGCGGTCCTTGAGATGCTCGACCAGATCGCGCAGATCGCCGACGGCGATCGGATCGATCCCGGCGAACGGTTCGTCGAGCAGGACGAAATGCGGATTGGACGCCAGCGCGCGGGCTATCTCGACCCGCCGCCGCTCGCCGCCCGACAGCGCGAGCGCGGGCGCGCGGCTCAGATGGGTGATCGAGAACTCGGCGAGCAGGGCGTCGAGGATGGCCTCGCGCCGGTCGCGGATCGGCTCGATCGTTTCGAGCACCGCGCGGATGTTTTCCTCGACGTTGAGGCCGCGGAAGATCGACGCTTCCTGCGGCAGATAGCCGATGCCGAGCCGGGCGCGGCGATACATGGGCAGATCGGTGATGTCGTCGCCGTCGAGAACGATCGAGCCGTAATCGGGCGGGATCAGCCCGGTGATCATGTAGAAGCACGTGGTCTTGCCGGCGCCGTTGGGGCCGAGCAGGCCGACCACCTCGCCGCGCTGGATCGCGAGGGTGACGCCGCGCACCACCGGCCGCTTCTTGAACCGCTTGCCGAGGTTGGTCGCGACCAGGCCCCGGTTGTCCGCGACTAGGCGCGGCGATGCCGGGGGCCGGGGCGGAGGCGAGGGGGGCGGGCGCAAGGGGCGGTCGACCATGACGCGGATGCCGGTTCCGATCTCTCAGGGTTTCGTCGATTTGGGCGCCTTGGCGCCCTTGCCGGTCGCCGGGGCAGATTGCGACTTGGGACCTTTCGTCGGGGTTAACACGCCGCGCACGCGGTCGGTCGGGCAGGCGAACATCTTGCTGATGTTGGTCTTCAAATTGACCTCGGTGCGACAGCCGGTCAGAACGTTGTTGTCGCGCTCGACTTTAACCGATCCGGTTAGGGTGGCGATACTGCTTTCGACGTTGTAGACGCCGCGATCGCCGTTGGCTGTTTCGGTCGCGGTCCGGATCACGACCCGATCGAAGGCGTCGACCCGGAACACGCTGTTTTTGCCGGCTTCGTCCTTGCGGAAATAGGCGGCGAGCGTCTCGGCGCGCAGCGTGCGGTCCTCGCGGGTGGCGGTGGCGTTGCCGCGCGCGACCGCCATTTGCTTCTGCTCCCAGTATTCGATCTGCCGTTCGGCGACGACGATGTCGTCGCCGCTGCGGAACCTGGGCGTCGATCCGGTCAGCACCAGGACCGCGCCGTCGACGTCGTAGACGGCTTGCGCGGCGGTGCCTTCCTGGGTGGGGGAAACGATGCGGACGTTGCCGATGGCGTCGAGGCGGAAAATCTCGCTGCCGCCGTCGGGCTTCTCGCGGTAATAGGCGCGCAGCTCGTCGCCGTGGACCGTGACCTCGCCGCGCACGGCGCGCGCGTTGCCGCGGGCGAGAAAGAGCAGATTCTCCTGCTGCCACTCGATGCCGTCGTCGGCGAAAATCTCGATCGGTTGGTCGGATTCGCCGGCGCCGAAGTTGAGCGTTTGCGCGCCGGCGCCGGACCAAGCGCCGGCGACAGCGAGAATCAAAAGGAACCCGCGGAAGCCGTGGCGGATCATGAGGGGTTGGTCCGGAACCCCGGCCAGATCGTCAGCTTGGATTTGCCGGTGAAGTGAATGACCTTGCCCTTGTCGAGCAGGATGAAGCCCTCGGCGCGGAGGTCGCCGAACGGGCCTTGCCCGTGCACCGGCTGGTCGCCGGCGGCGGTGCCCTGGTCGAGGTCGACGTAGGCGCTGTCGGTGCGGATTTCGTAGCCGCTGTCGTGAAACAAGGTCACGCCGCCGGTGAGATCGAGGGTCTTGGCGGTCCGGGCGTAAACGCCGGCATCCGCCGACAGCATGAGCCAGGTTCCGTCGTTGAGGACGATGTCGCCTTTCGGCACCTCCAGGTCGATCTTCATCCTGTCGGCGGGCGACTTCCTGGCGACGTTGGAGGTGATGGAGTAGGGCTGCTGGTTCTTGTCGGTGCCGACGTAGCGGGGGTTGATCATGCTCGGCCCCGCGGTCTCGCGGGTGACGAAATCGGAAAACCCGAGGCGGAAACGCAAATCGCCGCCGCGCAGGTTCGGCCACGCCCACACCAGGGCGAACAGGGCGACCGCCACCAGGGGCAAAACGAGCTTGGCGATCGCGACGAACCGGCTGTACCCCCCGCGCCGGCCGGGCGCCGGGCCGGCGGCGGCGGCCTCGATTCCGCCGCCGGGGCGGATGGCCTGGGGAATCGACGGAACGGGGGGACTCATGGCGCGGACCCGATCGGATGCCACGGTCACGCCAGGCCCGCGCGCAGGCAATCGTGGATGTGCAGGATTCCGACGGGGCGGCCGTCTTCGACCGCGAACAGCGCGGTGATCGCCTTGGCGTTCATGATGTGCAGCGCTTCGCTCGCGAGCGCGTCCGGCCGCACCGTCTTGACGTTGCGGCTCATGACGTCGCCGGCGGTGCGCCGCAGCAGGTCGGCATCCGAGATGTGCCGGCGGATGTCGCCGTCGGTGATGATGCCGCTCAAGCGGCCGGAAGAATCGACGATGCCGACGCAGCCCAGGCTCTTGCCGGTCATTTCGACGATGGCGTCGGTCATCGGCGCCGACGGCGGGAGCAACGGTATGCGGGCGCCGGTGTGCATGATGTCGGCGACGCGGAGCAAACGCCGCCCGAGCTTCCCGCCCGGATGGAGTTGGCGGAAGTCGTCGGCGGAAAAGCCCTTGCCTTCCAGGAGCGCGACCGCGAGCGCGTCGCCGAGCGCGAGCATCAGGGTGGTCGAGGTGGTCGGCGCGAGGCCCATCGGGCAGGCCTCGTCGGCGGCCGGGTAGACCAGAGCGACGGTCGCGGCGCGGGCCAGCGCGCTGGCGGGATCCGACGTCATCGCGATCAACGGTATGGCGAAGCGCTTGGCGTAGGCGACGATGTCGGCGAGTTCGGCGGTCTCGCCCGAATTGGACAGCGCCAGCACCGCGTCCTGGCTCGTCACCATGCCGAGATCCCCGTGACTGGCCTCGGCCGGGTGCACGAACAGCGCCGGCGTTCCGGTCGAAGCCAGCGTCGCCGCGATCTTGCGCGCGATGTGGCCGCTCTTGCCGATGCCGGTGACGATCACGCGCCCGGTGACGGCGGCGAGAGTATCGAGCGCGGCGGCGAAGCTGGACCCCAGGCTGGCGGCCAGCGCGCGCAGCGCGTCCGCTTCGGTCGCGAGAACCCGCCGCGCGGTGGCGATGCCGGCGTTGTCCTCGGTCGCGGCGGAGAGCTTGGCTTCGGTCGTTCCCATATGCGATCGGATCCGTGTTCGCGGGTTTCGGCGCCTGCCGGGGGATTTCGGCAACGGCTCGCCGGGAGCCGCCGCAACGCCAGGGCCGAGCCGGAACGCCTTGGCCTGATTACGCCACCCGGGACCTTAATAGTTCGCGAGTATGCCTTTAACCCTATGATTCGTCAATAAAAGCCGGGAACCGGCCCCATTGCCGAACCGTCGGGACGCCCGCGCCCGCGCCCCGGGGCAGCCCGATCAAACGTGGGCGAAAAAGTCCTCGGCTTCAAACCCGGCGAGGTCGAGTTCGACGCGCATCGGCAGGAAGGCGAAGCACGCGTCGGCCATCCGCGTGCGGTTCTCGCGTCCGAGCATGGCGTCCAGCTTTTCCCGCAGGGCGTGCAGATGCAGCACGTCGGCCGCCGCGTATTGGACTTGCGCCGGGCTCAGGGTTTCCGCCGCCCAGTCGGAGGATTGCTGCTCCTTGCTCAGTTCGATGCCGAGCAGCTCCTTGCACAAATCCTTGAGGCCGTGCCGGTCGGTGTACGTGCGCACCAGCCGGGACGCGATCTTGGTGCAGTAGGCCGGCACCGCCATGACGCCGAGATGCTGGCGCATGATCGTCATGTCGAAACGCGCGAAGTGGAAGATCTTGGTGATCCGCTTGTCGGCGAGCACCGCTTTCAGGTTGGGAGCGTCGTATTCGGGTTCGGGAAAGTGGACAAGATGCGCGGTGCCGTCCCCCGCCGACAGTTGCACGACACACAACCGGTCGCGGCGCGGATGCAACCCCTGGGACTCGCAGTCGACGGCGACGGCGCGGTCGAACGACAGGCCCTTCGGCAAATCGCCGCGATGGACTTCGATGGCGGGCTTGCGAGATTTCACCGGCGCTGCGTTCCTGCGGGGGCCGATGCGCGCGGCCCCGATGGTGCCCAGGAGAAGACTCGAACTTCCACGACCTCGCGGCCACAGGTACCTGAAACCTGCGCGTCTACCAATTCCGCCACCTGGGCATCGGGCGAAAACCAAGGGGGCATCGGTACGTCGGCGCCCCGAGCGCCCACGTCGTTAATCCGAGGGGGGCTCGCTGTCAACCGAGATCGCCCCTTGGGGGCGCGCTTGGAGGCGCCGGGACGGGGTGGCGCGGGGATGGCCGATCCGCAAGGCTTGTGGCAAAATACCGCCTTCGGCTTGGCGTTCGGACCGGCTCCGAAACGCCCCGCCCGGAAGGTCTGGGATCATGTGCCGCCAAGTGGTGACGGTTTTCGGGGGTTCGGGTTTTCTCGGGCGGCATGTGATCCAGCGCCTGTGCCGGGAAGGCGCTATCGTGCGCGTTGCGGCGCGGGACCCGGAACGGGCATCGATGTTGAAGCCGCTCGGCGACGTCGGCCAGGTGGTGCCGTGGAGCGCCGACGTGACCGACGCCGCGTCGGTCGGCCGCGCGCTCGCCGGCGCCGGCGCGGCGGTCAATCTGGTCGGCATTCTGTTCGAACGCGGCAAGCGCACCTTCGCCCGCGTGCATGCCGACGGCGCGGCCAACGTGGCGCGCGAAGCCGCGGCCGCGGGCGTGACGCGGCTGGTGCATGTATCCGCCCTCGGCGCCGACGCCGAGTCGGAATCGGCCTACGCCCGCAGTAAGGCCGAGGGCGAAGCGCGCGTGCGCGCCGCGTTTCCGGACGCGGCGATCCTGCGCCCGAGCGTGGTGTTCGGGCCCGAGGACGATTTTTTCAACCGCTTTGCCGCGCTGGCGCGCTTTTCGCCGGCGCTGCCGGTGATCGGCGCGCCGACGTTTCCCGCCCTGCGCCGCGGCGAAGGGGCGTTGCCGTTCGTGCTCGATTTCTTCGGCGCGGGCGGACCGAAGATGCAGCCGGTGTTCGTCGGCGACGTCGCGGACGCGGTCGTCGCCTGTTTGAAACGCCCGGAGACGCGGGGCCGCACGTTCGAGTTGGCCGGGCCGCGGGTCTACAGCTTCAAGGAGATCATGGAGCTGGTCCTCGCCGCGACCGGCCGTTGCCGCCTGCTGGTGCCGATGCCGTACTGGCTGGCCGAGATCGAAGCCATGATTCTGCAATGGCTGCCGAAGCCGTTGCTGACGCCCGACCAGGTGCGGCTGTTGACGGTGGACAACGTCGCCGGCGGAACGGCGCCGGGGCTTGCCGACCTCGGCATCGCGCCGACGCCGGCCGAGGCGATCGTGCCCGGATACCTCGCCCGCTACCGGCCGCCGTCCCGCCGTACGGTGAAGACGCTGTAGCGTCAATTCCGAATCAACGTCTCCATTTCGTCATTCCCGCGAACGCGGGAATCCAGCTTTTTCAAAAGCCTGGACCCCCGCTGGCGCGGGGGTGACGATTATTGAATACGGACCCTAGGGAAGTTCCCGCGCGGCGCCGACGATCAGCTCGCCGAACTCGCGCAGGAACACGGAACCGCGCACCGTGCGTTGCACCAGCACGCTGCGCCGGTCCTGTTCGTCGATCTTGCGGCGGACGAATTCGATTTCGGTCAGCCGGTCGATCGCGCGCGTGACCGCGGGCTTGGAAATGCCGAGCAGGTTGGCGAGCCCGCGCACCGTGTGCGGCGGCGGCGTCAGGTACACGGTCAGCAGGATGGACATCTGGCGCGCGGACAAGTCCGGCGCCTCGAGGCGAACGCTGGCGCTGAGCGCGCGCCGCCAGATGTCGAGCGCCTGGATCTCGTCGAGTTGAACCGCCATTCGATTCCCCGGCCGTCCTCGCGGCCGTCGCCGGTCCGCAAAATCGTTCCGCCTTCAAAACTTTTTACCTGGAAATACCTGACTTCGCAACGGAATTTCCGGAATTTGGGAACGGAGAAACGTGCATTCTGGACTACGATTTCCGGCGAGGTCCCCGTCCGTAACGGTCCGCGAGCAGGGCGAAAAGAGCGCGCATGCCCATCGCCTCGCCCCCTTCGGGGTGGCCGGGGCTGGCGGCGACGTTCCACGCCATGATGTCGAGGTGGACCCAGGGAACGGAGGATTCGACGAACCGTTCGAGAAAGAGCGCCGCCGTGATCGCGCCCGCGAACCCGCTTTCGGGCGCGTTGGTGATGTCGGCGGTCTTGCCCTCGATCATCTTGCCGTAGGGCGCCCACAGCGGCAGCCGCCACAACGGATCGAAAACCGATTTGCCGGCGGCCAGCAGCGCGTCGGCGACGCCATCGTCGTTGCAGAACAGGGCGGGCAACTCGGGGCCGAGCGCGGCGCGCGCGGCGCCGGTCAAGGTCGCGAAATCGGCGATCAGGGCCGGGCGCTCGTCCGCCGCCTCGGCGAGCGCGTCGGCCAATATGACCCGGCCTTCGGCGTCGGTGTTGCCGATCTCGACGGTCAGGCCCTTGCGCGTCCGCACGACGTCGAGCGGACGCATGGCGTCGCCCGACACGCTGTTCTCCACCGCCGGGATCAGCACCCTGAGCCGCACGTCGAGCTTCGCCGCCATCACCATGTGGGCGAGGCCGAGGGCGTGCGCGGCGCCGCCCATGTCCTTTTTCATCAATTTCATGTTGGCCGACGGCTTGAGGTCGAGCCCGCCGGTGTCGAAGCAGACTCCCTTGCCGACCAGCGTCACGCGCGGCGCTCCGGCGCGGCCCCAGTTCAGGTCGATCAGCCGCGGCGCGCGCCCCGGTCCCGCCGCGCGGCCGACCGCGTGCACGGCCGGATATCCTTTTTTCAGCAGCGCGTCGCCGACAATCTCGGTCATGCGCGCGCCGTGGCGGCGGGCGAGAGCGCGCGCGGCGGTGGCCAGATCGCCCGGACCCATGTCGTTGGCCGGCACGTTGACTAGATTGCGCACCAGGTAGGTCGCCTCGGCGGCGCGCACGACTGCGGCCCGGTCGGCGGTTTTCGGCCAGACGAGAACGGCGCCGTCCAACGTATTCTTTTTCTTTGGGCTGCGGTAACGGTCGAAGCCGTAGGCCGCCAACGCCCAGCCGAGCGCCAGGGCGTCGGCCGCGGCGGGCGGGGTGTCGCCTTCCAGGCGATAGGCGCCGGGCGAAAGCTTGGCCGGGAGGCGGGCATAATCCCACGGCCCCGCGTCGTCGGTCTGGACGAAGGCCACGCGGGCGATTTCCCCCTCGCGGCCGGGCACGGGCAGTACGGCGCCGGCCTCGGCCCGGAAATGGGTGGCGCGCGCCCAGCGCCTGAGGCGCGCCGGCGCTACCTTCAGCCAACCGGGAAACGCCTCGGGCGCGACGCGAACGACGGGCACCGCGCCGCGGGCGCGATCGGCGAACGGCAGGGAGGCCGGGAACAGGGGAAGCGATGAGGGCATGGCGATACCGATGGTTTGAAGGCCGAGGGGCCCGCCGAATCTTATAAGCGAGCCCGCCGGGCCGCGAAAGGGAGCGGCCCGCCCCGGTTGGCGCGGAAGCGCGCCGGCATGTTAGTATCGCCCGCGGGTGTCGGGCTGGAACACGGCTTGCGTCGTTCGGCGCTTTACGCCACTCGGCCCGCGAACCATGACCGCGCTTACCCTCGTCATCGGCAGCAAGAACTATTCGTCCTGGTCGTGGCGGCCGTGGCTCGCGCTCAAGCGGACCGGCGCGCCCTTCGAGGAAGTCCTGATCCATTTGGACGACGCCGACAAGGTCGCCCGGATCGGAAGCTATTCGCCGACCGGGAAAGTGCCGGTGCTCGTGCACGGCGAGGTCAGGGTCTGGGAGTCGCTCGCGATCTGCGAGTATCTCGCCGAGCTGTTTCCCGAAGCCGGGCTGTGGCCCGAGGATCGCGCGGCGCGCGCCCGCGCCCGCGCGGTCGCGACCGAAATGCACGCGGATTTCGGCGCCCTGCGCGCGACGCTGTCGATGAACTTGCGCGGGCGCTCGACCCGGCCGCGCGATAAGTCGAACCTGTCGCCCGAGGTCTGGGCCGACATCGAGCGCATCGTCGCCTTGTGGGACGACTGCCGCCGCCGCCACGGCCGGGGCGGGCCGTTCCTGTTCGGCGACTTCACGATCGCCGACGCCATGTACGCGCCGGTGGTCGGGCGCTTCCGCACCTACCAGGTGCCGTTGCCGCCGTCGGCCCGGGAATACGGCGACGCGGTGTGGGCGTGGCCCGCGGTCCGGGAATGGCTGGACGCCGCGCGCAGCGAACCGCCGATCCCCCGCTATGACGTCCTCCTCGCCGCCTGACGCCGTCGTTCCGTACGACGGCCGGCGCTCGATCCGCGAGATGCTCGCCGAACTGCTCGCGCGCCACCGCGAGGACGACATCGTGCTCGGCGACGTTCTCGCTTTCCTCGGCGAGCGCGCGTTCGGCGCGCTGCTGCTGATCCTGGCGCTGCCGATGGCGACGCCGCTGTCGGCGATTCCCGGCGTTTCGTCGGTGTTCGGATTGCCGATGGTGATCATCTGCGCGCAACTGATGCTCGGCTACGCCCGCCCGCTGCTGCCCGACGCGCTCGCGCGCCGGACGGTGCGCCGCGAGGCCCTGGTGCGCGCGCTCGAACGGGCCGATCCGTGGCTGATCCGGATCGAGCGCGCGGTTCACCCGCGCATGCCCGCCTTGACCGGACCGCGGGCCGAACGCGCGATCGGCGCCGCGGCGACGTTCATGGCGATGCTGCTGGCGCTGCCGATCCCCGGCGCCAATCAGCCGCCCGCGCTCGCCGTCTCCCTGTTCGCGGTGGCGCTGATCGAACGGGACGGCGTGTTCGCCATCATCGGCTGGATCGCCGTGTTCGCGGCGATCGCGATTTTCGTCGCCATCTACGGCGTGCTGTTCGCGGCCGGCATGTTCATGTTCGGAAGAATCGCCGGATGAACGCCGGGCGCCGGCGGATCCCAGTTATTTATTGTCCGCGCACGGGCTGTTCGCGAACCAATGGGCGAGCACGGCGATCTGGTCTTCGGGCACCAGCAGCGCCTGGGTCCCCATGATCCCGGCCGCGCGCGCGACGTCGGCGCCGATGAACACCTCGCCGCGCTCGGCCGAGCGCATCTTTTTGATCTGATCGGCGAGGTACAGGCGATGCTGTCCGGCGAGATTGGGAACATGGGGCGTCGAGCCGGTTCAGTCCTCGCCGTGGCAAACGACGCAGCGTTCGACAATGGTGGTCCGCGCGCCGCGATCCATGCCGGGCGGCGGGCAGGCGCGCGGCATGGCGGCGAAATATTCGGCGATCGCCCGGATATCGGATTCTGTGAGCATGGCCGTTTGCCGGGCCATGGTCCGGTTTTCGCGATGGTCGGTCCACAACGCGTGATGGCCCTCGCGCGGGCCTTCTTATTTCCAGGTGCCGAGGCCGAGCAGGGCGCTCGCGCTCAGATGCAAATGGGTGATTTGCTTGGTCAGGTAATCGGCTTTTTGGCCGGCGAGGTTGGGAATTCCGGGCAATTCCGAGATGCCGTCGTTGCCGTGGCAGACGGCGCACGGGCGCACCGGCAACGGAAGTCGCGATCGCTCGTCGGCGGCCCCGCCCGCGCTCGCGGCGACGACCGTCAGGATCGCCGCCAGGAGGGCCGATTTCACGGCTTGGGCACTCCGCGCGTGGTCGAGTACTCGAAATGGAACGCCTCGCCCGGCCGCAAATGAGCCCGCGCGGCGTGGGCGGCGAGCGCCGCTTCGGCAAAACCCGAAAGAATAAGCTTCAGCTTGCCGGGATAGGCGGCGATGTCGCCGACGGCGAATATGCCCGCGACATTGGTCGAGCAGGTGGCGGGATCGACCTTTATCAGGTTCCGCTCGATGGCGAGACCGAAACCGGCGATCGGCCCCAGATCCTGGGCGAGGCCGAAGAACGGCAGCAACGCGTCGGCGGGCAACCGGCGCGTTTGGCCGTCGAGGCTCTTGACGATCACCGCCTCGAGGTTGCCGCCGGAACCTTCGAGCGCGTCCAGTTGATACGGCACCACCAATTCGATCTTGCCCTCGGCGGCGAGCGCGCGCAGGCGCCGCTCGCTTTCCGGCGCGGCGCGGAACTTGTCGCGTCGATGGACGACGGCGACGCCGCGGGCGAGCGGCGCCAGCGACAGCGCCCAGTCGACGGCGGAATCGCCGCCGCCGGCGATGACGATCCGCTTGCCGGCGAAATCGTCGCGCCGCTTGACGAAGTATTGCACCGCGCCCGTCGCTTCGAACCGGGCGAGGTTCGGAAGCGGCGGCCGGTTGGGGCCGAAGGCCCCGACCCCGGCGGCGACGATGACGGCGCCCGCCTCGACCGCGCCGCCTCCGGCGGTAGCGAGGCGGAAACCCTTTTCCGTCTTGGCGAGCGACGTCACCGGATTGCCGAGACGGAAATCGGGGCGAAACGGTCGCGCCTGGGCGAGCAGGTTCTCGATCAGCGTGCCGGCGGCGATCTCGGGATAGCCGGGAATGTCGTAGATCGGCTTTTCCGGATAGAGCGCGATGCACTGGCCGCCCGGCGCGTCGAGGGCGTCGAGCACGGCGCAGCGCATGTCCAGCATTCCGCATTCGAACACCGCGAACAGGCCGACCGGCCCCGCGCCGACGATGGCGACGTCGGTCTCGACGCCGGTGCCGGGCGGGGCGGGCGAATCGGTGTCGCGGCGGGCGTCGGCCATGGTGCGGCGGATCGGCCTCTTGTTGGCCTCTGGGGGCCGGAAAGTTGCACCCCGCCGAGGGCGGGGGAAGGGGGCTGACGGGAACGGCCCCGCCGTGCCAATAGAAAGAATAAGATGACGGCGGGAAAGCCAGGGCGCAACCCCGCGCGGGCCAAAGCCCCCGTTCCGGCCGGAGGGAAAAGACCCTTGAGCATTCGACTCGATCTGCCCGACGAGGCGGCGATGCGGGCCTTGGCCGTGCGCCTCGCCGCCGCCGCGCGCGCGGGCGACGTGTTCGGCTTGAGGGGCCCGCTCGGCGCCGGCAAGACCGCGTTCGCGCGCGCGTTCGTCGCCGCCCGCGCCGCGCTGGCGGGAGCCGACGTCGCCGAAGTGCCGAGCCCGACCTTCACCCTGGTGCAGACCTACGACTTTCCGGGCGACCCGGGACAGTCGCCGACCGTGTTTCACATCGACCTCTATCGCATCGAAAGCCCGGCCGAGGCGGTCGAGCTCGGCCTCGACGAAGCGTTCGCGACCGGCATCTCTTTGGTCGAATGGCCCGAGCGGCTCGGCGATCTCCTGCCGCGCTCGCGAATCGAGATCGTCTTCGCGCCCGGGCCGGACGACAACGCGCGAATCGTCGAGATCGAAGGTTTCGGCGAAGGCCGGAAACGGCTCAAGGAGGCCGGATACCGTGACCGCTGACGGCGAACGCCAGGACAGGCTCCGCGCCTTTCTCGCCCGCCACGGTTGGGGCGACGCGCGCCGTTCGCCGCTCGCGGGCGACGCCAGCTTCCGGCGCTACGAACGGCTGGAACGCGACGGCCGCCGCGCGATGCTGATGGACGCGCCGCCGCCGAAGGAAGACGTGCGGCCGTTCGTCGCCGTGGCGCGGCACCTGCATGCGCTCGGGCTGGCGGCGCCCGAGGTGCTGGCCGAGGACGCCGAACTCGGCGCCTTGATCCTGGAGGATTTCGGCGACGCCACCTTCACCCGCGTGCTGGCCGAGCGTCCGGCAGAAGAACGCGCGCTCTACCAACTCGCGACCGACGTGCTCGTCCGGTTGCACGGCCTCGCGCCCGCCCAGGCGGTGCCGAAGGGGCTCGCCCCTTACGACCATAAACGATTGCTCGACGAGGCGATGCTGCTGTTCGACTGGTATTATCCGACGGTCCTCGGCGCGCGCCCGTCGGTCGAGGCGCAGCGCGATTACGTCCGGGCCTGGCTCGGCGCGGCGTTCATGGGGCTTTCCGATCTGCCGCCGACGCTGGTGCTTCGCGACTTCCACGTGGACAACCTGATGGTGCGCGCGGCGGGCGAAGGAATCGGCCGTTGCGGCCTGCTCGACTTCCAGGACGCCCTCGAAGGCCCCCGCGCCTACGACCTGATGTCGCTCTTGGAGGACGCCCGGCGCGACATCGACCCCGAACTCGCGGCGACGATGACCGGGCGTTACCTCGCCGCTTTTCCCGATCTCGACCGCGCCAAGTTCCTGGGCGATTTCGCGATCCTCGCCGCGCAGCGGCACGCCAAGGTGATCGGCATCTTCACCCGCCTGCTCGCGCGCGACGGCAAGCCCGATTACCTGGTCCATATCCCGCGCGTGTGGCGGCTGCTGGAGCGGCGGCTCGATCATCCGGCGCTGGCGGGCGTTCGTGATTGGCTCGCGCGGCATCTGCCGCCCGCCCGGCGAGTCGTTCCCGCGCGCGCGCTGGCGGGCAAGGGAGTTCCGCAATGACCGCACTCAACAGCGCCATGGTGCTCGCCGCCGGGCTCGGCACGCGGCTCCGGCCATTGACCGACCGGTTGCCGAAACCGCTGGTGCCGGTCGCCGGCCTGACGCTGCTCGACCACGCGCTCGACCGGCTCGCGGCCGCGGGCGTGACGACGGCGGTGGTCAACCTGCACCATCTCGGCGACATGATCGCGGAGCATCTCAAGGGCCGGTCCGCGCCGAAAATCATCCTGTCGCGCGAGGAACGGCGCCTGGAGACCGGCGGCGGCGTGCGCCACGCGCTGCCGCTGCTGGGCGCGGGCGCTTTTTTCGTGGTCAACGCCGACGTGCTGTGGCTGAACGGACCCTACGACGCGCTGCGGCGGCTCCAAAACGATTGGCGCGAATCGGAAATGGACGCGCTGCTGCTGCTGCTCGAAACCACGGCGGCGTTCGGCTACGACGGCGCCGGCGATTTTCTCGCCGATCCGGCCGGGCGGCTCGCGCGCCGGCCCGAGCGCGAGATCGCGCCCTATCTGTTCACCGGCGTGCAGATCCTCCATCCGCGCTTGTTCGAGGACGCCCCCGCGGGCGCGTTTTCGCTCAACGTCCTCTACGATCGCGCGCTCGCCGCCGGGCGGCTTTACGGCGTCGTCCACGACGGCGAATGGTTCCACGTCGGCACCGCCGAGGGCCTCGCCGAGGCCGAGGACTTCTTGCGGGTGCGTTATCCGGGCACCAAGCGCCGGCGATGAGCGCCGACCCGGCACCCTCCGGCGTTTTCACCATCCCTTCGGGCCTGCCGTTCGCCGATGCGCTGGCCGCCGGCCTGCTGGCGCGGGCTGGCGGCGATCCGCTCGCGCTCGCCGCCGCGCAGGTTTTTCTGCCGACGCGGCGCGGCGCGCGCGCGTTGACCGAGGCGTTTCTGCGCCGCACCGCGGGCCGCCCGACCGTTTTGCCGGCGATCCGCACGCTCGGCGATGCCGACGAGGACGAGTTGATCTTCGCCGCCGGGGACGAGGCCGTGGACGGCGTCGGCGCCGATCTTCCGCCCGCCATCGGCGAACTCAGGCGCCTGTTGCTGCTGGCGCGCCTGGTGCGCGCCGATCCGACCCGCCACGCCGCCGCCGACCAGGCGGCCGGGCTCGCGCGCGAACTCGTCCGCCTGATCGACCACGCCGAAACCGAGCGGCTCGATTTCGCCCACCTCGGCAAACTGGTGCCGGAGGAATACGCGGCCCATTGGCAGCAGACGCTCGCGTTTCTCGGCATCGTCACCGAAGCCTGGCCGAAGGCGCTCGCCGAGGAGGGCAAGCTCGGCCCG
>Ga0194132_10002691_pt1 | contig 32799 bp, 29 predicted proteins | sample TA2KigOf80mmetaG_FD_148612 | JGI IMG/M metagenome (GOLD analysis project Ga0194132, IMG submission 148612) | Freshwater microbial communities from Lake Tanganyika, Tanzania - TA2015054 Kigoma Offshore 80m | ecosystem: Environmental > Aquatic > Freshwater > Lake | place: Tanzania: Lake... | reverse complement strand
CTTCAAAAACGCGTCATTGACCGCGGTCACGCCGATCGCCCTCGTCGCGATCACCGCCGCGTTCGGCGAGCGCATCACAACATCTTCCACATTCTGCATGCCCCGGCAACTGCCCAGATAGATCAGCCGCGCGCCCGAATCTAGCAGCGGCAGCGTCGCTTCGATGTGATGATCGTGCCCGCGGTGCACGATGACTTGCGGCGGCGTCTTCATGGTCAACGCGCGCCCCGGCACGTTGGCGAAAATTTCGATCCGCCGCGCGCCGTTCCGCGGGCTCGATATCTTCACGGAGTTGTCGTTGCGCTCGACGCGCCAGTCCGCGTACGCAGCCAGAAAGCTCGCGAACGATTCGGCGCCATCGACGTCGTCGTGAAAGACGTAGCGCTGCGTATTGACGCCGTCGACGAACAGCGCCGCCGTATCGAAGTGGTCGCCGCGTTCGGCAATATGCGCACGCAATAGTTGGCCCAAATACGATGACGACAGCCCTGGCAGAGGCTTCCGCAAAAACGTCGCCGCCCGCGCCGCTTCCTGCACCGGATCTTCGGCGGCGTCGATGCCTTCTATCGCTCGCGCGGCCAGCGCATCGGGCACATTCGGGTCCGGCAACTGCGCCAGCGCCGCGCGCAGCATACCGGGCGGCATCCCCAGCAACGACGGGTCTTTCAAGTCGACGCCGCGCGCTAACGCCACCGCACGATCGATTTCGAGATCGGTGCGTGCCATCGCGGCCAGCGTCAGTTTCTCCGCGCCGCTCAATCCCGCTGGAGGCGCGAGCAAGAGTTGCGAAGCGCGCCGCTCAAATGTCAGCGGCTCCGTCGCGGCGTCGAAGATCTCGCGGCCATACGGCAAATCAATGTACTGCGCCCGCGCCCGCAGCGCGGTATCGGGCCAGCGCGCCGCCGATTCCACCAGCAACCGCTTCGACAACTCCGGCTGCGCCCGCACCGTGTGCCACGCCACATCCAGCGCCGCGGCGAAGTGCACCGCCCCCAGCCATTTCTCACCGGCGACCGATGGCAGCAACTTCGCCGCATCCTCCGGAGCACGCGCCGCCAACGCCAAGTAGGCGGCCTTTCGCAACCGCGATCGCAACAGCGGATCGCGCAGCAGCGCCGTTTTTTCAAACGCCAACTTCGGCGCGATCGACACGAGTTCGCGCACCTGCGCATACACCGCGCGCTGTTCGGCGACTGCTACGACCTCGGGAGGCATCTATCTGCTATTGTCGTGGAGTTATGTTCGGAAACAAAGTGCTGGACAAGTTCCTGGTCAACCCGGGCAAGAAGTGCAAGCTGAAGAGCTTTCCCACCGAGTGGGACGGCGGCGATGCATTCAAGGGCAAGTCCGACGCTGAGGCGAAGGCGTCGGCGGCGAAGGTGCTCGCCGACAATCTCGACGAACTCGCCGGCGCGCAGGCCAAACTGTACGCCGACGACCGGTGGTCCGTACTGCTCGTCCTGCAGGCCATGGACGCCGCCGGCAAGGACGGCATGGTGAAGCATCTCACCGCGGGCCTGAATCCGCAGGGCTGCGACGTCTACAGCTTCAAAGCGCCATCGGCCGATGAGTTGGATCATTCGTATTTATGGCGCATCATGCGCGTCTCGCCCGCGCGCGGCAAGATCACAATCTTCAACCGCAGCCATTACGAAGAGGTGCTCGTCGTCAAAGTGCATCCCGAGTACTTGAAGCGCCAGAAGCTGCCGGAAGAAGTCATCACCAAGAAGATCTGGGAGGAGCGCTACGACGACATCAACAACTTCGAACGCCACCTCGCCCGCAACGGTACGCTGATCTTGAAGTTCTTCCTCCATGTATCGAAAGAGGAACAAAAGAAGCGTTTCCTCGAACGCCTCGAGAACCCCGAGAAGAACTGGAAATTCTCCTCGCACGACTTGAACGAGCGCCAATACTGGGACGACTACATGCGCGCCTATGAAGACGCGCTATCGGCCACCAGCACGAAATGGGCGCCCTGGTATGTCATCCCCGCCGACGACAAGTCCACCGCCCGCATGCTGGCGTCGAGCATCCTCACCCGCGCCATCGACGGCCTAGACCTCGAGTACCCGAAGGTTTCGCGCGAGGAGAAACTGGCTCTCGACGAGTCCCATAAACGGCTGCTCGCAGAGAAGTAAGTTCGGCGGCGTTGAAGGATCGCCACTCGCCAGGCGCCAGTCCTTCGATCGTGAGGGCCTCCATCGACCAGCGCACCAGCCGCAGTGTCGGAAATCCAATCGCCGCGGTCATGCGCCGCACTTGACGATTCCGCCCTTCGGTCAGCGTCAAGGAGATCCACGTCGTCGGAATCGCCGCGCGAAATCGCACCGGCGGATCACGCGGCGGGACGGGCGGATCGAAGCCAAGCAGCGACACCTCCGCTGGAAGCGTCATCTCACCTTGCACAAGAACACCGGCGCGCAGCGGGGCGAGCGCCTCTTCCGTTGGCGCTCCCTCTACTTGCACCCAATACGTACGCCGATGACCAAACTTCGGATCGAGCAACCGGTGCTGCAAATCCCCGTCGTCGGTTAGCAGCAGCAGGCCTTCGCTATCGGCGTCCAAACGGCCGGCCGCATACACGCCGGGCACGGAGACGAAGTCTTTCAGAGTCTTTCGTCCCGTGCCCGCGGCGTCGGTGAACTGTGTCAACACACCGTACGGCTTGTGAAAAAGCAGATAGCGCAAAACTACAGATTCGGAATCACCAACACATCGCCGGGGTGAATCACCGACTTGTCGTCGACCAGCTTGCCCGGGTTGGCCTTGATAATCTCCGGATACAACGCGCCGTTGCCCAAGTGGTTCGCGGCGATCTTCCACAACGAGTCACCCGCGACGACGGTATACGTCTTCGTCTCCACCGGCGCCGGCAGACTCGAATCGATATTCACGTCGAGCCACAGGTCGGCGAACACGGGATCGATTTCCTTCGCGCAAGACCATAGCGCGTTCTTGACGTCCTCATTCGGCGCATCGGCGCGGATCAGCAGTTTCTCACCTTCGATGTGCACGTTATGCAGTTTACAGTTCTTCATCTTGGCCAAGTCGATGACGTCCTGGTACTTGCCTTTGACGATTTCCAGATCCATTCGATAACTCTCCTGTTCATTCGGGGTAACACACCCACGAGTTTGTAGAGTACCGTATCGCGAGAATCGTTACAGGCTCGTGAGTAATTTCCACGCGGTATCGTAAAGCGCCGATGCCCTTTCCCCATCCCGCGCTTCCACCGCCAACCGGAGCAACGGCTCCGTGTTCGACGCCCGCACGTGCAGCCATCGATCGGGCCAAATGAGTTTCAGGCCGTCGGAGCGGTCGGCTTCGGCTTCCGGGAATCCTTCCTCCAACGCCTGCATCAATCCGCCGAGCCGCCCGTGCGTGAACGGCACCTTGCCCGAATTGCGCGTATACGCCGGCAGCGAAGCCACCAACTGTGACACGGTCTGCCCCGTTTCCGCCATCAGGTCGAGCAGGAACGCCATCGCGATGTAGGAGTCGCGGCACAACTGCACCGCCGGGAAAATCACGCCGCCCGCCGAGCCTTCGCCGCCGATCGCCGCCCGCACCGCGCGCATCGTGTCGACCACATTCGCCTCGCCCACCGGCGTTCGATAAACGCGCCGGTGAAACGTCTTGGCGATATCGTCGATCGCCGACGACGTCGTCAGGTTCACCACGACGTCGCCGGGTACGACAGCGAGAGCGCGGAGTACCGCCAGCGCGAGAACGTCGTCGTTATCGACCACACGGCCCGTTTCATCGGCGATAGCGAGGCGGTCGGCATCGGGGTCCTGCGCGAAGCCGACATCGGCGCCGGACTTTTGCACCAGCGCGGTGAGATCGCCCAGCGTGTCCGGCCTCGGTTCGGCGATACGCGGAAAGACCTTCGTCGGATCGATGGAAATGGCGTCGAGACGGCAGCCGAGCGAATCCGTGAGAAACTCCGGCGTCATCACCGAACCCGCGCCGTTCACTGCGTCGAGCGCCACTTTGAACTTCCGCCGCTTGATCCGATCGGCATCGACCTTCGCCAGCACGCGCCCGATGTGGATCGATTTCGCCGTGCCGTCGTCGCGCCGCACATGGCCGATCGCGGCGTTCTGCGCCTGCGCGAAATCACGCTGATGATAGAGGTCGAGCAGTTCGTTGCGCTCGTAGTGATTGAAAAACTGCCCCTCGGCGTTGAAGAGTTTCAACGCGTTGTACTCCGGCGGATTGTGCGACGCGGTCAGTCCGATCCCGCCGCGAGCGCGAATATGTTCGACGTAGATCTGCATCGTCGGCGTCGGCAAGACACCGACATCGACGACATCGCATCCCGCCGCCAGTAATCCGCAATGCACCGCGTGCTGCAGCATCGGCCCGCTGGTGCGTGTATCGCGGCCGACAACAACGCGCCCGCCGCCGACATACGTTCCGAACGCCTGCGCGAAACTCAGCGTCAACGACGGAGTCAGGAACTCGCCGACGACGCCGCGCACGCCGGAAACGCCAATTTTTAATAGGTGTTCGCGCGGCATCAGCTGTAGCTCCTCACCTTGTCCATTAGGGATTCGAAGAGAGCCGACGGCGCCTCGCCGCGCTGCTCGCAGATGACGCGAAGGATCGGCTCGGTCTGGCTGACACGGACGTGAAACCAGCGGTCCGGCCAACTGACGCGCAGCCCGTCGCTGCGGTCGACGCGCGCGTCGGGATAGTCGTCCTGCAAGTCCATCAGCAGCGCCGGCACACGCGGCGATTCCAGCGGAATCTCGCCCTTCAAGATTTCATAGCGCGGGTACGACGCCAGGATTTCGCGCACCGTTTGTCCGCGTTCGCGCATCATCGTCATGACGGCGAGCATCGACGCGATGCCATCGTAGATGAAGCGAAATTGCGGCATCATCACCGCGCCGGTGCCTTCGCCGGCTACGGCAATTTGTTCGGGGCGATACGCCGCCAACGCGTCCATCGCCGCCTGCCGTCCGACGGGCACGCGCACCACTCGCCCGCCATGCTTCGCCGCGACCTCTTCGAGCAACGCCGAACTGGACAAGTTCGTAATTGCGATTCGGCCGGGCGTGTGCGTCATGAGGTGATCGGCCAGCAGCGGGAGCATCATTTCTTCCGATACGCCGCGGCCGAGATCGTCGGCCATCGCGACGCGGTCCGAATCGATGTCGAACAGGAATCCGGCACGCGCCTGTAGCGGCTGAATCAGCGGCCCGAGTTGCAGTTCTACCATGCGGGCGGAGGTTGTCGGTTCGTGCGCGAAGGCATCGCCCTCGACGCGCTCGTTGATCAGAACCAGATCGAGACCAAAGCGGTCGACGATACGACGAAGGGTTGGCGCGGAGGTGCCGTTGCAGCAGTCGACGACAACCCGCATGCCGCGAAGGGCCGCAAAATCGAAGACTTGCTCGAGGTCGTCGATGTAGCGTTCGATCGCGGTCGCGTCCTCACGCAACGTACCGATCGAATCCCACTCCACAAATCGGAACTTGCGCAGGTGATAGATATCGAGCAGTTCGTTCGACTCGGCGGTCGAAAGATACGTCCCGTTCGCGCCGAGGAACCGCAGGGCGTTCCATTCCGCCGCATTATGGCTCGCCGAGATCGCGATGCCGCCCGCGGCGTCCAACCGCTGCAGTGCATGCTGCACAACCGGAGTCGAAACGACGCCCAGATCGATTACCTCGTGCCCGCACGCCATCAACGCGCTGACGACGCCTTCGCGCGCCATCCGCCCGCTTGATCGCGGATCGCGGCCAACAACGACGGGCCTTCCGCGCTCGATAAACGTACCGAAGGCCGCCGCGAAATCCAGAAAGTGCGTGGCCGTCAGTCCGCGCCCAACAATGCCGCGCAAGCCCACCGGCGATATGCGCAGCCCGCTGTCACCCCGCATTACTTGCCGCTCACCAGGCGGAGTTTGCCGAATTTTTCCGGCACATGATAGTTACGCGCGCCGGTCGCCTGCCAAGCGATCATCTTGCTGTTCGGCCGCTTGCCCTGCATGCGGTAGAAGTTGATGCGCATCTCGCCGTTGGGTTTTGCTTCAGCGCCGTTGATGCTTGTGATCGGAATCTGAAACTCCCCGTACCAGATCTTGTTCTTCTCATCGATGCGCGCCTTTACCTTGTACCCGGAGTTCCACAACATGCCGCCCTGCGGCTGCGGTTTCTTGCGGTCGATGTCGAGGTCGATCCACTCGCCCTGCGGCGAAACCTGGTATTCGCGATAGTGCGTAATGTTGTCCATCTCGGCGCCAACGAAGACCTCGGCGACATCCCACTCCCACAACCGCCACGTGTCTTTCGACACGTCCGGATCCGGCTTCAGAAAAAGCTCTTCGTACGCGCACGAGAACAGAATGTATAGATTTTGTTTCGTCCATCGCGAACGGATCTCGGTGCGATGACCTGGCACGGCTTCGCCCAAGGGCGAGTTCTCAGCGATCACCGGCTTGGCGGCTTTCCAAAACGCTGTCGACGGATCGGCCGTCAAAGCCCTGTCTTTATTGGCTTGCACGCTCTCGATTACACCTGCGTCGGCGCCAGCCAAGACGAGGCCGGCAAGAAGGGAAACAAGGATCTTCATTTTCTTGACACTATCAGTTCTAATGGCTCTATGCGAATCGCACTCTTCGCGTTGGCCGCGCTCGCCCTCTCCGCACAGCCGGAGATGGGCATCGCTTATGACAAACATCCCGAAACCCGCATGGATGTTCACGTGCCGCCGGGCGGCGGGCCGAAGCCCGCGATGATTGTCATTCACGGCGGGGGCTGGACGGCCGGAACGAAAGAATCGATGAAGGTCGACTGGGTCGACCGCTATCTCGAAAGAGGCTTCGTCGTGTGCAATGTCGAGTACCGTCTCGCCAAAGCCGCCACCGCGCCGGCTGCCGTCGAAGACGTGTTGAAGGCGGCGAACTATTTCATCGAAAACGCGAAGAAGTGGAACGTCGATACGAATCGCATCGCGGTCACCGGCGGCAGCGCCGGCGGCCACTTGGCGCTGATGGTGGGCATGACGCCGAAGTCCGCCAAGCTCGGCAAACCGGTGAAGATCCGCGCGGTCGTCAACTTCTATGGCATCACCGATGTCGACGATCAATTGCACGGCGCCAACAGGCGCAAGTACGCCGTCGAATGGGTGCCCGAAGGCCCGGACCGCACAGCGCTCGCCCGCCGCGTGTCGCCCATGACCTATGTGCGCAGAGGCGTGCCGCCGGTCCTCACACTTCACGGCGACGAAGATCCGGTTGTGCCTTATGAACACGGCGTCAAGCTTACAAAGGCATTAAGCGACATCGGCGCGCGCGCCGAGTTGATCAGCGTACCCAGGGGCAAGCACGGGTTTCCGAAAGAGGTTTCCGATCAACTCTATCCGAAGATTTTTGACTTCTTGAAGAGCACGGGAGTGATGCGCTAGCGAAGCGCTTCTTCAACGAGTTTCGGTTGGCGGGCGGTCAACCCTACCGGCGTGCACCCGCCGCAACCGTGCGAGTTCCGATGGCGTAAGCGGCGGATTCTCGGGATCTGCCTCGGCAGCTAACAGAGCCTCGTGAGGCGACATTGTTTTCAACCGCGCCCAATCGGTTAATCCGCTGGGGCGTGCGCTTGGATCCAGAGTGAACTTCATCGCGCCACCCGCGCCACTTTGCGCGCCGTCTCCTCGTCCCCCATCAGCGCGCGGAACCCAATCCAGAACGCATCGCCAATACAAGCCTCCGCATTCGGGCACGGCATCACACGGCACGGAGCGTCGCCACTCGTGTACAGCGGATTTCCGTACAGCGTGTGCGGATAGAACGGTGTACACGGAATGCCCTCCGCTTGCAGCCGCGCGCAAAACGGATCGCGATCGGCGTCGACGCGGCCCAGCACGAGATAGTTCGAGTTTCGGTTCACCTCGGCCGGCACTCTCTGCCAGGTGACTCCGCGCGCATCGCCGTACTCATCGAGGAACGCGCGCCAATTCGCCGCGCGCAGCGCGATTTGTGAATCCAGCCGCTCCAACTGCGCCGTCAACACCGCCGCTTGCAACGCTGTGATGCGGTAGTTGTTGCCAGCCTCGAAGTGATGGAAGAACGAATAGCCCGGCCGCCTGCCCTGATTCGCATACGACCGCAGCCGCGCCGCCAGTGCCTCATCCGATGTCAGCACGATCCCGCCCTCGCCCGCCGTCATCACCTTGCCGTTCTGAAAACTAAACGACGACGCCAACCCGAACGACCCCGCCCGCTTCCCATTCCACTCCGACCCATGTGCGTGCGCGGCGTCCTCGAAAAACAGCAGCCCGCGCTCCGCACACAAAGAAGCCAGCGCATCGACATCGGCCAGCGCGCCGCCGAAGTGCACCGCGACCAACGCGCGCGTCTTCGGTGAAATCGCCTCCGCGACGCGAGAGGGGTCCATGTTAAACGAGTACGGCTCGATATCGACAAACACCGGCACCGCGCCAATACGGGTCACCGCCGTCGCCGTCGACACAAACGAAATGGCCGGCACGATGACTTCGTCGCCCGGTTGAATCCCCGCGCACGCAAGCATCATCTCAAGAGTCACCGTGCCGTTAACGGCGCTGATCCCGTACGCGCAGCCCTGATAGGCTGCGAACTGTTTTTCAAACTCGCCGACGATCGAATGAAAGCCGCCCCATTGCGGACTGGCCAAGACCTGCGCGAGCAGTTCGGTTTCACGGGCCGTCGAAATCGGCCAAGCGGGAAGAGAGATCACCCTTTTAGGATAAAAAGAATCGAATGGATAAAGATCAGCTCGAGCGTTACGAGATGCAATTCGGCCCCGCGCGCGGCAAACTCGCCATGGCTTCCGACCTTTTGACCGACGCCCTCGTACTCGTCGGCCAACATGGTGTGTATTGCCAATCGGTGCGCCAGCCCAATAAGCCCGCGATGGATTTGCAAATCATCCTGCAGTGCCTGAACGAGTCGAAGGAACTCGTGCTCCAGGCGATGGAAAAGTCAAAGCCGGTTTAGAAACGGGTTGCGCTTTTTCTCGCGTCCGATCGTGGTGTTTTGCCCGTGCCCACAGGTTACGGCGGTGTCTTCGGGCAGCGTTAGCAGCTTGCTGTGAATCGATTGCAGGATCTTCTTTCCATCGCCGCCAGGAAGATCGGTGCGGCCGATCGAATCGCGAAACAACGTATCGCCAGCGATCAGAGTCGACTCCCGCGGAATATACAAACACGAACTTCCCTGCGTGTGCCCCGGCGTATGCATGGCGAAGATCTCCACCGCTCCGAGTGTCAGCTTCTGTCCATCCCGCAGCGGCACGTCGATCTCGGTGCGCTCCGGCGTTTCCATGCCGCGCCAGCCCGCCTGCATATCGAGCTGCTCGTACAACCAAACATCGTTTTCGTTCATGTAGACGGGCGCGCCGGTCGACGCCTTCAGCTTCGCCGCGCCTCCGATGTGGTCGATATGCGCGTGCGTGATGACGATCATTTTCACCATCAGCCCGTGCTTGGAGAGAATCTCCTCAATCGCGGAAATATCGTCGCCCGGATCGACGACGATCGCCTCGGCCGTCTCCGGATCGCCAAGTACCGAACAGTTGCATTGCAGCATGCCGACAGGCAGCACCTCGTGAATCATTAGTTGATTGTACGCATCGAATATGGCGAGACTGAAAGTACGATGATCGATCCACTTCCCTACGCCGCGCGAGTTGTGCACATTGCCGGCGCCGTCGCGCTGATCGGCGGCCTGTTTCGTTCCAATGGCCCGGCCGTGACCGCCGGCATTGTCGGCGCGATGTTTCTCACCGGCATCTACAACCTGATGACGCGCATGGGCGCCGGCGTGCCGAAGGAATACCACATGGTCTTCGGCTTGAAATTTCTTCTCGTGCTGCACATCGCGGCGGTGTCGATTCTGGCGGCAAAGGAATCGACGACGCCGGAAAAGCGCGCGCGAATGCTGAAGGGCGTCATGATGTCCGGATTCGCGGTGATCGCGTTGTCGGCGGCGCTGCGGGCATTCTGATCATGTTGCACGCCTTTTCGGAAAACGCCGCTCTGTTCGAACTACCCGGGCGCGGGCGCATCAAAGCGTTCGGCGAAGACCGCAAACGCCTACTGCACGCCATGTCGACGAATCACGTGCAGCAACTCGAACCGGGTCAGGGCTGCTACGCATTCTTCCTCAGCGCGCAAGGCCGCGTGTTGTCCGATGTGACGATCCTCGCGCAATCCGATCACCTGCTGCTGGACGTGGAACCGGATCGGCGCGCGTTCATCATGGAGCACCTCGACAAGTACATCATCGCCGACGACGTAACCCTCGAAGACGTCTCGGACCAGCAAACGACGCTAGCGCTCGAAGGCCCCGCGGCAGCGGAAATTCTTGAGTCGATCGGCGCGCCGACTCCGATCAACGACTTCGATTCGGTCGAATGGGCCGACCGCCTCGTCGCGCGAACGAACTACACGGGCGCCGCCGGTTTTCACATCTACATCAGCCCGCTCGATGCTCCGGTGCTACGCGAAACCCTGCTCGATGCGCGCGCCGTTGAAGTTTCGGCGGAGACCGTCGAGATCGCCCGCCTGCTTCACGCCAAGCCACTCTACGGGGTCGACATTACCGAGGCCAACCTCCCGCAGGAAACCCAACTCACTCACGCGTTGCACTTTTCGAAAGGCTGCTATCTCGGCCAGGAAATCGTCGAACGCGTTCGCTCGCGCGGGCACGTCAACAAAGTTCTGACACGCTTGCAACTTCCGACTCCGGCCGCGCCCGGAGCGAAGGTGATGAGCGGCGAGAAAGAAGTTGGCGCCGTCACCAGTTCGGCTTTCGATCCGCGCAACAACGTGACGGTCGCACTCGCCTACGTTCGCGTCGAGGCGCTTGCTCCAACCGCTCCCGCGCTAACTGTTACTTCGCCGGATTCAGCAGCGCCTGCATCGTAAGCGCGCGGCTCAGATGCTGCACGTCTGGGGACTTCGGATCGATGATTCGCTGAATCATGCCGACGAACACGACATCGTTGACGGGGTCGATCCAAAACCAGGTGCCCGCCATACCGCTCCAAAAGTGCGTGCCTTTGCCAACCGCCGCGCCGGCCAAAGCGGGGTCCATGAACACGGCGAAATCGTAGCCGAATCCCTGGCCCGGACGAGTCTCGCCATGTGGACCGTTCAACACACGCGAGGAAAGATGATTGGCGGTCATGAGCGTTACCGTGGCTGGCGAGAGCAAACGAACGCCGTCCAATTCACCCTTGTTGGCGACCATTTGCGCGAAGCGCATGTAGTCGCGCGCGGTCGACACCAGGCCGCCGCCGCCGGAAGGCGCAGCGGGCGGTTTCGAGTAGTCGGTTCCGCCGGCCTGCAACTCTCCTTTCGCGTTCCAGCGGTACTCGGTCGCAAAGCGCGCGCGCTTTTCGGCCGGCACATAGAAGCCTGTGTCCTTCATGCCGAGGGGTTCGAAAATTCGCTTTTGCAGGAACACATCGAGAGGCATTCCGGAGATCTTTTCGATGATGCAGCCCTGCACGTCGACCGACACGCTATAGACCCATTGATCTCCCGGTTCATAGAGAAGCGGCAACTTCGCAATGCGCTCGCTCATGTCTTTGAGCGAAGTGGCTCCAAGCGGAGTGGCTTCCCGGTACAACTTGTCGACCGGCGTGTCGCCGAAAAAGCCGTACGTCAATCCCGCCGTGTGCGACATCAACTGTTCCATCGTCGGCGCCCGCCTCGGCTTCGCCAGCGTACCATCGGACTTGTAGACTTGCACATTCGCGAACTCAGGCAGATACTTGGATACCGGATCGCTCGCTTTCCACTTGCCCTCTTCGTAGAGCATCATCATCGCCACGCCGATAATCGGCTTGGTCATCGAGTAGATGCGAAAGATCGTGTCCGGCTGCAACGCCGCGCCGCTGGCGAGATCGCGTTTTCCGTACACGTGCTGATCGATCACCTTGCCGTGGCGCGCGACCATTGTCTGCACACCGGCCAGTTGTTTGCTATCGACCAACTCATCCATCGCCGCGTGTAGCTTTTGCAGCCGTTGTTGTGAGAAGCCAACCGACTCGGGCGAATCGGCCGCGAACAGCGAAATGGCGAGAAAAAATGCAAGGCGCATGCGCACTATGGTATCTCGCGCAGCATGGCCTCGGCTTCCTGCCTCACCGCGGCATCCGCGGATTGCGCGGCTTTAATCAAATAGAGCTTCGCGCCGTTCAGATCCCGCAGCCCTCCCAGCGCCGTCGCCAAACCCAATAGCCCGCGAGGATTCGACGGCTCGGTCTTCAACAGCTCGCGATATGTTTGCGCGGCCTCGCGCCATTTGCCTTGCGCAGCGTACAGATTACCGAGCAGATCCGCCGCGCGAGCCCCCAGCGCCCGCACCTGCAAAGCGTGTTCGGTAGCCTCCCTGAAACGCTTCTGATTCGCCAGGAACAAGGCATAGTTGAACCGCGAACCCGGATGGGTAAGCGACCGCTTGTAGTGATACTCCGCGCGGGAAGTCTCGCCGCGACTCGCCAGCATCGCGGCCCAGTTGCCATGCGCTTCGGCCAGTTCCGGTTGCTGTCGCAGCGCTTCGCGCAACTCCTTCTCATCGCCGGTCAGCAACCCGAGCGTGTTGTGCGCGTCCGCGTTTTCCGGCTCGGCGGCCACCGCGCGGCGCGCGGCCGTCATGGCGTCGGTGGCGCGTCCAGCCAGCGAGTGAACGCGCGCAAGTTCATGCCAGGCCTGTCCATCGTTTGCATCGACCGCAACCGCCTTCTCCAGCAATTCCCGCGCCCGGTCCAGCTTGTTTTCCTTCGCCAACAACGCACCGTAAGCACGCAGCGCCGGCCCATAGTTCGATTGCAGTTCGAGCGCTTTCTCGTAGTGCTTCGCAGCATCGGCCGGCTGCGCCGCCGCCAATTGGAGGTAAAAGCCAGGATGCCGCGGTTTGTGTTTCTCCACCGCCGCTGCCAGCATCGCCGCGCCCGCTTTCGTGTTGCTTTGATGCGCCACTTGCGCGACCGCCGTGTACAGTTCGCGATCCCGCTCGTTCTCGATTTTCGCCGGATAATACAGAACGACTTCGCCCTGATACGAAGTCGATCCCATCACCTCGTGACGCTCCTGGCGCGCCGCCAGCAGGTTGCCCTTCAAAGGACGTTGAATCTTGTGATCGGTCATCGCCACATGGACAACATCTTCGGTGCGCCGCTTCGGCATGTGGCACGATACACAGTCTTTCTTGGCCGCGTGTGTCGCCCGCATCGGATTGTGGCACTGCGCGCAAGCGGCGTCGATGTTGATCGCGGCGTTGTGCGGATTATGACAATTCAGGCATGTGAGCTTGCCGGCGCTCGCGGTAAAACACTTCGACTTGCGCAGCCGGTACGCCGATGAAGCGATCTCGAATTTCTCGTCATGGCCTTTACCCGGCGCGTGGTCGAAGTGAAACGCGAACGACGAGAGCGGCTCGGCGGCGTCGTAGGAAAACGCCCCGCGCTCCATGCGCACCACCATGTTCGGCAGCGAGAACGAAGTCGTTTCCAAATGGCACTGCATACAGACTTCAAGCTGCCGCTCCGGATTCAACCGCCGCGGATTGACGATCCCGGCGCGAATCTCTTCTTTCGGTTTTTGTGCCTGCGCCGCCTGTACATGCGCGGCGCCGTTTCCATGGCAACGCTGGCAATCGATGCCTTCCGCGATGCGCCCCGGATACACCGGGTCATCGGTCATCGAATCTTTGCCGCGCGGGACTTCCGGATAGCCGTTGTGACAAGCCATGCACTCGAAGCCGATCGCGCGCCGGCCATCGAAATGATCGGCGCGATCGTAGCCCGGTCCCATCGCAAGAAATCCAGGGGCGTACCAGTGAACGGGTAATTCAACCAGCCGGTTCTGAGGTGTGCGATGCAGATAGGTCCTCGCATGATTACCCGAACCCAACACGTAGTGGATCTCTTTTTCCCAGGCGTTTGCTTCCGTCCCCTCGGATCTGCGCATGAAGAACCGCCCATCCCTTGACGAAATGCGATAGCTTCGGCCGGACAACGCGTGCTCGAACGATCCCTCGGCGACGGTCGCGGATGAAGGCTTGTAGAACGACCGCCCCATCCCCGTCTGCTTGTACGCCGCAGCCTCCTTCGCGTGACACGCCGCGCACAAGCGGGCGTCGGTTACAGCCGACGGCGGCGGAGTGTCGGGAGGCTTCGCGCAGCCTGCCAGCAACAGCAAGGGTAGGATCGCGAATCTCATGCCTTGGGCAACAACCGCCGGTGATGAATTTCATGACCGGCGATCATAAACGCCAGCGCACGCACCGTATGCGTGTTCCCGGATACTGGTCCGCTCCGCAGCATCTCCTCGGGCGTGAGCTTGGCAAACAGTGCAATCGTCGCGGCGCGCACGGCGCGGAACTCGGCGATCAACTCTTCGAGAGTGTAGCGATCATAGGGAGCGTTGGGCGCCCAATCGTCCTGTTCGAATCCCGCCAGCGGCGTTTGATCGTTTCGCGCAAACCGCAGCGCGCGGTAGCCAAAAACTCTTTCGGTATCGATCAGATGGCCGATCGCTTGTTTTATCGTCCACTTGCCGGGCGCCGCCGGCAGCGAGCAGCGCGCCTCGCCCAGCGCCTGCAGCGCGGCAATCGTTTCGTCGATTTGCGCGCGCATCACCGCGAGTGCGTCGTCGCCTTCCACCTTGTCGATGTAAGTCGAAAAGTACGCGAGGTGTTCCGATTTCTCCGGTCTGGCCATAGATTCAGAGTACTCCGCTGCGCGACAATGATGCCCATGCGATCTTTCTTTTTGTGCGCCGCGCTCCTCACGCTTGCCGGTTGCGGCGGTTCCAAGCAGGCCGAGCAGCCGAAGCGGGAAGCGCCAAAGGTCCCCGAAGTCTACAAGGTCAAGATGGTGACGACCAAAGGCGACATCGTCGTCGAGGTCCGCCGCGCCTGGGCGCCGCGCGGCGCCGATCACTTCTACGGCCTCGTACGCGACAAGTTCTACGACGGCGTCAAGTTCCATCGCGTCATTCGCAACTTCGCGGCGCAATTTGGAATCTCGCCCGATATGAAGCGCGATGAGTTGTGGCGCTCGATCAAACTGCCCGACGATCCCGCGAAGGAGAAGAACCTGAAAGGCACGCTGACCTACGCCATTAGCGGCGAGAACTCGCGGTCGACGCAACTCTTCTTCAACCTTCGCGACAACACAGCCACCCTCGACGGCAAGGGCTTCGTTCCAATCGGCAAGGTCGTCGAAGGCCTCGATGTCATGGAGCAAATCACCTTCGTCTACGGCGATCACCATCCGCGCGGAACAGGCCCGCACCCGCAATTGATCCAGACAAAGGGTTATAACTATCTGGAACGCGAATTTCCGAGGCTGGACACGATCAAGTCGGCGTCGATCGTGGATTAGCCGCCCGTTTGTGTTACCTTGGAAAATCGCGGCAACAAGCTCGCTGGAGGATTTTATGGAAGCTCTCGGAATGGTCGAAACCAAAGGACTCGTCGGCGCGATTGAAGCGGCGGACGCGATGGTGAAGACCGCCAACGTCACATTGACGGGCAAGGAATATATCGGCGCCGGCTACGTCACGGTCACCGTTCGCGGTGACGTCGGCGCGGTAAAAGCCGCCACCGACGCGGGCGCGGCCGCCGCGCGCCGTGTCGGCGAACTGGTCGCCGTGCACGTCATCCCCAATCCACATTCTGAAACCGAAAAGATCCTCCCCGGCGCCAACAGCAAGAAGTAGTAACGCGTTCCAACCGGCCGCGCCATGCTGCAAGACCCAGATCTGATCTCCTTGCAGGAGGTCCGCAGGAAAATCGAAAAGGCGTGGGCCGCCGCGCAACGGTTCCGTGCGTTCACGCAAGAGCAGGTCGATGCCATCGTCGAACGCATGGCCGAAGCCGCGCGGGGTCACGCCGAACACCTCGCCAAGATGGCCGTCGATGAGACCGGCTACGGCAACGCGAAAGACAAGTTCGCCAAGAACATGCTTGCCGCCGAGCGTTTGCCGGCCGAATTGCGCGGTATGAAGACGGTCGGCGTTATCCGCGAGCGAGCCGAAGAGAAAGTCATCGAGATCGCCGTTCCGGTTGGCGTTGTCGCCGCTGTGTTGCCGACAACGAACCCGACCTCGACCGCGATCTACAAGTCGTTAATCGCGCTCAAGGCCGGCAACGCGATCGTGCTCAGTCCGCACCCGCGCGCGAAGGGCTGCACTTGCGCGACGGCCGAAGTTCTCTATCGCGCGGCGGTGTCGGCGGGCGCGCCCGAAGGCATTATCCAGTGCATTACCCAGCCGACGATGGAATCGACCAACGAGTTGATGAAGCACCCGCGCACCGCGGTGATTCTTTCCACCGGCGGCGCGGGTATCGTGAAGGCGGCGTATTCGAGCGGCAAGCCCGCGTATGGCGTCGGACCGGGGAACGTTCCCGTGCTGCTCGACACCACCGCCGATACCGAGTGGGCTGTGCGCGGCGTGCTCTCCGGCAAAACATTCGACTACGGCACGTTGTGCTCGTCCGAACAGACGATCGTCGCTGAAACGAAGATTCGTCAAAATGTTCTGGGCGCGCTGCAAGCCAACGGCGCTTTTCTCTGCGACGACGCGCAGGCCAAGGCTCTCGCGCGTGTGCTGTTCAGCAAGGGCACGACGGTCAATCCGGATCTCGTCGGCCACGCCGCTACCGAGATCGCCAAACGCGCCGGCTTCACGGTGCCGGATTCAACGCGCGTGCTCGCCGCCGAAGTTGCCGGCATCGGCCGCGATTTCCCCCTTTCCGCCGAAAAGCTCTCGCCGGTCCTCGCGCTCCACTTCGTCGAAAGCTTCGACGCCGCCCTCAACGCGTGCGAAGCGATTCTTCGATTCCACGGACTCGGCCACACCTGCGGCATCTATACCAACGACGAGGCGAAAGCCCGTGTCTTCGCCGAACGCATGCCTGCTTTCCGCGTGCTCGCCAACACTCCGACGCCGCAAGGCTCGGTCGGCATCACCACGGGCTTGTTCCCCGCGATGACCCTCGGCTGCGGCGCCGTCGCGGGCAATGCCACCGGCGACAACGTCACGCCCATGCACCTCATCAACATCAAGCGCCTGGCGTGGGGCATCCGGCCGTGGTCGCAAGACGCGCCGGCAAAGCCTGCCGCTACCGTTTCGAGCGGTCCCGTCGATCGCGCGCGCATCTCGGCCGCGGTCGATCGATTCCTTGGCGGGAAGAGTACAGCCCCGAAGCCAGCCGCATCGCCCACGGCCGACATCGTCGACAAGTTCCTCGAATCGAAAGGCATCATCACAACCTGCGAACCGTGCTCGGCGCCGAAGCGCACGCCGGAAGCGTCGAAGCCGAGCCCGGCGGAGAAGCCCATCGCTGTGTCAGACTTCGTATGCGAAGCGGACGTCCGCGAAGCGATTCGCGCCGGGCGCAAAATCTACATTTCCGCGAAGGCGATCGTCACGCCATCCGCGCGCGAGCTGGCCAATACGCTGAAGGACGAACTATTCATCTCCGCGCAAAGGTAACAAATGGATCTCGATAGACTCAAAGGCGCAGCCGTCGAACACATCAACGAGTTGGGCATGGTTGCCTTTCACGGTGTGACACGCATGACCGACGAAGGCCGCATTTTGATGTGGGACACTCGCCAGCATCCCGATTTCAAGGAGTTTCTCGCTGGCGCGGCGAAGCTCGGCATCAAGCTGATCGTTGTTCACTCGCGCGAGTTGAGCAACGAGCTCCTCGATGACCTTAAAGCGGAACTCGAAGATTCCAGCCTGTCGATGGCCGAACGCCGCGACTGCGAAAAACGGCTCAAGGCGCTGCGTCCCTATGCCGGTTTTACCAGCAACGTTGAGTTGTCGTTTGACTTCAACGATACGATCCACTTGTTCGAAACACACAGCGACTTCATGAAGGAAGTGCTTGCCGTGATGAGCGAACTGGACATGTCGCTCGAACCCGACGAGGATTCGAATCCGTTCGACGACGACGACGATAACACGCCGCCGCGCGGCGGATTCTTCTCCCGAAACTGATGAGCGGCAATCGCGCCCGCTGGCTGATTCCCGATTCTCCGCAAGCGGAGATCGCGGCGCTTTCGCGCGCAACCGGCATAGCCATGCCCGCGGCGCGAGTCTTGTGGAAACGCGGAGTGTGCACACCGCAGGCGGCCACACGTTTTCTTCATCCCAATATCGACGACTGCCACGATCCGTTCTTGCTCGCCGGCATGGCCAAGGCCGCGCAGCGCATCCGCGACGCCATCGCCCGCCGCGACAAGATTCTGCTGTACGGCGACTACGATGTCGACGGAACCTCGTCCATCGTTATCCTCCACACGGTGTTGAAACTGGCCGGCGCCGAGGTCGGCTATCACGTTCCGCACCGTATTCGCGAAGGCTACGGCATGCGCGGCGAGGTCGTCGATCAAGCCCGCGCCGAGAACGTCAACCTCATCATCAGCGTCGACACTGGGATTCGCGCCACGGAAGTCGTCGAGCGCGCCAACGCGCACGGCATCGATGTCATCGTCACCGATCACCATCTGCCGGAAGCCGCGCTGCCGCCCGCGCTCGCCGTCGTCAATCCCAACCGGCCCGATTGCAACTACCCCGAGAAAAACCTCTGCGGCGCGGCCGTTGCTTGGAAGCTCGCGCACGCCATCATGAAGCAGCTCGACTGGCCCGAGGCGCGGCGAAAATCGATGCTGGCTTCGTTGCTCAAGTTGGTCGCCATTGCCACGGTCGCCGATGTGGTTCCGTTGACCGGCGAGAACCGCATCATCGTCAAACACGGCCTCGAAGGATTGAAAGATCCGCGCAATGCGGGCCTCAAGGCGCTGTTCGAGGTAGCGGGCATTCGCATCGGCATCGCGCCGTCGGCGAGGCAAGTCGCCTTCCAGATCGCCCCGCGCCTCAACGCCGCGGGCCGCATGGATCACGCCTCCAACGTGATCGAATTGTTCCTGTCAAACGACGAGTCGAAGGTGCAATCGATCGCCCGCAAGCTCGACGAGTTGAACAAGGAGCGACAACAGACCGAAGTCGAAATTCGCGACACGATCCTCGCCGCTTGCGAGCAGATGCCGGTGACCGATGAGCAGGCCGGCCTTGTTTTTTCGGGCGCGGGATGGCATCAAGGCGTGATCGGCATCGTGGCTGGGCGATTGGCCGAGCGCTACTCGCGGCCTGTGTTCGTGTTGAGCGAGGATACAGAAGCGGGAGTGGCGCACGGCTCCGGGCGGGGTCCAGCGATTTTCCATCTTCTGGACGCGATGGAGTCGATGGACGACGTGTTCACGCGATTCGGCGGGCATCGCCAGGCCGCCGGCTGCAAGTTGAAGATCGACAATATCGCCGATTTCCGGGCGCGCTTCCAAGCCTACGCGGGGTCGAAGTTGACGCCGGAAGATCTGGTGCCGATCATCGACTGCGATGCGGTGGTGACGCTTGATGAGTTGACCGACGAGTCCGCGGCCGAGGTTCTTTCATTGGCGCCATTCGGCAATAGCAATCCAGTGCCTGTTTTTGCGATTCAGAAGGCGAAGGTCGCGCGGCCGCCGCAGGTGAAGAACGAAAAGCACCTCTTCATGCATCTCGCGCAGAATGGCGTGGCGAAGATGGTCAAAGGCTGGAGCATGGCTGACCGCCTCGACGACGCGCCCGCTGGAGGGACGATCGATGTGGCGGCACAGCTTGAAGAGGATCTTTGGAGTAAAGACCGCGGCGGCGCGGCGTGGGGGCTGGTGTTGAAGGATTTGCGTTAGCCGCGTTGGTATCATCGGATTGACGCATGAGGGTAATCGACCACATTACGATCCGGGGATTCAAAAGCATCAAGGCGATTGAGCAGCTTCCGATGAGGGCGGTCAATATACTCATTGGCGCGAATGGTTCTGGAAAGTCGAATTTTCTAGGAGTCTTTGGGATCTTGCAAGCTGCTGACGACGAGCAGATCGACAAATATGTCAAAACGGCTGGCGGGGCGGATCGACTTCTGCATTTTGGCAGGAAGACAACACAGAAATTGTTGGTCCACGCCCAGTTGACCCGACCCGACCATATGATTCGGTTGATCCTATTGCCCACGTCTACGGACGGTCTGTACGAAGAAGTTTTCTCGAGCAGTTTGCCTATACTTCTTCCAAACTTAGTTCGTGGATTTCACTTCCACGACACCAGCGTGTTCGCCCCGCTTCGAAGTACCGCGAAGCTGAACGACAATCGGTCTCTTCGCCCGGATGGCTCTAACCTTGCGGCTTTCCTATATCTACTTCAGAAACGCCACGAAACCGTCTACAAGCGAATCGTAAGCACAATCCAACTTGTCGCGCCATTCATTCGAGACTTTTCCCTTGCGCCAACGAGTTTGGCTCCGGATACAATTCGGCTTGAGTGGCGCGACCAGAACTCGGATCAGTACTTTGACGTTGCGTCGCTTTCTGACGGAACGCTGCGGTTCATCGCGCTGGCTGTGTTACTGCTGCAGCCCGATGAACTCATGCCGAAGGTGATTCTGATTGATGAACCGGAACTAGGCCTCCATCCCGCCGCAATTCCCGTGCTTGGCGGGCTCATCAAACAAGCCTCTTTCAACGCCCAGTTGATCGTCTCGACGCAGTCGCCGCAGTTGGTTGATCAGTTCCAACCGGAGGACATTCTTATCGCGGAGCTTGTCGACGGAGCGACGCAGATTCGCCGCCTCGAACCCGAGCCCCTGAAAGCGTGGCTGGAGGACTATAGCCTCGGCCAACTCTGGGAGAAAAACGAGTTGGGTGGCCGCCCAGTACCGGTGTCTTTCAGAGCCTAATTTGGACAGGCGTGGTCGAAGGCCAAACCGAGGAAGTGTTTGTCAACGCCATCTTGCGCCCGCACTTGATCGACGCGGGCTACTCGCATGTCTTCCCGAAAATCATCGGCACAGGGCGAACCGGCGGCATCGTCAGATGGCAATCGGCGAGCAAAGACATTGTCAATCACCTCAAAGAAAGCGATGATCGCGTCTCGACGTTGATGGTCGACTATTTTGGAATTCCGGCGGACTGGCCGGGGATCGAGGGCGCCAGGAGTCTCCATGGAGCGCAAGCAAAGGCCGAGTGCATCCAGAATGCGATTGGCCAAGCGATCGCAAGCCAATTGCCGGATCGATACGGCCGCCGCCGATTTGTTCCCTTCGTCTTGATGCACGAGTTTGAAGCGCTGCTGTTCAGCGATTGCAACGCCGCCAGCACGGGTTTCGGACAACCCGAATTCGCCGCCGCAATGCAAGCCATCCGCGACGAGTTCTCATCGCCGGAAGAGATTAACGATTCGGCGCAGACGGCGCCATCGAAACGGTTGTTGCAACTCCATCCGAGGTACGCCAAAGTGCTCGACGGCAATCGCGCAATCCTCGAAATCGGCCTGCCCGCAATCCGCGCAGCGTGCCCCATTTTCGAGAGCTGGATGACTCGGCTCGAATCGATCATTGCACCCACCACCGCAACCCCGCTATCCTGAGTGTTTCATGCAATCCGCCTCAGCGCTGCAAAAAACCTCACTCAACGAAACGCACCGCGCCGCCGGCGGCAAGATGATCGACTTCGGCGGGTGGGACATGCCTGTGCAATACACCGGCATCATCGACGAACATGCGACCGTTCGCAACGCCGTCGGACTATTCGATGTTTCGCACATGGGCGAGATCGAAGTGCGCGGGCCGCAGGCGCTCGACCTGGTCAACTGGGTCTCGACCAACAACGCCGCGAAGTTGCAGATTGGGCAAGCGCACTACTCCGGGCTGCTTTATGAGCATGGCGGGTTTGTCGATGACATCCTTGTTCACAAAGTCGCCGACGATCACTACTTCCTTTGTGTGAACGCCTCGAATCAAGACAAGGACTTCGCGCATATCGTCGGACAGAATCGCTTCGACTGCGCGGTCGATAACGCTGGGCCGCGCCTTTCGCAGATTGCGGTGCAGGGGCCGAAGGCGCTTGCGACGCTTCAGAAACTCACGCAGACTGAGCTTGCGCCGATCAAGTACTACTGGTTTCAAGACGGCGAAGTGACCGGCACGCCGGCGCGCATCGCGCGCACGGGTTACACGGGCGAAGACGGTTTCGAGATCTACATCTCCAACGACGAAGCGCCGCGGATTTGGCGCGAGTTGATGCAGGCGGGCGAGGAGTTCGGCATCAAGCCGGCCGGACTCGGCGCGCGCAACACGCTGCGACTGGAGGCGGCGATGGCGCTTTACGGCCACGAGATCGACGCGACCATCAATCCGCTTGAAGCGGGACTTTCGTGGATTGTGAAATTTGACAAAGAGTTTCTTGGGAAGAAGAAGCTCGAAGAAGCGAAGGCCTCGCCGCCAAAGCGCAAGCTGGCGGGTTTCAAAATGACGGGGCGCGGCATCGGCCGCGACGGCTACGAAGTACATATCAACGGCGCGCCGGCGGGCTGGGTTACATCGGGCGGGCCCGCGCCAACTCTCAATCTCAACATCGGCCTCTGCTACGTCCCGGTCGACAAAGCCGGCGTGGGGCAATCCATCCAAGTCATCGTCCGCAATCAGCCGGTCGATGCGGAGATCATCCCAACGCCTTTCTACAAACGAGCCAAATAATGTATCCGGACAATTTCAAGTACACCAAAGAACACGAGTGGATCCTGGTCGAAGGCGACACGGGGACGATCGGCATTACCGATCATGCGCAGCATGAGCTCGGCGATATCGTCTACGTCGATTTGCCGAAGGCGGGCACGGTGGTTGAGCAGGGCAAGACACTCGGCTCGGTGGAATCGGTGAAGGCGGTATCGGACATCTACTCGCCCGTTAGCGGCGAAGTGGTCGAATCAAACACCGAACTAACCGCCGCGCCGGAGCGGCTAAACTCCGATCCGCACGGCACGGCTTGGCTGGTGAAAATCAAGCTAAGCGATCCGTCGCAACTTGCGGGCCTGCTGTCGGCGGCCGATTACAAGGCGTATCTCGGCGAATAGCGATGTGGAACAGGCAGACGATCGCGGTCGTCGCCTTTGTGCTGTTTCTGCGTTTGCCGTTTCTGAATCAGGCGATTCTCGGCGACGACGTCTACTATCTCTACGGCGCGCAGCACGCGCAGATCGATCCGCTCCATCCGCTGCGCGCCCACTACGTTTTCGGCGGCGTCGACGTCTCGATGCAGGGGCATCCGCATCCGCCGTTCAACGTGTGGTTTCTTGGCGCGCTGCTGGCGATTTTTCGCGATGTCCGCGAGCCCGTGTTTCATGCAGCCTACATTTTGTTTTCGTTGATCGCGGCGTTGTCGGCGTTGTCGATCGCGCGGCGGTTTACGTCGAAGCCGCTGTTGGCGACGCTGCTGTTCTGCGCCGCGCCGCCGTTTGTCGTGAACGGCAACTCGCTCGAGAGCGATCTGCCGTTGGTTTCGTTTTGGCTGCTGACGATCGCGCTGCATCTGGCGTCGCGATGGCTGTGGTGCGCGGTTGCGATGGTGTTCGCGGCGTTCGCTGGGTATCAGAGCATCGTGCTGCTGCCGATTCTGTTTCTGCGGCGCGAGGGGCCGTTGTGGCTGCTCGGAGTGATTCCGGCGGTGCTCGGCGGATGGCAGTTGTTTGAACGGATGACCAGCGGTGCGCTGCCCGCGCAGGTGTTGACGGGGTACTTCGAAACGTACGGCTTGCAGAAGTTGGAGAACAAGCTGCGCAACGCGATCGGCCTGCTTGGGCATGTCGCTTGGCTGGCTACGCCGCTCTTGTGGCAGCGGCGCGAGTGGCTGTTTGCGATTGTGCCGGCGGCGGTTGCGGCGTATCTTGATCCGCATCCGCTGTGCTGGGTTTCGGTGGGCGCGGGCGCAATGGTGTTGGCGCAGGCGCGGCGGGAGAAGTGGCTCGGGCTTTGGGTGCTGATCTTCTTCGGCGCGGCGCTGGCGATCTTCTTCGCGGGAGCGTCGCGCTATCTGTTGCCGGTCGCGCTGCCGCTGGCGATCATCGCGGCCGAGCGCGCGCGAGCGTGGCATGTCGCGGCGACGCTTGTTCCGGGGCTGTTGCTCGCCGTCGTGAACTATCAGCACTGGGACGCGTATCGAGCGCTGAAGATTCCCGATGACCGGCGCGTGTGGATCAACGCGGAACTCGGCGCGCGCTTCTATCTCGAGTCACAAGGCGGAGTGCCGCTCGAACGCAACCAGCGCGTGTTGCCCGGCGAGTGGATCGTATCGAGCCAGCTCACCGCGATCCCCCACAAGCCCGGCAACGTGCTGAAGACCGAGTCCATCACATCGCAAATTCCGCTCCGCATCATCGGCATCGACTCGCGGTCCGGCTTCTCAACGGTGCAGCAAGGTCTCCGGCCCTTCGACATTTCGACCGCTCCGATCGACACTGTCACGTACGAAGCCATCGTCGCGCAAAAGCCGACAAAGTCGTTCCTGACTATGAACGATCCCGAGGCCGATCGCCACATTGTCGCCGGCGTCTTCGAGCTCGAAGACAAATCGCGCTGGGCCGAGCCGAACGCGATCTTTCAACTCAAACGGCCGCCGTCGGACGCGCCCCTCGAAGTCGTGCTCTACCTGCCGCCGTCAGCCCCCGGCCGCGTCGTGACGATTAAACTCGACGGCGCCGTCGTGCACTCCGTAACGTTGCCCGGCCCCGGCCTGCACACGATCAAGACGAAACCCCTTGCCCCGCGCAACGAAGACGCGCAGGTCGAAGTTGCCATCGACAAAGCGATCGCGCAACAAGCCGACGCGCGGCGGCTGGGCATGGTCTTGGCGTCGGTGGGGTTTCGGGGTTAGGTTTCGATAGCGTGGCTCACGCGGAGCTTGACGGCGCTCCAGTCGTGTTCGCTTAGCCGGCCGATGATAGTAACCTCGCGTTTATCGATCGTCAGGATATAGGCACGAAAGCAGCTCTCGACTCGTAACCCGGCCTACCGCCAATCGCGGAGGACGTGATCGGTAGTAGCTGGCCGACCCGGTAGCTTCGAAGTCAAAATCCCGACGATGACATCGGGCCGTTCCCGGAGGTAGATCTCGGAGGACAGCACGACCGCCGGACGGAGTTTCGTTTCGACGGCGCCGCGAAAAGTGCCGAGCACGATATCGCCCGGTTTCATGCCGGATCGGGTTCGTCCATCCGGTCGACGCGGCGGATGTGAAGTCGCGAAGATCCTCGTCGCTCCACTCGTCCGACCAACTGATGTTCGCGCCCGATGACGATTCCGCGATTCGGCGCACCAGCGCCGAGATCTCGTCGCCCGCTTCGGCGGGGAGGCGTCTGAAGGCATCCAGCAGCATCGCCTCGCGTGATGTTAGTTCCATCGATTTCCAGTATACGCTCGGTTTCCGCGATAGAATAAGCAGCAATGCCCCTGGCCCCCGGCGACAAGCTCGGCCCCTACGAAATCACCGCGCTGCTCGGCGAAGGCGGCATGGGCGAAGTCTACAAAGCCCGCGACACGCGGCTGGACCGCGCCGTCGCGCTCAAGGTCTCCAAGGCCCAGTTCACCGATCGCTTCGAACGCGAAGCTCGCGCCGTCGCCGCGTTGAATCATCCGAACATCTGCCAGCTCTACGACGTCGGCCCGAACTACCTCGTCATGGAGTTCGTCGAAGGCGCGGAGTTAAAAGGACCGCTGCCTCTGGACAGGGCCCTCGAAGTCAGCTATCAGATTCTCGACGCCCTCGACGCCGCCCACAAGCGCGGCATCACGCATCGCGACTTGAAACCGGCGAACGTGCTCGTCGCCAAGCAAGGCATCAAGCTGCTCGATTTCGGCCTCGCCAAGCAAGAAGTGCAACTCGCGCCGACCGATGCGACGCTGACGAAAGCGCTAACCAGCGAAGGCCAACTTCTCGGCACCTTGCAGTACATGTCGCCCGAGCAAACGCAGGGCGAAAACGCCGACGCGCGTAGCGACATCTTCGCCTTCGGCTGCGTGTTTCATGAACTGATCACCGGCAAGCGCGCGTTCAACGGCGCAAGCGTCGCCGCCATCATCGCCGCGATCCTCAAGGACGAACCCGAACCGCGCGCCGTCCCCGAAGCCATCGACCGCGTCATCAAGACCTGCCTCGCCAAAGACGCCGACGCGCGCTTTCAAAGCGCCGCCGACTGCAAGCGCGCCCTGCATTGGGCGACGGAAGCAAAAGCGGCGTCGCCCGTCGCGAACACCCGCTGGCCCTGGGGAATCGCCGCAGCCGCTCTAACCGGGCTCGCCTTCGTGGCGTTGAAGCCCGCCCCGAAGCCGCCGCAGCAAGCGCCAGTGACGTTCCAAATCGAGCCGCCCGAAGGCACTCGCTTCAATCCGGGCAACGTGCGGATCTCGCCCGACGGCCAGACGCTCGCATTCATGGCTGGATCGAACCCCGACAACGAGGCGGTTTGGGTACGACCGCTGCAATCTCTGCAATCCACCAAATTGCCGGGCACGGAGAAGGCGGTCTTTATTTTCTGGTCGCCCGACAGCAAGTCCATCGGTTATTACGACGGATCGGCGCTCCGGCGCGCGAGCGTGACTGGCTCGGGGAACGAAAAGATCTGCGCGGTGGCGGACGTTCTCGGGGCGGCGTGGGGGAGGGACGGCACGATACTATTCGGCTAGGGTCGCGGACCAATGCAAATTGTGCGTCCGGGAAGTAGTTCACCTACGGATCTTTTCCCGCTTGGTGCGGGGGAACGTAGCCACTCGAGACCCGTGTACCTCGACGATGGTGAGCACTTCGTTTATCGTTTGCTAGCGGGCGAGAACTCAGGAATTTATCATGCGTCGGTTCACGGCGGGCCAAAGACCAGGCTGCCGATTGATCTGGTTCCGTCGGGATCCAACATGGTCCCACCAAACATCCGATACGGGGGCGGCTATCTAATCTTTGGGAAAGGCGAGAGCGTCGTCGCGCAGCGGATCGACAGCAAGACCGGCAGACTAGAGGGCGAGCCGCTGACGGTAGCCGAGAATTCGCTGACCACGATGACGGCGATCTCGGACAACGGAACACTGTCGCATGTGCCGGTTTCGACCCAGAATTCGAATGGTGACCTGCTCGAGGTGGACCGGCGCGGTGAGCGGTTACGTTCTTTTGGCCCTGGCAAAGGCTATTACTCGCATCCGGAGATGTCGCCCGACGGAAAGGCCCTCGCGATCGATTATCGGGATCCGGTCTCGGGCCAGTACGACATCTGGACCATCGATCTGGCTCGCGCAGTGCCGAACCGTCTCACGTTCCCGCCGGCCCATGGCGCGGTGCCGGCGTGGTCGGGAGATGGCCGTCGAATCTATTTCGGGCGGCAAGAAGAAATCTACTCGGTGTCCGCGACGGGCGGGGGCGAGCCACAAAAAATCGCCGCGACGGGATCCCATCACAAGGCTGCTTCTCCGGACGGCCAGCTACTTTTTACTGAAGTTTTTCGAAATACCAGCCAGTCGAGGCGAATCGCAGCGGTCGCGTTGGGCCAGCCGGGGAAAATCGAGATGTTCTCGGCGGAGGGCCACGACTCCATGAATCCGCAGGTTTCGCCCGACGGCAAGTGGCTGGCGTACGACTCATCGGAAGTGGGTGGCCGCGAAGTGTTCGTCGAATCGATCCCGCCCGGAAAAGGAAAGTGGCAGATCTCGCGGAACGGCGCCCGCGGGCCGCGCTGGCGGCGCGATGGAAAAGAACTGTACTTCGCCGATGGCCTCACGCTGATGGCGGTTGAGATCGGGCCCGCGCCCGGCGGCGCGATTCAGCCCGGTCAGCCCAAGGCGTTGTTTCAGATGAACACGATTAGTTCCTCCGACGGATATCGCTTCACCGTTTCGCCGGACGGCCAGAGGTTCTATTACGTCGCGCCCATGAATTCGAATGTGCGCGCTGCGCCGCCGGCGGTCACCATCACCCTCAACTGGCTACCTCAAAACCGCTGAAAAAACGTCCCGTCCGTTACCTCCGGACATCCCTGCGCCGCCAGCATCCGGATCGCGCCAGACGCGTGCGCAAACTCCGGGAATGCCTCACCCCTCACCTCCACCTGCTTCCGCACCGCGCCATTGACTTCCACAAGAATCGCGCGCGCCACATAGTGGCTGCTTCGCCCCTTCGAATCCGCGTCCCAATTCTCGATCCCTTCGCGCTCAATCAACTCCAGCAATCGCTCCACAGCCGCTGCGGAAACTTTGCCTTGCCGCTCGCGATCGCCCGCCCGTAACACCACCACGCCGTCCCCGGCGATCGCAATCTCTTCGGCCTTGCTGCCGGCCTTTGTCGAAACCGAACGCAGCCGGATGCGCACGCCGGCGAGTTGGCCCGATTGCAATCCGAAGGGCAAACGCGCCCACGCGGGAAGCGAGAATAGAATCGCTCGTCTAGATACGCTGGAAAAACTCACCGTTTATCGCCTCCGGCGCGCCCATCGCCGCTACCAGTTTAATCGCGCCGCACGCGCGAGAGAACCCCGAGAACTCAGGCTGGCACATCGACACTTGTTTCAACGTCTGGTCACGGACCGTCAAGGTTAGCAGCTTGCCGACATATTCGCGTTCCTCGGATGGATAGGACTCGTCCCACTCCTCGAGTCCTTCCGAGCTCAGGTACTGCAGGAGGCGCGCGATGAGTTTGGGGTCGACCGAGCCCACGCGCATTGTTGGTTCGCTATCGCGTTTCAATGCTGTTCGAAGGCCGATTTGCCCGTTGCCTCGAATGAGAATCTCATCGTAGCCGGAGAAAAGTTTCGTGGACGAAACGCGGAAGCGTAGGATGACATCCGGAAGGTCGGCTTCGGTGAGTCGGAAGGGCAGAGGACGCTGCGTGGTATCGGTGGGTAGCATTGGCATCTCCTACGGTTTGATCTGGAATCTCCTCGGGACGATATATTTCTTGCCAGCAGTGATCCTGATGGTTATCACCAGATTTCCGCTGGCGTCGACGGCCGCGTTGGATCCGGCTCCGAGCGCTCCCGCGTTCCTGCTCTTGTTGCGATTATAAAACTCCATCTCGTAGTCGGCCTTCGTGCCGGCGGTGTCGCCGGGCACTTTGCCGAAGGCGTTGAAGAGTTCGTCAACGGTGCGGAATTCTTTCTTGGCGGCGTCAAACGTTTTCGGCGCCGCGACCGCCGTGAACATATCCGCACCCGCCGGGAAGCGATATCCAAACTCCATCCCGCGCGACTTGAAAGCGGTGACGACTTTGGCGATGTCCGGCAGACCCTTGGCCTTCCAGTTGTCGAAGAAGGAATAAATCGTTGTGGTCGTTTTGTCGTTGTAGGCGGGAAAGAAGCCTTTGTCGAACGGGATGTTCTGTAACTTCAAAATGTTCCAAAGAACCTCTTGGACCGGCGCTTCGTTGTGCGCGCCCCAGAACGGATTAACGTCCATGAGGTTCTGGGTCGGACTCGGATCGGTGTCGGCGGGGCCTTCGTGGGAGTCCTTGTAGGTCGGTTTGTCGCGCAGTGCGCAACTGATGAAAGTGGCGTGTCCTTCTAACCATGCCGACTCGTAATGTTCGGCGCCGTGCGGAGTGAAATCGCTGGGTGAGTGTGTAGCGTTGCCGGGGGCGTCGTTGTACGTGTACCCCAGGTATTCCAACTGGCCGACGATAGTGTCGGTGATGAAATGGCCGTATTCGTGAAGGATCACGTCGCGGTCCTGTACATCGGATTCGAGAATGAACATCTCTTCGCCTCCGGCCTGCGTTGTACCTTCCTTCGAATCCTGCGGCACAAAGACCTGGCAGAGTTTGGCGTCGGCGGCGTTCTTGGTCAACTCCAGCAGCCGCGTGTGACCGAAGACGATGGAGACGTAGGCGTCGCAGAACTTGATGAATGTCGCCTGCGTGACTTCGACATTGTTGAAATCGAGATCGCCGCTTTTGCCCTTGAATAAGGCCGGATCGAGTTTGTGATCGAACGATACCACTGAGCCGGCCCTGATTTTGAAGTCCGCCTCGTTAATGGGCGTTGCGCTGCCGTTTCGGCGCCGGCCTTTCATCACGACGACCTTGCTGTCCTTGTGCTCGAGGAAGATGCGAATGAACGCGGAGTCCAGTTCGGGAACATTTAAGAACTCGAACTTACCGTCTTTATCCAGCGCCGACGCCGCGACCAGCACATCCTTCGACGCTCCGGGAGCCTTGCCATGTAACTCGACTTTATTATTCGGGAGAAACTCTTTCACCGCGGCGTCAGCCTGCCCGGTATCATGGCTCCACGTGCGGTTATAGAATAACTTCCCGGTCCAGTTCTGTTCGACCACCGTAACGCCCACGTGATCGTTCAAGATAGTCCCATGCACGTTGGTTTGAATGCCGATGTGAATGGTCTCCTCGGCCGGATGCTTACTCGCGAATTTTCCCTCGACAAAAAATTGCTTCCCGGTCGCGGGTATCGACGCACTTGGTACTGTGATCACGCCGCTGGTTGGCGCCTGGCCTTTCGCCGGGGTTTGTTGCGTGAAAATGTCGATGCGGCCGGATAGCGTATGCAACAGTAGATCGTGATTTAGATTTGCCGGCTTCGTCGGGCGGACAGTCAACACCGCGCGGCGAGCCAAAGGAGGATCGCCCTGCCTAAAGACGCGCGCGCCCTTCGTTTGTTTGTCCGGCATGGGCAGCGGCTCAGGATTCTTGCCCGCCGCCGGCGGATGGGCGATGTCGAGAGTAAGTTCGACGCTCGTCAGCTTCAACTTAGCCGGCGGCTTCACTTTCTTCGTGCCGCCGGAAAGCGTCAGTGTCAGGGTTATGTCCTTCTTCGACTTACTGGCTTCGATCCCCTCGGCGGCCACGATGACACCGCCGGGCTTTGACAAATCGGCCCCGGGGAATGTGTTGTCCCCGTTGAATGTCAGCGCTTTTCCACCGCCGCCAAGAACAAAGAATTCGATCTTGCCCGCCGGCGCCACCGTCAACGTTCCAATCCCATCGAACGGTTTGTCGACGCCAAAACGAAAAATCTGCCGCGCCACCGACTTGTCCTTCCGGACCATCACGAATCCGAAGTCGGGGTCCGTCAGACCCGGCGTATCGCCTTCGGCAGCAGCCGCCGCGGGCGCACTGGCCGGCTTGGCTTTCACCGCCGATTCGGTCGCGGCGAAGTTTGAGCTTTCCGTTTCCGTGGGGCCACTTTCAACCGCTGCCACGGCATCCGAGCCCGTTACCTGATCGAGTAACGGACCAACTTCGTCGAGAACCGGTACCGGATCGATCCCTTCGCATGGCGAACGCTCCACCAACCGGTGATAGAACCGGCACGCGAACGTGTCTTTCGTTTGGGCAAACTCGCGACGAGACGCTCCGGGCGCCCGCCGTTTCTCACCGTCCGACCAGAACCGCTTCCGGCAACCATCGGCTCCCTCGTTGCTTCGAGGGCACGGCCACTTCGCCGGCGGAACAATCGAACCGGCACGAAACAACAATGCCATAACGCGGCGATTCACGCGGTTCTCGCTATCTCGCTCCGGCTTGCCAAGGCTCCCATCCTCGGCCTTCGAAAACACCATTGCCGGATTGAACTCGCTACAGCCCTGGTAATCGCCTTTGCCCTTTGCGTCCTGACCGCCAGATAGAAACTCAGACTTGTTCAGTTTCTCCGGACACAGAAAGTCCATGTACGCGGGAAAGAGCTTCGCCCGTGTCATCGGTCCCGCCACGCCGTCGGGATTAAGGCCGGCCGTCGATTGAAAGCTGGCAACGTTGGGATGCCCAAGCGCGTTTACCATCACTTGGATCGACGGTTGGCCCCACCCCTCGGCCGATCCGGTGGTTGTATACAACGTCTCCCACATCGCCACGTCGCGGACCAGCACCGCATAAATTGCCTCGGCCCGGTTGCCGCTCAGACTCTTGTTGAAGTTATCGTCGCCGACTGGGTCTGCGTGCCCAAAAATCGAAAGCGGCGATCCCGGATGTTCTTTGCGCAGCGCGGCCAATTCCGCAAATTCCGGACGGCTTTCGGGCAATACAAAGGAAGACCCAAAAGCAAAGCGGACATCGTTCAACTTCCAACAGGCGACCGGGATCAAGCCGGATCGGATCGTGTTTTTCTCTTTCCCTAACGACGGTGCCAGGAGGATTGGAAATGGATCCGCGGCCGGATGGCTGCTGACGATTCCTCCGGGGCTGTCAAGTGTACTCATGAGAAACCGTCTCTCTCGGTAAGAGCGAAAACCGCTGGCAAAACCCGTCGGAGACCCATCAGAATTACCGCGCTAACCGCCGAATCCGGTGCGCCTCGCTATCGGCAATGTAGACCACGCCCTTCTTATCAATAAAGACTCCATGCGGCCGCGCCATCTTGCACTCACCGGGCGACGTCTCCGGCCCATCACCGCGCTCGCCAGTGCCCGCGGGCGTCGTGATAACGCCGCTCTTCAAGTCGATGCGCCGAATCGTGTGGCTCTCGGTATCGGCCAGATAAACGCCGCCATCGGGCGACCACGAAATCCCCTTCGGGCCATTCAACTTCGCCATCTTCGCCGGCCCGCCGTTGCCGGTAAAACCCTTCTCGCCGGTGCCGCCGATATGATGCAACGTACGAGCCTTCCAGTCGATCCGATACACCGCGTTACCTTCGCGCAGCGCCAAGTATAAGTTGCCAGCGGGGTCGACGTCGATCGCCCGCGGCCCATTCAGCGGCGTGCCCTTCAATGGCGCGCCATCGGGCGTCGGCTTCTTCTCGCCCGTTCCCGCCCAGGTGTCGATCAGACCGGTCTTGAGATCGACGCGCCGAATGCGGTGATTAAAGATATCGCAGATCAACATGCCGCCCGACGGGTCGAACTGAATCGAGTGCGGCTGATTCAACATTGCCGCGTTCGCCAGTCCACCGTCGCCCGAGAAGCCCGGCTTACCCGTGCCCGCAATCGTC
>Ga0194132_10002690_pt1 | contig 32802 bp, 36 predicted proteins | sample TA2KigOf80mmetaG_FD_148612 | JGI IMG/M metagenome (GOLD analysis project Ga0194132, IMG submission 148612) | Freshwater microbial communities from Lake Tanganyika, Tanzania - TA2015054 Kigoma Offshore 80m | ecosystem: Environmental > Aquatic > Freshwater > Lake | place: Tanzania: Lake... | reverse complement strand
CCCGCCTAGCGTCGTCGGCATGAGAAGCGACCTTCCCCGCCCCTCGTTCACCCCGCCGTCGGGCGCCCCCACGGGCCCCGAGGGCGAGATCCTCATCGACTGCGGCGACTGCGTCGTGCGCGGCGACGCCTGCGGCGACTGCATCGTCTCCGTCCTGCTCGGCCCCATCGGCGGCGTCAGCGGCGAGGAGCGTGCGGCCTTCGCCGTGCTCGCCGACTCCGGCCTCGTGCCGCCGCTTCGGCTCGTGCGTCCCGACGAGGGTGCCGCATGATGGCGTCGTGCACCCCGCATCGTGAGGCCACCTGAATCCGAGTCATCAGTAGAATCTCGTCATGACCGTTCGCCTGGCCCTCCTTCAGGTTTCCTCATCTGTCGACGAAGCTCCAGGAGCTCGCATCCCTCGCGTGCTCGACCGCGTCGAAGACATCAGTCCGTCTGCGGACCTGGTCGTGCTGCCCGAGTTGTGGATCCCCGGCGCCTTCGACCTCGCCACCGCGCGCGACGTTGCCGCACCGCTTGATGGTCCCGTGCTCGACAGATTGCGGGCCATCGCGCGAGCATCAGGCACCTGGATCCACGCCGGCTCCTACGCCGAGCGCACCGACGACGGCCGCACTTTCAACACGTCTGTTCTCATCGATGACCATGGCACGGTGGTGGCCACCTACCGCAAGCGGCATCTTTTCGGCTTCGAGACAGGGGAGCGCACCCTCATGTCAGGCGGTACCGACCTTGTCGTGGTTGACACTCCGCTGGGGAGCACTGGCATCGCGACGTGTTACGACATCCGATTCCCGGAGATGTTCCGGCTCCTCGTCGACCGCGGTGCCACAGCCTTTCTCCTCTGCGCCGGGTGGCCGACGCTGCGCATTGAAGCCTGGCGGGTCTTCTGCCGCGCCCGTGCAGCGGAGAATCTCGCCCTGGTCGTGGCCTGCAATGGCGTGGGAGCCCACGCCGACGTGGTCTTCGGCGGCCACTCCGTCGTCGTCGATCCCGTCGGCGACGTCATCGTCGAGGCGGGGGGCGGAGAGGAAGTGCTCTGGGCAGAGGTGGACCCCGGTGCATCAGCGGCGTGGCGCGTGGAGTTCCCGGTCCTCGAGGACAGGCTCCCCGATCCGTCGTAGGCCTACAGGCCGAGGTCCGATAGCGATGCATGATCGGCGGGCCGCGGACCCAAGGGCCAATGAAACAGCCGCTCGGATTCGGCAATCGGCAGGTCATTGATGCTGGCGTGACGTCGCTCCATCAACCCGAGCTCGGTGAACTGCCAGTTCTCATTGCCGTAGCTGCGATACCAGTTGCCAGAGTCGTCATGCCATTCATACGCGAAGCGGACGGCGATGCGACTGCCCTCGGTCGCCCAGAGCTCCTTGATGAGGCGGTAGTCGAGTTCGCGGGCCCACTTGCGTGTGAGGAAGGCATGCACGGCTTCGCGGCCGGTCAGGAATTCGCTGCGATTCCGCCACCTCGTGTCCGGGGTATAGACAAGCACCACTCGATCGGGATCGCGGGAGTTCCATGCGTCCTCCGCCATGCGGACCTTCTGCGTGGCCGCAGCATGGTCGAACGGCGGGACGGGGGGTCGGGTCTGGCTCATGATGATCCGCTGAGGGGCTTGCTCATCGGTTGATGGGCAGCACCGCAGTACACCTCAGGTGGTCCCGATGTCCGCCATCCGAGTCGGGTGAAGTAGCGGACATTCGGGAGCTGGATGTGAGCGTGCATCACGGTGCCGCCGAGGCGCCCCGCGGTCTCGACTGCGAGGCCGACGAGTCCGACGCCGAGTTGAAGTACGCGGTAGGGCTCAGCTACCGCGAGCCGGTCCCCGAGCCAGGTGCCTGCTTGATCCAATGGGTAGATGCGCACTGTCCCCACGACCTCGCCGGCGACCAGCGCCACTAGATGCAATGTCTGGGGGTCGTCGTCGTGGGGGTCGCGATCACTTCCCGCGAAGAGGCCCTGCTCAACGACGAAGACCTCGTGCCGGATGCGCGCAGCAGCCACTACCTCATAAGCGCTTGCGGCCTCCCGGAGCAGCGGGGTCTGCGTGGTGCCGATGCGGGTCACGTCGGGGGACGCACGGAGAGCGTGAGCGGCACCGCGCTGGTGGACGACTCGAGGGATTGCAGCCCGCTGCACGCCTGGCAGCGCGCACAACCGGCCTTGGAGATGCCGCTGTGCATCCCCTTGAGAGCCATGTAGGCCTGGACCTGACGGTAGATGGGCTCGGTGTAAGCGCGTGGGGGTGAAGGCCAGTCCGCCATGAGTGAGCCGGCCACGGGCTTGAGCGGCACGACGAAGGGGTAGACGCCGAGGTCGATGGCACGCCGGACGCCCTGGAGAGTGGTCTCGGGATCCTCGCCCATGCCGAGGATGACGTAGGTCGACACCTGGCCATAGCCGAAGACCGCTACCGCGCGCTCCCACGCCGCGAAGTAGGCGTCCATGCCGATCCGGGCCTTGCCGGGAGCGACGCGCGCGAGGACCTGGGGATCGAAGGTCTCGACGTGGATGCCCACGGAATCGATGCCCATATCGGCGACCTCGTCGATGATGTCGAGTTTGGCCGGGGGTTCGAACTGCACCTGGACCGGCAGGCCACTCGCCTCCTTGACCGCCTGCCCACACCGTGCGACGTAGCGTGCCCCCCGGTCGACGCCCTTTGAACTTCCCGTCGTCAAGGTGGCGTCGACGGCGCCATCGAGTTCGACGGCCGCGACAGCGACCTCAGCGAGCATCTCGGGCGTCTTCTTGACGATCGTGCGCCCGGAGGAGAGGGATACGCCGATGCCGCAGAAGGTGCACTGGTCAGGAGTGTTCCAGTAGGTGCACGTCTGGACAACGGTGCTGGCAAAGGAGTCGAGATGCAGGAGGGCGATCGCCTCGTAAGGGATGCCATCGGCCGTCTTCAGGTCGTAGAACCGGGGACGCCGCTCTGCGCGCGCAGAAGCCAGGCGGATGTCGCCGCGATAGACGCCGTGTCCGTCGTCTTCGCCGCGAAGGGTGTAGGGAGATGCTGCGGCCACGTCGTTGCCCGTGGGCACCGTGACAGGAAAGCCCTCGATCCACAGCATCCCCGAGTCGGTGGGTCCGGCTCCGCCAGAGCGGCGTTCCATCTCGACCTCGACGCGCATGCCGCGCGCCTGGATATCGATGATGAGGCCGCTGAGGTCCCAGCCAGCGGGTGCCCCCGCCAGGAACCGGCCATCAGCCTCGGGGGGCTCGACGAGGACGGGGTAGTCATCGATCATTGCGGTCACGTGATCGTCTCCTTCCCGAGGCACCCCTCGATGGGCCCAGAGCGCTGGCCATCGCCGTGCTCGAGTCTAGATCTGAGCGCGCGCAGCCGTCCGGGTTTCGTCACGTCCCGGCTCCCAGTTGGTCGAAGGTCTGCCGCATTTCCTCCGCCTCCTCCAACCACTCCTGGCGGCCGTCCACCTCGAGGCGGAGGCCGGCCCGGGAATCCCCCGGCGCCAGGACCTCGATGGTGAAGAGGGCTGCTCCGGTGTCGGGCTGCATGGTGATGCCGCGCACCAAGCGGGCACGGGAGTCGACGTGAACCTCGACCCACTGCTGGGGGACGCCGAGGCTGGCGGAGCTGAGGTCGGGCTCCTCGACGACCGCCCACCGCAGGCCCGCCGCACGCGCCGCCTCGATCGCGCGCTCCTCGGTCCCGGCATCGTCCTGCGCGAGCAGCATGCGAAGTTGAGCGGCTGCGGCGCAACTCACGATGGCCTCGACGTCGAGTCCGGTGGTGGACAGGCCCTCGCGCGCCGCAAGGGAGCGGAGCACCGCGCCCGCGCGACCGGCGACGTCCGCGAGGTCCGAGATCGTGGCAGCCTCAGCCTCGAAGTACGGCCTGAGAAGCCCGATCAAGCGCACCGCCTGCTGATAGGCATCGGCGTCCGTCATGGCGAGCGGGTAGACGACGTCTTCGGCCGCCCGCCAGCGGTCCGCCCAAGGCTGGAGATCACCCGGAAGGTGCCTGCCTGGCGCCATGCCCGATCCCTCCTCCGAAGTACCGACGAAATGACCCGTCATTTACTATCGTAGGCGAGCCGTGTCGTATTACGTACGCTGATGGGGAAGTCCCCCGAGCGGACCCACCCGGGAGGCAGTGCGTGACTCTTCCCTCACCGCGTGGGGCCACCCCCGGACTCGCCGTGGTCGCTCTCGGGGGAAACGCCATCACTCGAGAGACCCAGGCCGGCACCTACGCCGAGATGGTCGACAACTGCCGCGACATGGCCCGGGCCCTGTGGGCGCTCATCGACGATGGCTGGCGGGTCGTCGTCACCCACGGCAACGGGCCGCAGGTGGGCAACCTCGCCATCCAGAGCATGCGTTCGGTCGATGAGGTACCCGCGCTGCCCCTGCATGCCCTCGACGCTATGACGCAGGGGCTCATCGGCCATCTCATCGAACTTGCCATCATCAACGAAGCGTGCGGTGAACTACCGCCCATCGCGAGCGTGGTCACCCACGTGGTGGTTCACGAGGATGATCCGGCGTTCGGCAATCCTTCCAAGCCCATCGGCCCCTTCTACTCACTCGAGGAGGGGACTCACCTTGCGGCACTCCACGGCTGGCAGGTAGTCGACGACTCCTCGCGCGGCCAGCGTCGTGTCGTTGCCTCCCCCCGACCCCTCGCCATCCTCGAGGTGGAGGCGCTGAAGAGGATGGTGGACGCGGGGATCCTCGTCATCGCCTGCGGTGGCGGGGGGATTCCGATCTCTATGGATGGGCAGATCCAGGGAAGGGAGGCCGTCGTTGACAAGGACCGGTCGGCTGCCGTGCTGGCCGCCGAGATGGATGCCGATGCCCTCATCCTCGTTACCGGGGTCGATTCGGTGATGGTGGACTTCGGCACCCCGGCGGCCCAGGTTCTCGCCAAGGCAAGCACCGAGCGGATGCGCGGGCTGCTGGAGGAGGGGCAGTTCCCCCCCGGCAGTATGGGCCCGAAGGTGGAGGCGGCCATCGCCTTTGCGGAGCATTCGGGAGGGACCGCGGTGATCACGAGTGCGGCGCATCTCGCGGATGCGCTCGCTCCTGACGCCTCCGTGGGCACGCGCGTGGTGGCGATGACGCCGGCCATGAGTCACGGGCGAGGCAGCGCGTGACCGTCCGGCTCCTCATCCTTCATCCCGACACCTACCTCGACTCTGTGCTGCAAATGTCGGGCACGCGCGCCATGGAGCAGGTGCCTGGCGTCACCTGGGCGGCAGCGGCGATGGCGACAGCCGCCAACGTGGAGACCCTCGCCGAACGCGGCTTCGACCAGCCTGAGCTCGCCGTGGCCAAGCCAAACGATCTCTTCGTCGCGATCGAAGCGGATGCCGAACCTGCGGCCGAGGAAGGCCTCACTCAGGCACGCGAGGTCCTTTTCGCGCCGCGCACTACCGTCGGCTCGTTCGAGAAGGCAGCCCCACGCTCTATCGACGAGGCCCTCGAGCAGCAGCCGGAGACCACCATCGCGGTGATCTCCGTCCCCGGCGACTACGCGGCGCTTGAGGCGCATGCGGCTCTCGCACGCGGTCTTGACGTGCTGCTCTTCAGCGACAACGTGACGCGCGAGGACGAGATCGCGCTCAAGGAGCACGCCGCCGCGCGTCAGCGCCTCGTCATGGGGCCGGGGGCGGGCACCGCTCACCTCGGCGGCGTGGCCCTGGGCTTCGCCAACGCCGTTGGGCCTGGTCGCGTAGGCGTCGCGGCTGCCGCCGGCACCGGAGCCCAGGAGGCCATGTCTCTGCTCGACCGCTGGGGCGTCGGCGTCTCGCATGTCATCGGGCTCGGTGGCCGCGACCTCAATGAGGACATCAACGGGCGCATGGCCGCCTTGGCCGTCAGCGCACTCGAGGGTGACCCGCAGACTGACGTCATCCTCATGGTGTCCAAGCCCCCGGCGCCACAGGTCGCCGCCGCGATCTTGGATCGTGAGCGCCCGACCCCCATGGCGGCCGCTTTCATGGGCATAGCGGATACAGGCTCACGATCGGGGGCCGTGGTGAGCGACACCCTAGAGGGCGGGGTAGTTGCCACGCTCGAACTCCTCGGGCGCCACGCTCCCGACCTCCTCGCGATCCGCGGGCCGCAACTCGCTGACGTGATCGATGGACTCGACGCGCGGCGCACGAGCATCAGGGGTCTCTACTCCGGCGGGACGTTGTGTTACGAGGCACTGGTCCTACTGGGGCGCACCTTCCCGCAGCCCGTCTACTCCAATATCCCCCTCGACAAATCCCTCGGTCTCCCCGCGCCCGCACACGCGTCGGTCCTGCTTGACCTCGGTGAGGAGGAGTACACGCAGGGACGTCCCCACCCGATGATCGATCCCGGGCTTCGCCTCGACATGCTCAAGCACCTTGTCGGCGATCCTGACGTCGCTGTCGTTCTGCTCGACGTGGTGCTCGGGCACGGATCGCATCCTGATCCCGCAGCGGTTCTAGCGCCGGTGCTGACACGCATCAACGGTTCGTCGGGCCCCCAGGTCGTGGCGTATGTTCTCGGCACCGCCCGGGATCCGCAGGGGTACGAGCGACAGGTCGACACGCTCGTCGATGCCGGGTGCATGGTCCCCGAGACCAATGCTCGGGCAGCCCTCCTATCGGCAGCCATCGCCGGCCGCGACCCCGGCATCTTCAGGCTCCCCCTGTGACGCAGCGAATCGCCCTCCTCACCTACTCGACGAAACCTCGCGGCGGGGTCGTGCACACGCTGGCGCTCGCTGAGAGCCTCGCGGACCGCGGAAACGAGGTGCACGTCTTTGGCCTCGGCCCCGCAGACGGGACCTTCTACCGTCCCCTACGCGTCCCCTTCACGCTCTACCCCTCGGTGGAATCCGCCGAGACTCTCGACGACAAGGTCTTCCGCTCCGTGGACTCCCTCGCCGAAGGTCTGGCTGGCATCGCGGGCGACTTCGACCTCCTCCATGCCCAGGATTGCATCTCGGCCCGTGCAGCCGCGCGCGTCCGCGATGCGCTCGGCGGACCACCGCTCGCGCGAACCGTGCACCACATTGACGACTTCACCACCCAGGCGCTCATTGATTGCCAGCGTCAGGCCGTGATCGAGCCTGACCACATCCTCGTCGTGAGTCGCCTGTGGCAACGCATCATGAGGGAGGAGTTCGGCCGCGATGCGGATGTCGTGCCCAATGGGGTTGACACAGACAGACTGCGTCAAATCCCCGACGACGTTCGCGCGAGTCTGCGGGCGAGCGTTGGGGCGATCGACCGGCCGCTCTACCTCACGGTGGGCGGAATCGAGCCACGCAAGGGCACCCGTGATCTCTTCGAGGCGCTGCCCTTCGTGCGGGAGCGCGGGGTCGACCCGGTGCTGGCCGTGCTCGGTGGGCACTCCTTCCAGGACTACCGCGCCTATCGGGACGCCGCCCTTGCCCGACTGCCCGAGCTTGGCCTGGAGTTAGGCCGTGATGTTGTTGAGGTTGGCACCGTGAGTGAAGAGGTGCTTGGTCAGTGGTTCCGCTCGGCCGACGTGCTCGCAATGCCCTCCACCAAGGAGGGCTTCGGGCTTGTCGCACTGGAGGGACTGGCCGCGCAACTCCCTGTGGTGGCGAGCAGTATCCCGGTCTTCGCGGAGTTTCTTGCCGACGGGCGCAGCGCCCTTTTGCCGGAGGTGGGTAACCCGCGAGCGATCGCCGATGCCCTCTATCGCGCCACCACCGACCTCGACCTGCGCGCGACTCTCATCAGTGGTGGAGAGCAGGTGCTACCCCGCTTCACCTGGTCCGAATCCGCGCGCCAGCACGAAACCATCTACGAGGACGTGATCAGGCAGACGGCCTAGTGGTCGTGGTCATGGTCATGGTCATGGTCATGTCCGTGGTCGTAGCCGGCAGGGCGGGCGACGAGCTCTTCCCCGCGATCTGCCAGGGCGCCGGGGGCGACTAGCCCTTTGTCGACGACGACCTGCTCAAGTGCGGCCAGCCAGCAGTCGTAGTAGCTATAGCACTCCCCCGGGGCAGCGCCCGCCTCCCAGGAGGAGATCTGGTTGATGAGATGGTCGCGGAACTCGTCCCATGTGAATGCCCCTGCCTCGGCGAGGCTCATGGCCATGCCGAAGGCTCGACTTTGCCAGGGCTCCGCGAAGACGAGCTCGCCGTTGGACCGCGGTGGGGCGGCGATCCCATCGAGGTCGAGGTCGACGGTCACGGGGCGATCACCTCGGCCACGCCGACCATGGCGTCTCGGGTGACCAGCGGGACGAGATCCTCCTCGGACATGCCCTCGGTGCCGGCAGGGCGCCGAGGAAGAACGAAGAACCGCACCTCGCTGCTGGAGTCCCAGACCTTGATCTGCGTGCCCTGGGGCACGTCGAGGCCCATCTCCGCGAGGACAGTTCGCGGCTCTTTGACGACTCGCGATCGGTACGCCGGGTCCTTGTACCAACTCGGCGGCAGGCCCAGCAAAGGCCAGGGGTAGCACGAGCAGAGGGTGCAGACGACGACGTTGTGCACATCGTCGGTGTTCTCCACGACGACGATGTGCTCGCCCTGCGGGCCCTTGAAGCCGAGCTCCCCGACCGCCACGGTGCCGTTGTCCAGTAGGCGCGCCTTGTAGTCGGGATCCGTCCATGCTTTGGCGACGACCTTGGCTCCGTTGAGAGGACCGACATCCTGCTCGTAGGTCTTGATGAAGCCGTCCATGACGGCCGGGTCGACGAGACCTCGCTCAACGAGGATCTGCTCGAGTGCCTCCGTGCGGAGCGCGATGGGGATGTGATCATTCACCGTCAGCTCGTTGCTCATGACGCGTCCTCCAGGTAGTCCTCGTACATGTCGGTGTTGAGGGTGAACGTCTCGGCGTCCGGCCCAAAGAGCTCATGGGAGTCGAAAGCCACCGTGTAGACCCACTGCGCGTTCTCGGCGATGAAGTGGGCGTGCGTGTCGGGGAGCACCTGTGCCGGCTCGACGATGGCTACCGTGCCGACATGGCCCTGGGTGTACTTCTGCAATCGAGTGTGGCCGAGGGCCTGCAGCGTCTTGGCCCGCACCCGCTGGCCGACGCTGAACTTCGCAGGGGTGTCGATCTGGCGGATGGAGCCTGCCGCCGTCGGTGCGTAGTCGGGCTTGTGTGGCTCCGGGGCTGGAGGCTCCTCGGCCTGGCCCCCGGAGATATTCACGGCGCGAGCCTCGACCGTGCCAGGAGCGATGATGCTGCTGTCGGTGAGGAGGTTCTCGGCCCCGTAGAGCCAGCGGCCGTAGTAGCCGTCATCGATGTAGTGAGCACGATCGAGGCGATTCACGGCGTGCCGGAAGGCATCGAGGTTGGTGCCTGACAGGCGCATCGACAGCAGCGCCATCGCGAAGGCACGCTTCTCCCAATCCTCCTTGAACGGTGGCTCCTGCGGATCAGGTCGGGGCGCGGTGCCCCAGCCATCGACGCCGCCCATGTCAGCGATGCCACTCGCGCGATTAATGGTGGTCACGGCTACTCCTCTTATCGCGAACTGGTCGTGGGCTGACGGGAGCGAAAGTGTCCTCGCTCCCGTCAGCCCGGGGAACCATCGACTAGACGGTCCAGGTGTTCATCTGGAACGCGCCCTCGCTCCACGCGGTGAGCGCAGCGTCGAGAACGTCGAGCGGGTTGAAGGGCTTCACGCCGGGGATCAGGTCGTCCTCGCCGAAGCCGTAGAGCGCACCCATGGCAAAGCGGCACGCGTAGATGGTCGCCCCCTCCTTGAGGAGGGTCTTGAGCTGCTCGTTGATCGCCAGGTGGCCGGGGAAGGCCGCCTGGCCGACACCCGGGTAGCCGCGCGTGCCAGCAGCCGCGAGGACACCGGGACCGTACAGGACGATGTTGACGTCGAAGCCCTTGCGGACCAGACGCGTCGACGTCAGCAGGTTGACGAGGAGCACCGAACCCTCGTAGGGGACGGTGTGGATGAAGATGAATGCCTTCTGGCCAGGCTTCGCCTTGATGTCAGGGAAGACCTTCTCCTCGACGTTGAACATGACCTCGCCATCGGCCGGCAGGGTCCTATTGACGGTCTTAGGCATGGTGCCTCCATTCGTGAACTCAACTACTTAGATGGCCGGACCCTCCGGCTGCATCTGGATGGGCCAACGCTTGCGGTGACTTCCGGGGATGGCCCTCATGATCGGTCGTCTCAGTGCCCAGGGCATCAGGCGGTACACGGGGACGAAGATCTTGGTCCAGAAGATGGAGCCGCGCACCGGGGGAGTCGGGTAGCCGCATTTGCGCGCCATGCGCACGTGGGCATCCTGTAGCAAGTAGTGCTGGGAGTTGACGCGCAGCCAGGTGGTGAAGCGTGCCATCACTTGCCCTTCGCGGCTGCTGCCAGGGCGTTCTGCGCGGCGACAGCGATCGGCTCGTTGAGGGCGCCTATGGGCGGTGAATAGACGTTCTCCATTGTTGCCAGGTCGCGCAGGGTGAGGCCCTTCTTGACGGCCACACCGAGGAAGTCGGCACGCTCTTTGATGCCCTCCCCGCCGGCCAACTGGGCGCCGATGAGTCGCAGGCTGCCCGGCTCCGCCAGGAGCTTCACGCGCACCTTCTTGACCCCGGGGTAGTAGCGCGCGCGAGAGATTCCATCAGCGGCGCCCACGACGTAGGGCATCCCTAGTGCAGTCGCGGCGGTCTCGCCGAGGGCAACGCCGCCGATCATCCACTTGCCGGCAACCATGCCCCACGGGACGTACACGGGCTGGTACTCGCGATTGCCTCCGGCTGAGTTGGCACCGGCAACCTTGCCCTGCGCGTAGGCGTGGCTGCCCGTCAAGCCCTGGAGGGGGAGGCCGCCGAGTTGGTGGGGGAGCTCACAGACGTCACCGCACGCCCAGACCTGGGGCGCCGAGGTATGCATGCTGCTGTCAACGATCAGTCCGCCCGTCGACCCTGTCTTGATGCCGGCAGCGACTGCAAGTGCGCTGTTGGGCTCCTTGTGCGTGGCGACCACGACGAGGTCGCAATCGATGACGCCTGCACTGGTGTCCACGCCGCGCACCGAGCCCTTGTCGTCACCGAGAAAGGCATTGAGCTTGGTGTTCCAGTGCATCTGGACGCCCATCTCGTTCCAGGACTCCTGCACCAACTCGGCGATGTCGGGGTCGCACAGTTCGCCGAGCACCCAGGGATTGGGGTCGACGATGTGGGTCTCGATGCCACGATGAGCCAGAGCCGTGGCCATCTCGATGCCCAGCGGGCCGGCTTCGAGCACGACGGCCTTCTTGACGCTGTCGAGGCGCTTATCCCACTCCATTGCCGAGCGGATGTTCTTGACGTAGTAGAGGCCATCGAGATCGGCACCGGGGACCCCCGGGTCGGCGTACACGAAGCCTGTGGCGATCACCAGGGAGTCGTAAGGGACGGTGCCCGTGCCCTCGACCTCGATGGTCTTGGCGCTCGTGTTGATCGAGGCAACCCGGGTGTTGTATCGGATGTCGATGCCCGCGTCGACGTAGGCCTGCTTGTCGGCAAGGAATAGTGCCTCGAAACTCGGGATCTCCTTGCCGTGCACGAATGGGATCCCGCAGGGGCTGTAGGCGACGTCCTCGAACTCGGTGAACACCGTCACCGATGCCCCTGGGTCCACTGCCTTCGCTCCGCCGGCGGCTCCCAAGCCGCCGCCTCCGCCACCGATCACGACGATCCGCTGCGCCATTACGCCTCCGGTTCAGGGTGCAGCCTCCGTAAGCGGCATACACCATCGGTTGGTGCTCGTTCACTATCCTGAAGACCCCGGCCCCTGTCAACCGATTCGCCTAATGTGACCGTAGGCGCCGGCTGAGGGAGCATCCATGCCACAGAGCAAGTCGCGATCCTCCGCTGGGCGTAAGGCTAGCGAGCCCCACCCGGTCGGGCCGTCTGCTGACCTCGAGGAGATCGTCAGCGACATCGGTCCCAAGGTGGCCGGGCTTCGCAAGGCGCAGAAACTGTCCCTGCAGCAGTTGGCTGCTAAGAGCGACGTCTCGGCCGCGGCCATCCACAAGATCGAGCGAAACGGCATGGTGCCGACGATAACCACGCTCCTGAAGGTGGCCAACGCGCTGGGGGTTCCCGTCAGCTACTTCGTGCAAGAGCAGCAGTTGCATCCGGAGCCGGTTCATCACACGCCAGTTGGTGAGCGTCGGCAGGTATACACCCCGCACAAGGGCCTGCGCCTCGACGGCGTGAGCGGCTCCTACCGCCAGTTCCAGGCAGCCGCGGCCATCGCTTCCATGAAGCCCGGGGCGCACAGTGGAGAGAAGCAACTCAGGCATCCCGGCGAGGAGTTGGTCTTCGTCCTCAGCGGCTCTGCGCGATTCACCGTCGGTGGCCAGGAGTTCCTGCTCACCGAGGGCGATTCCCTCCACTGGTCGGGCGACATCCCGCATACCTGGGAGAACGAAGGCGATGGCAAGGCCGAACTCGTCTGGGTCGTTCTCCGGGGCGACTGACAGCGCTAGAGGGCTTCGTGTGTCACCGTGATCTCGGGTGACTCGCTCAGGGTGTTGGTTACGTAGCAGACGCGCCTAGCCGAGGCAATGAGCACGTCGACGACATCGGCGGGCGCGTCGGTGGCGACCGTCACCTCGATCGATCGAAAGCGCGGACCCTCGTAGTAGCCGCCCACTGTGACCTCGATGCGGTGCAGTTCGATGCCGCGCTTACGCGCGCTATAGGCGACGGACAGCACCATGCACGAGGCGACCGCGGCGAGCAGCAGATCGGTCGGCTGTGGGCCGGTGTCCGATCCTCCGACGCGCTCGGGCTCGTCTACCCGGAGAGGGAAGCGGCCCGCCTCCACGTCGACTCGGAAATCGCCCTGCCAGTGGGCGGTGATCATTCGATCAGCCACGGCCTACCTCCTGCAGCGCATTCCCAACAGTAAATGGCCATTTACCATACAAGACGCCGCGGCCGACCTAGTCTCACGGGATGCTGCAGCGTCGGCCGGTGATGCGAGTCCTCGGCGCGGTCGTGGGGCTCAACCTCGCGGCCTGGGGAGCCTTCGCGACGTTCCTCCTCACGGGGTCGCCTGGAACTACGTTCGCAAGCGCTGGAGTCCTCTGCTTCGTCTTGGGAATGCGTCATGCCTTCGATGCCGATCACCTCGCCGCCATCGACGACACGACCCGTCTACTCGTTAGCCGGGGCAAGACGCCGGTCTCGCTGGGCCTGGGCTTCGCCGCTGGCCACTCCCTGGTCGTCCTTCTACTCTTCGTCGTCGTCGCGGTGGCAGCGACTCGGGTCAGCGACTCGTCGTTCGCGCAGGTAGGCGGCAGCATCGCGATGACTGTTGCCGCGGCCTTCCTCCTCACCATCGGCGTCCTCAATGCACGCTTGGTACGCCGGCTACTTCGCGCACGGGCCGACGATCTGAGCGCCGACGTGACCGTGGCGGTGACAGGGGTCATGGGCAGGGTGATCGGCGGTCGGCTGCGTGGACGCATCCGTTCGGGGTGGCAGATGGTTCCTGTGGGCTTCGTCTTCGGCCTCGGAATGGAGACGGCGTCGGAGGTCGCCCTCCTCGGGCTCTCGGCGACGGCAGGCAGCCAGGGAGTGCCGTGGTGGGCCCTGCTTACCCTCCCACTGCTATTCGCTGCCGGTATGGCGCTCTTCGACACCTTGGACTCACTGATGATGACTCACCTCTACACCTCCGAGAGCACCACCGCGCGCGTTAGACTGCAGTTCAATATCGCGGTCACTGGGCTGACGGCGGCGATCGCTCTAGTCGTTGGCACCGTCTACCTGTCTGAACTCCTGCAGTCGGAGTTTGGTCTTGAGTTGCTTGCCCCGATCGCTGGGCTGGCCGACCACTTCGAATGGATGGGCTATCTCATTGTCGCCATCTATGTGGCACTGTGGCTAGCGCTGCTGAGTCGATCACGTACTCCCCGCCAGTCGCCTGCGATGATGTCGGCGAGCTCGAGTCCGACCAGAATTCCGTAGGCCGTATCCCTGCCCGAGGTGTGACCGATCCCGTCGAGGACGCGCAAGTCGCGCGCGACTGCGCGCCGATCGTCGCGCGCACATGAGTCGAGCAGCGTGTGGATGGGCTCGATACCTTCCCCGCGTGCCGCGGCCACCAGGAAGGCCACGGCAATCTCATGGGAGGCGTGGTCGGACGCGAGTTCGACCAGGGCCGACGAAGGCCAGGTCGCTAGGCCGGCCCGGCGCAGGAGAGCCGTGACGAGAAGGATGCCGCCTGAGCAGTCGTCCCCGGCCGGGGTGAGGCCCGACCCGCGCCCGGCGAGATGCCTCAAGGTGGCGCGCAGCCCTTCCCGACTCAGGACGCCCCCAACATCCGAGGGGATTCCCGCCAGGGTGAGCAGCCGCGCCCCGCCGAGCGCCTGTCGCAGCACGTTGGCCGCGACGTGTCGCCTCTCGAGGAGGTGACTGATGGCCGGGGGATGCCACTCGTCCGTTGGCATCAAGACGCGATGTGCACCGACCGCCAGGGTGTCCCGCTCCACGGTCACCGCATCCCCCACAGCAGCCTCAGGCAGCGTGGGTACGCGCATGTGCAGCGGGCCCGAGGGGACATCGAGAGTGGTAATGGCCATGATCGCCTTGACGTGGGTGAAACGCACGTAGACCGCCCGTGAGAAGACAGCCGCGACGCATCCTGGCCGACCCGCAGCCACTGCCTGCCGCGCCACGGTCCCTATGGTCGGTGTCACGGGCGGCTGGCCACGCGCGCGGCTGCGTCGCGGAACACTTCCAGCGGGGCTGTCGCAACGCCAGCGCCGATCTGGCCGTGACCGGAGGACGCGTGCAGGATGCCCGTGGTCACTTTGGGCCGGAGCCGAGTGCGCACGACCTTGCGCGCGTCGACCCCGAGCGGAGTGCCGCGGTACTCCTGGATGGGAAGCTTAAAACGGGAGCTGCTGCCCGCGCAGATCTGGCGCATCTCATCGGTCGCGCGCGCGGCGTCTGCCATGGAACCACCGAGGAAGGCGGCCACGGCGGGGGATCCTGCCGCGGCCGCTCCGCCGAGTCCCACCAATTCCAGTAGGGCGCTGTCGCCGATGTCCGGGGCTGCATCGTCTGCCGAGAAACCTGAGTAGTAGAGGGCGTCAGCAACGGGCGGTGCGTCGGCGATGAACCACTCTGGCGACCCCGCGATCTTGACGCCGTATGTCGTGCCATTGCGCGCCATCGTCGTGATAATCGTGGATCCCGTGACGATCTCGGCAGAGCGCGTGAGCGACTTGGCGCCCGCCATCGCGATCGTGAGGAAGAAGAGGTGATTCGCCGAGAGGTAGACACCCAGCTCGACGGTGCCCGCATCCCCAGCGAGAGCGGTCAAGCCCGGAAGCATGTCGCGAATCAGCAGATTGGTGCTCGCCTGGGTGCGCATGTGAACGTCATCGCCCATCTGCACGCCTTGCGTGGCCAGCGCCATGATGTCGACGGGTCCAATGGTGTCGAGGATGGCGGCCAAGCGCGGCTGGGCCACCTCACGCAGGAAGACGAGCCGGTCGATGGCACCCTGGCTTTTGCGGCCGAACCATGCAACATCCCCAGGGCCCTGGCTGACCGGCGAGTACCCGACCGTGCCGCCGGAAGTGTTGTCGGCCACCCACAGCGGCATGGACGGACCGAGGGCGGTGGCCATGGGCACCACGACTCCGTGGTCGTTGGCCGCGTCGATGCGGATAGCCCCCGTCGCGAGCAACTGCTCCGCCTCGCCCACGGTCGCCACCCAGCCTTCCGCGACCGCCGCCGCTCGCATCGACCGGCGTAGCGGATCGCACACTCGCATGTATTCGATCGGTGGACCGGCGTGCAGGAGGACCCTTCCCTCGTCCATCACGCGGACGGCGTCGCGGGCTGGCACGACGCCGGTGAGCATGGGTGTCCCCGAGTCGAGCCTCCTCAGCACCTCGGCATTGGCGGCGTCGATCGCGATCGACCGCGTGCCAGAGAGCTCCTTGAGCACCGCGATGTCGTCGGCATCGCCCTCGGCGGGAATGCTCCAGTCCACCTGGAGGACGTCGGCTCCTTGCGCCTGCACGGACTCGGTGAAGAGGGGCAGCCCCAGGTTGATCACGGCTCCCGTGTCGGGCAGCGCTCGCGTGGTCATGTCTGGCCTCCTTGGGTGCCCGCCACCCGGCGAGCTTCGTTGATCGTCTGGGCTTCTGCCTGACTCCATCGAGAACGTGCTTCTTGGACGAGCGCTTGCATGTCGCGCTGCTCGGCCTCGTACTCCGCCGCCATGTCGGCGACGTCTCCGGGGCCACCGGGCAGCGTCCGTCGGCCGATGAGGAACTGCGGGTCAGCGAGGGCCTGGATCTCGGCGGCGTCGATGACGATAGCCCGGCCCAGGACTTCAGACGCTGCCTCCTGCAGAGTGGCGGCGGAGAGGTGACCATCGCGCAGTGCACGTGCGACCACGGCGTGGGCGCTGCTGTAGTCCATGCCCGTGGCGGCACACAGAAGATGGGCGACATCCGTCGCCTCGACATGTGCACCTGTGAGGGCCTGCCTCATCCGTTCGTCGTCCACCCTCAGCGTGTTGATGACTGCGGCCATGAGTCGAGTGCCCCGGGTCGCCCACTCCAGTGCCCGTGGCACCTCGCCGTAGGAGTAGATGAGGGCATCGCTGCGCGCCGAGGGGGACTTCGCCAGGGCCATCTGGGTGCCGGAGCGTCCAATGAGCAATGCGGCGGTGCCACGAACTACTGAGAGCGCATACGGGTTGCGCTTCTGCGGCATCAGGATGCTAGGGCGCACTAGGCCGTCTCCGAGCGAGACGAAGCCGAACTCCCGACTTGAGTAGATTTCCAGATCCTCCGCCAGGCGGTCGAGTGTGAGCACGATTGACGTCGCATCCAATGTCGCGTGCAGGAAGGGATCGGTTTGCCACATGGCATCGCGCAGGTGCCGGATGGGACGCAAGAAGCCGAGTTGACGAGCCATCCGGTCGCGATCCATGGCGACGGCCGAGCCGTTGGCCGCGCCCGAGCCGGCAGGGCTCGCATCGACGTCGCGCAGGTCCATGACGAGGCGCCGCGCATCGCGCACGAGCGGCTCGGTGAAGCTGAGCACGTAGTGACCGAAGGTCGTGGGCTGGGCTGGCTGAAGATAGGTGTAGTCGGGCAGTTCCATGCCAGACCAGGCCCGGGACTGCTCGCACATGATCTCCACGGTCTGCGCGATGCTCTCGATGAGGTCTGCGAGCGCCACGCGACAGGCCATTCGGAAGGCGGTGCGCACCGCCTCACGTCTCGTACGCCCGAGGTGGAGGTGGCCGGCATCGTTGCCGATGTGACCGCGTAGCCAGTACTCGCGTGACGTATAGACCTCGCCAAGGGCGGGGTCGTAGCCCACGGCCTTGGCGTCCGCCTCCCACAGGCGCAGCAGTCCCTCGAGGAGTCGCGACTGCGCTGGCAGTGCCCCGACGCGGTGTAGGTCGAGTGCATGAGCCAGGTCGGCGAGCGTGAGCCAGCGATGCAGGATCGGCGCGTCCTCGATCTCCCTCGCGTATCCAGCGGCCTCGAGCTCTGGTGCTCCGCGCATTTCGTCGTGCCGATCGCTCATCGCTCGACCTCCGCAAGCACGTGCGGGACGCCCGCCATCCCCCCCGTGAGCCAAAGGACCACGCGCCGCTGCTCGCTCGCGATCTCCTGCGCCGCGAGCCATGCTGGCAGCCCGTAGTGGTCGTCGACGAGTAGGCCCCGGCACGCCATTGCTCCCGCGGCTCGACGTGCGTCCTCCCGGCTCGGGGGGCTTCGACGATCGATCACGTGCACGTCGCAGGAGGCGAGCGCGGCGGCGTCGGCGCCCAGGCGGGTGACCACCTCACCGGACAGTCGGGCGATCGCGGCCTCAATCTCGTCGGGTGAGCGGCTGACGCTGACGCCGACGATCCGAAGAGGCGTCCCGGCTAGGGCCGTTCCTGCGACCAGTCCGGCAATGCTTGCTCCCGAGCCGACGGGGATGACCACCGTGCAGGGGTCAGCAGGCGGCCAGCCGACCGAGACGAGTTGATGCTGGAGCTCGGCGGCTGCGGCGGCGAACCCCAGAGCTCCCGTGGAGTTGGCTCCGCCCCGGGGGATGGGATAGGCCGCGTGGCCCTGCGCAGCCAGCTCGGTCGCCCGTCTCTCGATGGCTTCGTCGAGTTGGTCACGTGGCGTGGTCACCTCCTCCACGACGGCTCCCGCGAGCCTGGCGAGGCGGATGCTGGTCGTTGGCTCGATCGGCGAGGGCACCAGGAGGTGGCACCGCAGTCCTCGTTGGCATGCCGCCGAGGCGAGCGCCGCGATGAAGTTGGACGTCGACAGTCCGCCACCGACGACGTGTGAAGCACCTTGCTCACCTGCCTCCGCCATGAGGAACTCGAGCGGTCTTGCCTTGTTGCCTGCCCAGGCGAAGCCCGTAAGGTCATCGCGCTTCACCCACAGAGCGCGATCGTCCGACACGGGGTGGAGCGGGGTAGGGAAGTGCCCAAGCGAAATCCGGGGGATTCCGCCCGTCTCGATCACGTCGGACCCCGGCCGAGTCTTGTCGTCACGTCGTCCACCATCGCCACGGCCTCACGCACATCGGGAGCCACTGCCCACTGCCGCGCTTCTTCAGGGTCGATCGCTGCAGCCGATGCGACCTGGTCGATCACCGACTGGGCGGCGGGTTGTCTCTCTAGCACCTCCTGGAGCAATGCCTGGGCCTGATGCTTGCCGAGGTGCGACGAGAGTCCGACGAGGATCTGCTGCGAGGCCCACGTGCCATCCGCGCGCACGTGCCTGTCCATGGCCTGCTCGTCGACTTCGAGACCGGCAAGGAGTGCAGCGGCCTGGCTTGCTGCGGTCGCGGAGGCAAGGGCGACCTCCGGGAGCGCGAACCATTCCGACTTCCACGAGCGTCCGTCCCGCTCATGCGACCCCACCTGCGCCTCAAGGAGTAGTCCCGCAGCGGCCCGTGCCACGCGGCCGAGGGTATCCAGGTGCTCGCTGCGTTCGGGGTTCCGCTTATGCGGCATCGTGATGCTGCCGACGGTGCCCGACGATCGTGCCTCGTGCACCTCACCGATCTCGGTCCGCTGGAGGTCGTAGACCTCGTTTCCGATGCGTGCGAGGGTGGCGCACACCGATGCCATGGTGGTGCCGAACTCGCTTATCCGATCCCGGGTAGATGTCCAAGACATGCCCGGGTCTCCCAGTCCTAGCTCTTCGCACACCCTCGCACGGAGTTCCCGACCGCGACCGTCGAAGAAGCCCATCGCGCCCGTCGCCCCGGCGAGTTGGCCTACCGCCCAGCGCGCCACGCCTTCTTCGATCCGTGCGCACTGCCGAGAGATCTCGTCTGCCCACGTGGCTGCCTTGAATCCGAAGGTGATGGGTGATCCGGTCTGACCGTGCGTGCGCCCGGGCATCACCGTCTCGCGGTAGCGCAGCGCCAGGTCGACGCAGGTGGTCTGGCACTCTCGGAGGTCTGCCAGGACGAGCGTCGCGACATCGCGCATGACGATGGCAAACCACGTGTCGGTGAGGTCCTGCACGGTGATCCCGAAGTAGACGTACTCGCGGGCGTCCTCCGGCAGGGCCTCCTGCAGGACTCGGATGAAGCCGAGCGTGGAATGAGATGTTTCCCTGGTGCCCGTGGCCACGGCCTCGAGGTCGAGGCTGTCCGGGTCGAGGCTGGCGATGTCGCGAGCGGACTTCAGTGGGATGAATCCCATGTCCGCCTGCTTCTGTGCGAGCACGGTCAGGATGCGTAGCCACGTGGCGACGCGGGCGTGCTCGCCGAGGATCGCGTCGGCCTCCGGCGTGGTCCACCCATGCCGGTATGTCGTGGACTCGGTCAGACGGCTGACCACTCGGGTTCCCCTGCGTGCGCGAGGAGCGTGAGAGCCTCGCGCACCTGCGCCATGGACGCGCCCCAGGGCACCACGACACGGTCGTCATCCACCTCGATGCTCGACTCGAGCATGCAGCACTTGGCCAGTGCTGTGGTGCCTTCGGGAATGCTTGCCCTCCGCGGGCACATGTCGATACCCGGGGGGATGTCGCCGTAGAACCACTCGTGTATCTGACGTGAGCGGTCGCATCCGAGAAGCACCCAGTCTTCGCGCGGGGGTCGTTCGTCGAGGTAGCGGACCGTCGCTCCCGGAACGGTGGCATCCGATCCTCGACATGGCAGTAGGTACACCGGGGAGGGCATCTCGCTCGCGAGATTCCCCAGATCGGTCGCCTGCACCCCGACCACGATCGGAGCGAGATCCTCGGCCACCTCGAGGATTCGCTGCACCTGGTCAGCGAGCTTTGCGGGCCGCGGTGGGACGACTTCGAGGACAGTGACCCGGATGGGGTCGGGATTGAGTATGAAGCTGATGTGGCGATACCTCCCCTCCACGACGACAGCCTTGGCGTCGGGTGCCGCGCGCGCAGCGACGACGGCCAGGCACGACGGGATCGCGGTTTCTGCCTCTGGAGCGACGACGTAGGCCGTCGTGGGAGGAAGTGCGAGGACTTCAACGGACGTGATGGGCGCAAAGAGGGAGTCATGATCTTCGCGACCCACCTGGATGAGAGCGGTCTCATCGCCGGGGCCGCGCGCCACGATGAAGCGTGTGCGTCGATAGGACTCGCGCCCAAGGAAGTGCTTAACCAGGGATTCCTCGGTCAGGGGAGACTCGAGGTGCGCTACGGCAACGCCCCGGTAGGCGCTCGGAACGGCATTGCGAGTGGTGCGCACGGATGTGGTCATGCGTGTGCCTGAGTGGGCTTGCTCGCTGAGAGATGAGCGGTATCGGCGCGCAGTCCGAGTCTGAGTGTGACAAGGGCAAGGAGATCAAAAACCCCAATGTTGCCCAGGTTGACAGTTGGGCCGTGACGGTCGATGAACCACGCTTGCTGATCCTTGCGGGGTGCCTCGAAGATGACGCGTTCAATGCCGGCTGCCTCGACGGCCGCGTCCACGACGTCGACCTGTGTCTGCCCGTCGGTGTCATAGACGCCGATCGTGCCGCTCTCGCGTCCCTCGGCCACGACATAGCGGGCGCCGCTTGCCAAGTCCTCTAGGAACTCGCGTCGCCATTCGTCGGGGAGCAGGAACCGCTCCCGCGTCTTGTAACCCGTCTCGGCGAAGACCGTGAAGCCCGGCGCGGCGCGACGGATGATGGACTGCTTTTCGTCAAGTGACATCGGCATGACACCGCGCGAGACCTCGACGGCTTCGAATCCGGCGGAGTGCGCCCATTCGAGGCACTCGTCCACCCGGTGCTGCGCCCATGCGATTTCCAGGAGGGTCCCGCCGATGCAGGCTTGCACGCCATGGGCCTTGAGGAGCGCCATCTTCTCCGCGAGGCGCGGCTCGACATAGGAGGTGCCCCAGCCGAACTTCCAGATGTCGATGAATTCCCGATAGGATGTGAGGATGCCGACCATGGCCTCGACGCTGATGCCCTTGTCGAGCGCGTGCGTGAGGCCGATCTGGCGCGGCTTCGGGGCTAGGTGCCCGAGTCGGAGGAATTCGGGAGGCACCCCACTATGATAGGAGACCATTCACTTTCGGACACCTGACCCGAAAGATCGGGGATTCCATGACCGGCGACGCCAAGGCGCTCGAAAGGATCGCTGCTTCGGTGCGGGCCAACCCAGCCGTCGCCGCCAAGGGGAGCATCGGCCTTGTCTCCGAGGTGCTGCCGCCCGGCGACTGGCTCGGCGCCCCCGGCGATGACGGCGCCGCGCTCCCCCTGGGAGGGACGATCGTCATCGCTTGCGGTGAGGCGATCTACCCCCCCTTTGTGGCCCAAGATCCCTACGGCGCCGGTGTAGCAGCGGTCCTGGCCAATGTGAACGACGTGGCCGCCATGGGCGGCGAGCCAGTCGCGATCGTCGACACCGTGGTAGCGCCCCCGGAGCACGCCCGTCGCATGCTCGAGGGGATGCGCTGGGCTGCGGATGTCTATCGCGTGCCCATCGTCGGCGGCCATTACACCCCTTCGGAGGGACCCATGTCGCTCTCTGCCTTCGCGGTGGGGCGCGCGGACGCTGTCCTTTCCGTCACCCATGCCCGGGCGGGCCAGGACCTCGTGGTCGCGGCGTGCGTCGATGGAACGATGCGAGAGGACTTCCCTTTCTTCCGGTCCTTCGATGAGCGAAGTTCGCACCTGGCTGATGATGTGCGGCTTCTTGCCCGCGTCGCGCGCGACGGCTTGGCCCAGGCCGCCAAGGACATCAGCATGGCGGGGTTGGTCGGCTCACTCGCCATGCTCTTGGAATGCGCGGACCTCGGGGCCGAGGTCGACATCCGGAAGGTTCCAGCACCGCAAGGGGTAGCCCTCGAGCAGTGGTTCAACTGCTTCCCATGCTTTGGGTTCCTTCTCACGTGCGAGGCTCACACGACCGATGCGTGCGTCGAGGTCTTCCGCCAGCAGGGCCTTGCCGCTGCCCGTGTGGGGCACCTCGATGCAAGTGGCGTCGTCCGCCTTCGGGATGGCGATGTGGTCGTGACCACCCTAGACGCGGCCGGAGTGACCAGGCTGCGTCGACCGTAGGCGACGCGAGGATGGACGGCCTCGTGCCGCCGCTTCGGCTCGTGCGTCCCGACGAGGGTGCCGCATGATGGCGTCGTGCACCCCTCATCGCGAGCCGCCGCCGTCACCGGCCTCGTACTCCTCCTCGCCGGCGGCGTCATCGCCGCCGTCTACGTCCCGTGGGATGCCGCCGTCGCGCCCTGGGCCGAGCTCGACATCCCCTCGGCCCTGACCTCCTTCACCGAGCAGCAGCGCGCCGAGATCGCCGCGTACGCCGATGCCGCGTGGCTGCCCGGCCTGCTCTCGATCCTCGCCAGCCCCGTCCTGGCGCTCCTCGTGCTCGCGTCCTCGCGCGCCCGGCGCGCGCTCTCTCGCATCGGCCCGCGCGACCGCCCCGTCGTGCGCGACTTCCTCGCCGCCGCCGTCCTGCTCCTGTTGACGCGACTCGCGGCGCTGCCTTTCGACCTGTGGCTAGCCGTCGTACGACGCGGCAACGGCCTGCTGATCGAGCCCTGGGCCACGTGGCTGCTGCGCTGGTCGGGAGCCACTCTGCTCGTCGCGCTGCTCGGCACGCTCGCCGTCACGATCGCTCTCGCGCTGCTGCGGCGATCGCCGCGCGGCGGATGGATCGCGGTCGTCGCCGGTGCCGGCATCGTCGTCGCACTGGTCTCCCTCGCCGTGCCCTACGCCAATCTCGTCGAGGGCACGCGCAGCGATCCGCGGGTGCGCGACCGAGTGCTCGCCATCGCCGACGCCGCGGGAGTCGAGGTCGGCGATGTCGTCATCGTCGACGTGGCCGATCGCTCGCCCGTCCTCAACGCGACCGTCTCGGGCTGGGGTCCCACGCGCACCGTCACCCTCTACGACACCCTCCTGAGCACGGCCACGCCCGAGCAGGTCGACGCGATCGTCGCCCACGAGCTCGTCCACGTGCGCGACAACGACGTCGTGCTCGGCACGGTGCTCGCCATGCTCGGTGCGACCGCCGTCGTGGCCTTCGCCGTCGCACTCGCCCTCAGCCCGGGCGTGCGCCGTCGCCTCGGGGTGCAGGGCCGCGCCGACACCCCGCTCGTCGCCCTGCTGGTCGGCGTCGTCCTCGCCGGCTCGCTCGTGGCCGTGCCGGTCTCGTCGACCATCAGCCGCGCCATCGAGGCACGCGCCGATCGCGACGCCCTCGTCATCGCCGGCGACCCGGTCGCCTACGCCGACCTCATCGCGCTACTGGCTGTGACCAATCGATCGACGCTCGAGCCGCCGCAGTGGCGCTATGCGCTGGTCTTCACGCACCCGACTCCACTGCAGCGGATTGCGGCGACTTCAGCACCGACCTCGTGACTATCGCCAGGGCCAGCACCGTCGCGATGACCAGCAGCACGATGCGCACTGATTGCATCCCCACCGCCCACCACTCGCCGCCGATGAAGCTGCCGTAGCCCAGGGGGTAGATCACCTGTGCGGCGAGCACCGACGGCACGAGGAGGCAGACAACGCGCCGCATGCGGCTTGCCGGATCGAGGAATGTGACCGCGGCGACGCCCGCGATCCACACGGCGTACTGCGGCGACAGCACGCGACTGGTGACGATCGATACGAGCAGCGCGGTCAACGCCACGTCGGCGGGGGAGAGTGCCTCGAGCCGTCCGAGCAGGCGCGCAACGCCCATGAGGCCCAGCACCGCGAAGCCTGCGAGGGTGATCGCCAGGCCGATCGGCACGGTGGCGGCGATGTCGACCTCCATCGACCCGAAGCGGAACGTTGTCGGGATGTGCGCGCCGAAGGCCTGGGCGGTCATGAAGGGCCAGGCACCGACGGATTCGACCTGCAGCCCACGGGCGCCCTGCTCGCCGAGGAAGGAGATGCCGCCCGAGGCCCACAGTGAGATGCCGACGAGGATGGCCGCGCTGGCGAGGACCAAGCCGAGGATTCCACGCGGCAGGCTGTGCCGCGGCAGGGCGATGATCATGAGCGCGGGCCAGACCTTCAGCAGTGCGCCGGCGGCCGCGGACGCCCCGCTCCACACGGGTCGAGCGACCAGGACGAGCGCGCCGACCGCCGCCAACGTGGGCACGACGTCGAAGCGCGCGATGAAGACCGGCCCGATGATGAGCGCGCTCGCGACCCATGCCCATGCCGCGGCATAGCCCACCTGTCGCCGCTGGCCCGCGATGAGCAGGATGACGAGCACGGCCAGGTCGCACGCCAGGACGATGCCCACCGTCGCCGCGACGGGGTTGGAGCCGATCAGCGCGGCGAGGGCGAAGATGACGCCGGCGCCCGGCGGGTATTGCCACATGTCGTCGCCGATCGGGAAGCGACCGGTCACCAGCAGGTTGGACCATTCGGCGTAGAGCTTGACGTCGTTGATGACACTGGGGCCGTCGCGGTAGGGGATCGTGCCGGTGATGAAGCCCACCAGGAGCGCTCGCGAGAACACCCACGCGACGACGACGGCCGCTGCTCTCACGGCGCGTCGTCGGCCTGGGGCAGCAATCCGAGCTTGAGTGCGGTCATGAGTGCCTGGGCGCGATTGGCGGCGCCCAGCTTCTCGTAGAGCTTGGAGATGTGGGTCTTTGTCGTAGAGTCGCTGATGAAGAGCTGCCGGGAGATCTGCGCGACGCCAAGGCCGTCGGCGAGCAGGAGCAGCACCTCGCGCTCGCGGGGAGACAACTGCGGGCCCTGTGGCGACATGCGTCGCTTCATCGCATCGGCCAGATCGGCCGACGTGAAGGACTGCGGCGAGGCCGCCGCATGACGTGCGGCCGCGATGATCTCCTCGGCGGGTGCACTCTTGGGCACGAAGGCACTGGCCCCCGCCTCAAGCGCATCGAAGAGCTGCGTGTCGCCGCCATACATCGTGAGGACGACGATGCCCATGTCGACGCTGTGAGCGCGCAGCGCGCGCACGATGTCGAGACCGTTGCCATCGGGGAGCCGAAGGTCGACGATCGACACGTCGGGCGTCATCTTGCATCCAACCGCGATTGCTTCAGCCACGCTGGCAGCCTCGGCGACGACCTCGAGGTCGTCCTCGCGCTCGAGGGCGCGCCGCAAGCCCTCGCGGATGAGCTCGTGATCGTCGGCGAGCATGACGGTGATCGTCATCGACCCACCTCCCGCGTGCCCGTCTGCAGTGACAACTCCACCACTGTCCCATTGGGAGTACGTCGCTTGACGGTGAGACTCGCCCCGATGCGAGCCGCGCGTTCGCGCATGATCTGCAGGCCGAAGCTGTCGGGGCGCCCCCGGCCCTCGGGGATGCCCCGACCATCGTCGGCCACGCGCAGGAAGGCTCCGCCCTCCGTGACCCGGTAGGTGACCCAGAGGGTGCGCGCCTGCGAGTGGCGACGTGCATTGGCGACGGCCTCCTGGGCGATGCGCAAGATCTCGGGCGCGACGCCCGGTGGAAGTCGTGACTCGTCTTCGTCGAGCACCAGGTGCACCGTCATGCCGGCCTCGGCTCCGACCGACCGCACGTGGGTCGACAGGGCATCGCCGATGCCGGCGCCCACCTCGCTGCGGAGGTCGTAGATGGACATGCGAAGTTCGGTGACGATGCGCGTGAGCTCATCGCGAATGCGCTGCAGGCTGGTATGCGCGGTCGGCTCGTCGGTCGCGCACAGGGCGTCGTCGACGAGGAAACCGAGGCCGGCCACCTCCTGCGCGATCCCATCGTGGATCTCGCGGGCCAGGCGCCGGCGTTCCTCCAGGGTCGCCAGGTCGCGCACCTCGTCGAAGAGTCGCGCGGTGTCCAGGCGCAGGGCCGCCTCGTCGGCCATGAGCTGGGCCTCGCCGAGGTCGTCGATCGGCCATAGGCCGCCGACCCGCTCCAGGCCAACCAGTCCGATGCGGCGGTCGCCGAGGCGCAGGGGGATGACGGCGCAGGCCTGGGTGCTGCCGAGCTCGGGGCCGTCCATGGTGCCCAGTCGCTGGACGGCCACACCCGAATCCCAGGCCTGGCCCCAGATGCCCGAGTGCGTGCTGGGCAGCCAGTCACCGGCATCCATGCCGGCCACGCGCGCGACGGGCAGGAAGGCACCGCCGTCGCTGCGTACGAACACCTCCGCTCGATCGTGCGGCAGGACATCGCCGAGGCGCCCGATCGCGGCCTCGGCAAGCGCCGTCTCCTCGAGTCCGCCGGGGAGTTGGCGCGCGATGTCGCGGAGCGAGGTCAGCAGTCGACGCGCCGCGTCGTAGTCGGTGCGCGGCGGCGCCGTGCGCTCGCGCAGGTGCGCGGTGAGAGCGGCGCCAAGGCCAAGGGCTATGCCGATGGCCACGGCCACGGTGAGATCGACCAGCCCGATCGGCAGGTCTTCGCTTCGCCGTATGACGGTGCCAACGACGAGGATGAGCACCTCGAGGGCGATGCTGGCCGTGACTCCCGACACGCCCATCGACAGTGCCGCCGTGATTGGCGGCACCACCAGATAGACGATGGAGGGCCGGTCTCCCGGCATCGCGGTGATGACGATCAGGGCCGCTGCGCCCGCTTCCGCGAGGGGGACGGCAAAGCGCACCCAGATGGGACGCCGGATGAATCCGAGAGCGGTTGCTGCGATGGCGAGCGCGGCGAGCCAGACGATCTGCGAGGTCGACTTGGCGAAGTCGCCGGTCAGGAATGCGAGGGCGACGACCGCAGCAAAGCCAAGGCCCCGCGCCACGCCCTCCCGGGTGCGACGCGAGGCCAGGGCCTCGCTCACGCGTAGAGCGCGTCGATCTCGGATGCGTACTCCTTCATCACGACATTGCGCTTGATCTTCATCGACGGGGTGAGCTGGCCGCCCTCCTCCGTCCAGTCCCTGGGCAGGATAGTGAACTTCTTGATGGCCTCGGCATTGGAGACAGCCTTGTTGGCCTCGTCAACGGCCGACTGCACTTCGGCGCGCAGGTCGGGGTCGTCGACCATCGACGCGACCGTCGCATCCGTGGGCTTGCCCTTCTGCTTCAGCCAGCCGGGAAGCGATTCGGGATCGATCGTGATGAGGGCGCCGATGAAGGGCTGGGCGTCGCCGACCACGATGCACTGGCCGACCAGCCAGTTGGCGCGCAGGCGATCCTCCAGCACCGCGGGTGCGACGTTCTTGCCGCCGGCCGTGACGATCAGTTCCTTCTTGCGCCCGGTGATCTTGACGAATCCCTGGTCGTCGATCTCGCCGATGTCGCCAGAGTGGAACCAGCCGTCGGCCTCGATGGCCTCGGCCGTGGCGGTTGGGTTGTTCCAGTAGCCCTTGAAGATCTGCGCTCCGGCGAGCAGGAGCTCACCGTCTGATGCGACCTTGACGCTCGCACCGGGGAACGGCTGGCCGACCGTGCCGATCTTCAGATGACCCGGACGATTGACGGTGGTAGCCGCCGATGTCTCGGTGAGTCCGTAGCCCTCGAGGATGGTGACGCCGATGCCGCGGAAGAAGTGGCCCAGGCGCTCGCCGAGCGGAGCACCGCCGGAAACGGCCCACGCGATCTTGCCGCCCATGGCGGCGCGCAACTTGCCGTAGACCAGTCGGTCGAAGACCTTGTGCTTGATCTTCAGTCCAAGGCCGGGACCACCGGTGTCGAGCGACTTGGAGTAGTCGATGGCGGTCTGCGCCGCGGTGTTGAAGATATTGCCCTTGCCCTCGGCCGTGGCCTTCTGCTGTGCCGAGTTGAAGACCTTCTCGAAGACGCGGGGCACCGCGAGCAGGAAGGTGGGCTGGAACGACTGCAGGTCGGCAAGAAGGTTCTTGATGTCGGGGGCGTGGCCCAGGCGGGTGCCAGAGTAGATGCAGCCCAGCTGGATGATCCGGCCGAAGACGTGGGCCAGCGGCAGGAAGAGTAGCGTCGAGGCCCCCTGCACCTTGAAGAGTTCCGGCATGCCGGCGACGATGTTGGACACCTCGAACATGAAGTTGCCGTGGGTCAGCATGCAGCCCTTGGGGCGACCCGTGGTGCCCGACGTGTAGATGATCGTGGCCAGGGTGTCGGGGGTCAGCGTCGCGCGCCGCCTCTCGAGCTCCTCGTCGGACACTCCCGCGCCCGCCGTGGCAAGGGTCTCCAGGGCGTTGTCGTCGAAGATCCACACACGCGTGCAGTCGGGCAACCGATCGGCGACCTCGTCGAACACGACCTTGTTCTTCTTGCTCTCCAGGAACACTCCGACGGCGTTGGAGTCACTGAGGATCCAGTCGACCTGCTCGGCAGACGACGTTTCGTAGATGGGCACCACCGTGCCTCCGGCGTACCAGATGGCATAGTCGGCGACGGTCCAGTCGTAGCGGGTGCGCGACATGATGCCCACGCGCTGCCCGGGCTCGACCCCGGAGGCGACGATGCCCTTGGCGACCGCCTTGACCTGATCGAGGAACTGCTGCGAGGTCACCCCGACCCAGGCGCCGCCGCGATTGACCGAGAGGGCAATGCGGTTGGGTGCCGACGTGGCGTTGTCGACGATGGCGTCCACCAGACTGCCTGTCGCGGGTGGCGGCACGATGGCTTCGACGCTGAACTCCGTCTTCACGATGTCTCCCTGTGTTTCCGTCCCCCGCCAAGCGGAGAGACTCCCTGTGATGACGCTAGGGGATCAGCGGGAAGGTGGCTACCAAAACCCCCGTCTCCGATCCCGCGGCCGGGCCTATCCTCAGGGGCATGCCCACGCTGGACCTGGTCGACGAGACCTACGTCGTGGTGGAGCGCACGCAGATCGCGGCCGTCGTGGCCGACCCCGTGCGGTGGCGGGCCTGGTGGCCCGGGCTCGACCTTGCCGTCTTCATGGATAGGGGCCTCGACGGGATCCGCTGGTCGATCACCGGCGACCTCGTGGGCTCCTGCGAGCTGTGGCTCGAGGCCCTGGGCGACGGCGTCCTCGTCCACTACTACCTGCGCGCCGACCCCACGACCCCCGGATCGCGCACCAGTGCGCGCCAGTTGCCGGAGTCGGCTCGCGGCAGGCGAGAGGTCGATCGGCTGCGCCGCCGGCATGCGATCGCCTGGAAGCGCGTGATCTGGGCGCTGAAGGATGAGATGGAGGGCGATCGCGCCCCGGGCGAGCCGCGTTAGTGTGCGCTCATGGCTGACCAGACCGAGTCCACCATCGACATCGAAGCGCCAGCGTCGCTCATTATGGACGTGATCGCCGATCTGCCCGCCTACCCCTCATGGAGCGACGGCATCAGCCAGGTCACAGTGCTGGAGGAGAAGGACGGCCGCCCGCTGCGCGCGCGCTTTCATCTGGAGTCCGGGCCCATCCGCGACACCTATGAGTTGCTCTACGACTGGGATGGCGATCGCCGCGTCTCGTGGACGCTCACCAGTGGCGACATGCTCAAGGCCATGGATGGCACCTACCTCCTCGAGCCCCACGGTGACTCGACCGCCGTGCACTACCGCCTGGCGGTCGACGTCAAGATCCCCATGATCGGGATGATCAAGCGCAAGGCCGAGAGGGTCATCGTCGACACGGCCCTCAAGGGACTGCGCAAGCGAGTCGCGGAGATCGGTCAGCCGTAGCGCGCGTCAGACGACGGCGCCGTTGTCGCCGTCGTCGTCGCGTCGACGATCGCCCGACCTGGCGATCAAGGTGATGAATCCGGCCGTGAACGCCGCGAAGCCGAGGCCGGCAAGCCAACCGCCCGCGCCCGTCGCGTATGCCGTGACGACGGCAATGGGGCCGCCGATCGTGCCTGCCCATGCGAAAGCATCGAAGCGGTCGCGCGGCCGCGGCAGCGGAGGCGGCGGAGGGGGCACGAAGCGCTCGTCGTCGGGATCCTCGGCGGGGACGTAGTCGCGCGGACCGCTCGGCGGCCGCGTGTGCTGACGCACCAGGCGTGACGAGAGTCCGGAGCCACCGGGCTTTGCAGCGGGTTCGTCAGGCCCGGTCTCCTCGAAGCCCGCGACGATGCGCTCCCAGGCGGCGTCGATCTCGACGGACGATGCGTGCGCCATGTCTTCGGCGTCGACACGTCGCGCCGCGTCGGCATGGAAGTCCGCCCGCAGCGCGGGGAGTTGCTGCTCGACGGCCGCTCGAGCCTCGGTGAGGCGCGCGCGCTCGACGAAGATGCGCGTCGTGGGGCGATCCGGCGGGTGTACGTCGCGGTAGGGCCCGGTCTCGCCGGCCAGGGGCTCGGCGTAGGCGGTGAGGCCGCAGGCGCGCAGGATCTCCATCACGTGGTCGACGAGGGGCGGATCGACGTCGACGAGCTTGGCGTAGGACGCTGCCGGCAGGCCGGACTCTGGCATGGGCCCAGGCTACGGAAGTCGGCTGACGAAGGCGATGCTGCCCGCGACGATCGTCTCGGCGTCGTTGTCGACTGTGGCCACGTGGTAGGAGTCGCGCAGCACCACCTCGGTCTTGTCGGAGCTCGACACGTGATCGAGGATGTAGCGGCTGTTGGACGCCTCGACGACGTGGTCGACCTCGCTGCGGAAGAGCAGGAGGGGGTTGCGCACCTTGGGCAGGTCGTCCTTGGTCAGCTTCCACAGCTTGGTCAGCGAGTGGGCCGCCTTGAGCGGGATCTTGTCGTAGGCGCCCTCGTCCTGCCCGGGCTTCTTGATGTCATTGGAGATGCCGGGGAACGCCGGCACGATGGCCTGGAGCACCGGGAGCAGGAAGCGATCGGGTCGCTCGGAGTGCACCGCGGGGTTGACCAGCACGATGCCGCGGATGGCGTCGCCGTATTGCTCGGCCAGGCGCAGGGTCAGCGAGCCGCCCATCGACAGTCCGCAGACGAACACGCGCTCGCACGACTTGGCAAGCTCCAGGTAGGACCGATCGGCCTCGGCATACCAGTCCTCCCAGCGGGTGAGATTCATGTCCTGCCAGCGAGTGCCGTGGCCGGGGAGGCGTGGCACACGCACGGTGTGGCCCTCGGCGGCCATGCGCTCGCCCCACGGTTTCATCGACTTGGGGGATCCGGTGAAGCCGTGGAGGAGGAGGACGCCGGTGGCCCCTCCGTCGACGGCCAACGGATCGGCTCCGAGGAACAGCGGCATGCGGACCTCCTTCGGGTGCCACTGATAGTGCCACACGGCTAGGGTTGAGGCCGTGCTCTACTGGTTATTCAAGTGGATCGTCATCGGCCCATGGCTGCGCGTGCTCTATCGACCGTGGACCGAAGACATGGACGTCATCCCCCCTCAGGGTCCCGCGATCCTGGTGAGCAACCACCTCTCCTTCTGCGATTCCTTCTTCCTTGCGCTGGTCGTGGATCGCCGCATCACCTTCCTGGCCAAGCAGGAGTACTTCACGGGCAAGGGCATCAAGGGCCTGATCAGCAGGGCCTTCTTCACCGGCGTGGGCCAGGTTCCGATCGACAGGTCGAGCGGCCGCGCCGCCGAGGCGGCCATCAACACCGGCTTGCGCGTGCTGTCCGATGGCCACCTTCTCGGCATCTACCCCGAGGGCACACGCACGGCCGACGGCCGCCTGTATCGCGGCAAGACCGGCGTGGCACGCATGGCGCTCGAGAGCCGTGTGCCTGTCATTCCGGTGGCCATGATCGGCACCTACGAGATCCAGCCGCCCGGCCAAGTGCGTCCGCACATCCGACGCGTCGGCATTCGTTTCGGCCAGCCGCTGGACTTCTCCCGCTACGACGGCCTCGAGGGTGATCGCTTCGTCCTGCGCTCGGTGACCGACGAGATCATGTATGCCCTCATGGGGCTGTCCGATCAGGAATACGTCGATGTCTACGCCGCGCGGGCCAAGCAGATCAGGGCCGAGAAGGCCGCTGTGGCGGCCGGGGAGCCGGACGACGACTAGGAGCCCTCGAAGCCGGGGCGCGGCACCCAGCTCATCAGGGTCGTGGTGAAGCCACCGTCGACCACGATGTCGGCGCCGGTGACATAGCGAGCCCGGCTGCTGCACAAGAAGGCGACGACGTCGGCGATGTCGTCGGGCATGGCCACTCGGCCGATCGGCACCGCGCGGTCGCGGCGCTCGGCTACGCCGGGCGCCTGGTAGTACTCCTCGGTCATCGGAGTGCGGACCATGCCCGGACTGACGGTGTTGCTGCGGATGCCCTGCGGGCCGAGCTCGAGGGCGAGCTGCTGCGACATGACGATCAGGGCGGCCTTCGACGCGCTGTACGCACCGCTGTTGGCCTGGGCGTGGGTACCGGAGATGGATGCCACGTGCACGAGCGAGCCACCACCGCGCTCAGTCATCCCGCGGGCGAACTCGCGCGACACGAGCAGGTAGCTGGTCAGGTTCACCGAAATCAGCGCATCCCAGTCTGCGATCTCGACGTCGACGAGTGCGCCGGGCCGGATAATGCCAGCGGCATTGACGACGATGTCGCACGGGCCGATGCGATCGGCAAGCGCTTCGACAGCTGATTCGCTCGAGATGTCGCAGTCCTCGGCGCGCAGCCCCGATCCGTCAAGGGG
>Ga0194132_10002686_pt1 | contig 32821 bp, 29 predicted proteins | sample TA2KigOf80mmetaG_FD_148612 | JGI IMG/M metagenome (GOLD analysis project Ga0194132, IMG submission 148612) | Freshwater microbial communities from Lake Tanganyika, Tanzania - TA2015054 Kigoma Offshore 80m | ecosystem: Environmental > Aquatic > Freshwater > Lake | place: Tanzania: Lake... | reverse complement strand
ACTGCTTGATCAGCGCCGAGGAGAGATCGGCGATCATGCCGACGCCGCGGCCATATTGCGCGACCGAGCCCGACAGATTGAGATTGGTGTGGATCAGGACCGCCGAGCCCGTGCCGGCGGGAACGAGGCGGAAGTCGACCTCGGCGTTGGCGCCGCCGCGGCCCTTGGAATCGGCGCCCTGCGCCTTGACGCGCGCGCTGTGGTTGACGTCGTCGCGGTTCTCGATCTTCGCGGTGCCGGCGAAGGTGAGGGCGACCGGGCCGAGCCGCACCGAGACCTTGCCCTTGAAGGTGCTCGCGTCGACGACCTCCGTGAGCTCGGCGCCGGGCAGGCACGGCGCGATCCGCGGGATGTCCATCAGGACCTTCCACGCCTCGTCGACCGGGACCGGAACCTCAAACCTGTTGTCGAACTCCACGGTGCGTTCTCCTCGTTGTCCGACCGTGTTGTGCCAAGCTTGCCCGCGCTTGCAAAGCCCCAACTTAGCCGACGCCGAGCTCGGCGAGGAGCGCCCGCCACGCGGCGGTCTCGTGGTCGCGGGTGAACAGGCGGGCGCGGCGCCGGCCGGCGGCACCGAGCGCTGCGAGGAACGCGGGCTCGCGCTCGGCGCGCGCGAGGAGCTGCGCCAGCGCCGCCGTGTCGCCGGCCGCGTAGTAGCCCGGGTGGTCGTCGCCGAGGAGGCCGATCGAGCCCGGGATCGCCGAGGCGATCACCGGCAGATCCGCCGCGACCGCCTCCGAGATCACGTTGGCGCCGCCCTCCATGATCGAGGAGAGAACCATCAGCCGGGCGCGCGCCATCACGCGGCGGACCTCGGCGTGCGCCACCTCGCCCCGCCAGCGATAGCGCGGGTTGGCCGCCATCTCGGCCTCGGCCGCCGCCGCCCAGGCCGCCTCGTGCGCCTTGCCGAGATGGGTGACGGCAAGCCGCGAGGACGCGGGCGCGAGCCGTGCGGCGAGCGCGGCGCGGAGCGGGTCCTTCTCGTCGCGGAGATGGCCGACGACGACGACCTCGAAGCGGCGTGTGCGCGGCGCCGTGCGGCGGAGCGGCGCGGCCGACTGGTGGATGACGCGGAGCTTCCCCGCGAACGCGGCCGGGATGTCGGCGGCGACGCGGTCGTGCAGGCCGATCAGGCGATCGGCACATCGCATCGAGGCGAGCGTCGGCGCCGGATCGCTCGCCTGGAAGCGGTAGATGTCGGTGCCCGTGAGCGCGACGACGAGCGGGCGGTCGGGAACCGCCCGGTCGAAGGCGGCGATCGCGGCGGCGCTCCGCCACGCGTGCAGCGCGACCATCAGATCGGCGGGCGCGCCGTCCCAGTCGAGCGAAACCTGGACTCGGTGGCCCAGCCGCCGCAAGATGCCGGCCCATCGCAGCGCCGTGTTGCGGTTGCCGTTGAGCGAGCGCGGCGGTGCGGGCGTGACGAGCGCGATACGCAAGGGTTCACCGCATGCGTGTGGAGACTGCCGCGCCGCTTCCGGCGGCGGCGCTCGTGGCGATGATCCGCGACGCCGACGCCCGCACCGGGGCGCTCGTCGCCGATCTCGACGAGCGCCAGCTTATCGGGCCGCGGCTCGCGACGGTCAATCCGCTTCTGTGGGAGATCGGCCACGTCGCGTGGTTCAGCGAGTATTTCGTGCTGCGCACTGTCGACGGCCGTCCGTCGTTCCTCGCCAACGCCGATCCGCTCTACGATTCGATCCGGATCTATCATTCGCTCCGCTGGGACATCCCGCTGCCGACGCTCGCGGCGACGCTCGATTACCGGGCCTCTGTGCGCGACGCGCTGGTCGATCGCCTCGGCGCCGGAACCGCGAGCCCGCGCGACAGCTATTTCACGCAGCTTGCCGTCTATCACGAGGACATGCACGACGAGGCGTTCACCTATGGCCGCCAGACGCTCGGCTACCCGGCGCCGCGCTTCGCGCGCGCGGCGACGGCGGGTGCCGGGCCGTGGCCGGGCGATGCCGAGATCCCGGGCGGCACGCACCTCCTCGGCGGCCGGCCCGACCAGCCCTTCGTGTTCGACAACGAGAAATGGGGCCACACGCTCGCGGTGGCGCCGTTCCGGATCGCGCGCGCGACCGTCACCGCCGGCGCGTTCGCCGCCTTCGCCGACGACGGCGGCTACCGCCGCCGCGAATGGTGGTCGGACGACGGCTGGGCGTGGCGGGTGCGCGCCGGCGCGGAGGCGCCGCTCTACTGGGAGCGCGACGGCACGCGCTGGCTGGTGCGCCGCTTCGATGCGATCGAGCCGGTCGCGCCACACGCGGCCATGGTCCACGTCAACTGGCACGAGGCGAACGCCTATTGCCGCTGGGCCGGACGACGACTGCCGACCGAGGCCGAGTGGGAGGTCGCGGCCTCGCGCGCGCCCGACGGCCGTGGCGGCCTCGCGCCGGAGAAGCGCCGCTACCCGTGGGGCGATGCGGCCCCCGATGCGACGCGCGCCGCGCTCGATGCGACTGTCGCGGGGCCGGTCGATGTCGCGGCCTTTCCCGACGGCGACAGCGCGTTCGGCTGCCGGCAGATGATCGGCAATGTCTGGGAATGGACCGCGGACGCGTTCGCGCCGTTCCCCGGCTTCTCCGCCGATCCCTACCGGGAATACTCTGCGCCCTGGTTCTACGACCACAAGGTGCTGCGCGGCGGGTCGTGGACGACGCGCGGGCGCTGCATCTGGAACACGTGGCGGAACTTCTACCAACCGCAGCGCCGCGATCTGTTCGCCGGCTTCCGCACCTGCGCGCTCTAGCCGCTACGCCGCAAGCGCGCCGCGGCGGCGATCGTTGACGAGGAAGGCGTCGGCCCGCTCGCGCGGGGCGTCGCGCGCGAGGTGGATCGCCTGCGCCGGGAAATAGATCGTCCGGTACGCGGCGATCGTCTCGGCCGGGGAGAGGCCCTCCTGGGCGCGATCGATCGCACGCTCGAGCGCGATCTCGAACGAGCAGTCGATCCAGACGGCGAGATCGAAGTGCGGGCGCAGCGTGCGCTTGAACAGGAAGATCCCCTCGACCAGGACGATATGGATGGCGTCGAACGCATAGCGGCGCGGATAGGGCTCGGTCGCCGTCTCGTCCATGTGAAGCGCCTCGTGACGAATCGAGCGGCGCGCCCGGAGCGGCAGGAGGAGATCGTCGAACAGCGTCTCGAAGCGGAGCGCGTGATCGTAGAAGTGACGCGCCGGATCGGCGCGGGCGAAGCGGACCGCCGGCGGGTTGAGCCAGCCGTCGACGCCGATCGGCGCGACGCGGCGTCCGGAGGCACGGAGCGCGGCGGCGAGGAGGGCGGCGACGTGACCCTTGCCGGCTCCGTCGATGCCGCTCAGTCCGACGAGGAGCGCGCGGTCGCGGTCGAGTGCGGCATGAGCGGCGAGGATGCGGCGGATGGTGTCGCGGACGGCGGTGGTCATGAGGCGCTCCCGGTCTCTGGCGAAGACCAGGGTCGCAAGGCGGCGGTCGGGCGGGAAATGCCGAGCGGGCAGCGTTTCGATAGCCGCGGCGCTCAGCCGAGGAGCCACCAGGCGAGAAGTGCCGCGAGCACGATCCAGACCACGACGACCGCGACGACGCCCGTTCGGCTCGAGCCTCGCACCGTCTCGTCGGCGGCGCGCCGGCGAAGCTCGGCCATCACCGGGCGCGGAATGAGCCGCACCGCGACGAGAACGCCGAGCGGCACCAGGATGACGTCGTCGAGAAGGCCGAGCACCGGGATGAAGTCGGGGATCAGGTCGATCGGCGACAGCGCATAGACCACGACCGCGAGCGCGACCGCCTTGGCATACCACGGCACGCGCGGATCGCGCGCGGCGAGTCCGAGCGCGACCACCTCGCGCTTGAGGTGGCCGGCCCAGTTGCGGAGGCGGACGCGGAGCGGCGGCTTCGCCACGGCACCCGGCCGCGCGTCGGTTTAGGCCGCGCGCGCCCCGCGCGCCGCCCGGATCGCCGCCCAGATGCGCGCGGGCGAGGCCGGCATGTCGAAATGCGCGACGCCGGCATCGGCCAGCGCATCGACGACCGCGCTCATCACGCACGGCATCGCGCCGACGCATCCCGCCTCGCCCGCGCCCTTGATGCCGAGCGGGTTGGTCGGCGACGGCACGATGTTCGATCCGATCTCGAAGAACGGCAGGTCGTCGGCGCGCGGCATGGTGTAGTCCATGAACGAGCCCGACAGCACCTGCGCGGAGTCGCTGTCATAGACCATCGTCTCCATCAGGATCTGGCCGACGCCCTGGACGATGCCGCCGTGGAGCTGGCCCTTGAGGAGGAGCGGGTTGACGATCGTGCCGACGTCGTCGACGACGATGTAGCGATCGAGATGGAGCGTGCCGGTCTCGGGGTCGATCTCGACCTCCGAGACATGCGAGCCATTGGGGAATGTCGGCGCCGGCGGCACCCAGACGGCATATTCCGAGAGCCCCGCCTCGACGTCCTTCGGCAGCATCATCGGCGAATAGGCGGCGGCGGCGGCCTCCTTGATGGTCATCCGCCGATCGGTGCCGACGACCGCGAACACGCCGTCCTTGAACGCGATGTCGTCGACCGCCGCCTCGAGCCGGTGCGCGGCGATCTTGCGGCATTTCTCGATGATGCGCTCGGCCGCGCGCTTCATCGCCGCGCCGCCGGCGCCGGAGGAGCGCGAGCCGAAGGTGCCGCGGCCGTGGATCGCCTGGTCGGTGTCGCCCTGGACGAGGCGGATGTTCTCGAACTCGACGCCGAGGAGATCGCAGAGGATCTGGCGGAAGGCGGTGTCGTGGCCCTGGCCGTGGCTGTGCGTGCCCATGTGCAAGGTAAGGAACCCGCTCGCGTCGATCCGGATCTCGGCCGTCTCCTCGAACGCGCCCGCCGACTGCTCGATCGCGTTGGCGAAGCCGAGCCCGCGCAAACGCCCGCGCCGGCGCGAGTCCTCCTTGCGCTGCGCGAAGCCCGCGACATCGGCGAGCCGGAGCGCGTCGTCCATGTTCTTGGCGAAATCGCCCGAATCATAGGTGAAGACGAAGCCGGTCTTGTACGGCATCGCGCTCGCCGGGATCAGGTTGCGGCGGCGGAGCTCGAACCGGTCGATCTTCATCTCGCGTGCCGCCTTGTCGATGACCCGCTCGAGCACATAGGTCGCCTCGGGCCGGCCGGCGCCGCGATAGGGCGCGGTCGAGGGCGTGTTGGTCCAGACCGCCGTCACCTGTGCGAGCACCGCGGGGGTTGTGTAGACGCCGGACAGGCTGCCGAGATTGTTGGTCGGCGAATGCGCGCCGAGATTGGCCATATAGGCGCCGATCGCGGCGACGGTCTCGACGCGGAGGCCGAGGAACTTGCCGTCCTTGTCGAGGGCGAGCGCGATCGTGGTCACGTTGTCGCGCGCCTGGTCGTCGGAGACGAAGGCCTCCGACCGCTCGCTCACCCACTTGACCGGCCGGCCGGTGCGCCGCGACGCCCACAGGCAGAGCACGTATTCGCGGTAGGGGCTCGAGCGCATGCCGAAGCCGCCGCCCATGTCGGGGCTGACGATGCGGAAATTGTCCTCGGGCAATTTGAAGATCGCCGCCGCCATCGCGCGCATCGCGTGCGGGCCCTGCACGCCGGCATAGAGCGTGTAGCGGCCGGTCCACGCGTCGTAGTCGGCGAGCGCCGAGCGCGGCTCCATCGGGTTGACGGCGACGCGCGTGATGACGAGGTCGAGCGTCGTCACGTGATGTGCGGCCTTGAACGCGGCCTCGACGCCGGCGCGGTTGCCGATCTCGAAATAGAACGAGACATTGTCCGGGTTGGCGGGCCACACGGCGGGCGCGCCGGGCTTGATCGCCGCCGCGGTGTCGGCGACCGCCGGCAGCGGCTCGTAGTCGACCTCGATCAGCTCGGCCGCGTCCTTCGCCTGGGCCGCCGTCTCGGCGACGACGAAGGCGACCATGTCGCCGACCAGCTTGACGTGATCCTTCACCAGCGCCGGCATCGGCGGCACGTACATCGGCGTGCCGTCCTTCCGGTTGCGCATGATCGCGACCGGCATGTCGCCGAGCCCGTCGGCGGCGTAATCAGCCCCGGTCAGGACCGCGATCACCCCGGGCGCGGCGGCGGCGGCGGCGGTGTCGATGCCGCGGATGCGGGCGTGGGCGTGCGGCGAGCGGAGGGCGTGGCCGGCGGCCTCCCGCGGCAGGACGATGTCGCTGACATAGCGCCCGCCGCCGCGGAGCAGCCGGGGGTCCTCGGTCCGCGGAATGCCCTGCCCCATGCCGAACTTGGCCATGTCGTCCCCCGGTGATGTGTGGATTGCGTCCGACCGGCGTGACATAGCCCATGGGCCGGGGGGAGGCAACCGGCCGGGGCCGGCGGGTGCCGATGCCGGATAATCAGTTGCAGAGGGGGAAGAAGTCAGTTTTTAACTGATTTAAGCTGGCATAAGAAATGATCTTCGTTGTTAGAGAATTGCCGCCCGACTTCGCCGCGGTCGTGGCGCGGATCGACTCCCTGCGCGCGCAGCTCCGCTATCAGACGCGGCAGGCGCCGCAGCGTTGGACCGGCCTCCTGCGCCGGACCACCTTCGCCCGCGCCATCCAGGGCTCGAACAGCATCGAGGGCTACGTCGTGACCCGCGACGCGGCGATCGACGCGATCATCGGCGAAAGTTCGGACGATGCCGACGCGACCGCGTGGCAGGCGGTGGTCGGCTATCGCAATGCCCTCAGTTACATCCTGCAGCTCGCCGCCGACCCGCACTTTGCCTACGGCGAGGGCGTGATCAAGGGCCTCCACTACATGATGCTGGGCCACGAGCTCACGGAGCACCCGGGGCGCTGGCGGCCAGGCGCGAGCTTCGTCCGGCGCGACCCCGACGGCGACATCGTCTACGAGGGCCCCGACGCGGCGCTGGTCCCGGCGCTGATGACCGAGCTCGTCGCCGCGCTCAACCACGACGACGGCCTGCCGGCGATGGTGCGCGCGGCGCTCGCCCACCTCAATCTCGTGATGATCCATCCGTTCTCGGACGGCAACGGCCGGATGGCGCGCGCGCTCCAGACGATGGTGCTCGCGCGCGAAGGCGTGCTCGACCCGCGCTTTTCGAGCATCGAGGAATATCTCGGCCGCAACACGCTCGACTACTACGCGGTCCTCGCCGCGGTCGGCGGCGGCGCGAGGCAGCCGCGGAACGACGCGCTGCCCTGGGTCCGCTTCTGCCTCGTCGCCCACTACCGGCAGGCGCCGTCGCTCCTCCGGCGGAGCCGCGAGATGGTGCGCGTCTGGGACCACCTCGAGACGGAAGCGCGCCGCCGCTGCTTGCCCGAGCGCATGGTGATGGCGCTCTTCGATGCGGCGTTCGGCTGGCGGGTGCGCAACGCGACCTATCGGAGCGCGGCCGAGATCACGGAGAACACCGCGAGCCGCGATCCGAAGGTGCTGGTCGACCAGGGCCTTCTCCGCGCGGTCGGGGCGAAGCGCGGACGATCCTATGTCGCGGCCGAGTGGATAATGCGGATCCGGGAGCGCGCACGCGAGCCGCGCGTCGCGACCGATCCCTTCGACATGGATGCGATCGACGCGCGCGACCGCGCGCCGGACTGAGCCTCGGCCGTCGCCACCCCGGCTCACGCCTTCTTCGGATCGAAGCCGATCGGGGCGCCGCACTTCTTGGCCGCCTCGGCGGGCGGCAGCGTGTCGTCCCACAAGCGCCCGATGAAGCGCCGTCCGTTGACGCCGTTCGAGAGATCGGAGGCGAGCCAGCGGATCGGCGCCCGCATCACCGCGGGATCGAGGAGATTGCCGTCGGCGCCCGAGCGCGACTTGTCGCCGACCGCGCCTGGGAGGAGGTTGGTGTCGGCCGCGCCGCCCGGCACCAGGATGTTGACCGTGACGCTGGTGCCCTCGAGATCGCCCGCCCAGGATGCGCTCTGCGCCTCGAGGGCCGCCTTCGACGAGCCATAGGGCGAATAGCCCGCGCGCTGCATCGTCGTGATCGAGGTCGTCACGTTGACGATGCGGCCCCAGCCCGCGGCCAGCATGTGCGGCACCGCGGCGCGCGCCATGTGGAACGGCCCGTTGACGTTGGTCTCGATGATCTCGCGCCACGGCGCCGGCTCGATCTCCCAGAACTTCACCGGCACGCGGTTATAGGTCTCGGAGATCAGGAGCATGCCGACGCCCGCGTTGTTGACGACGACGTGGAGCGCGCCGAACACGGCGAGCGTCTCGCGGACGATACGCGTCGCGTCCTCGGCGCGACGGACGTCGGCGGTGAGCCCGTGCACCTTGCCGGGAAGGCCGACGGCATCGGCCGCGAGTTTCTCGATGTCGCTCGCGATGTGCATCGCGGCGACGACGCGGGCGCCGGCGCCGGCGAGCGCGAGCGTCATCGCGCGGCCGAGCCCGCGCCCGCCGCCGGTGACGATGACGACCTTGCCGCCGAGATCGATGCTCATGCCCGCCTCCGTTCGTTCGCGCGGATCGCCGACCACACCCGCTCGGGCGTGAGCGGCATGTCGATATGGCCGACGCCGAGCGGCGCGAGTGCGTCGATCACCGCGTTCATCACCGCCGGCAACGCGCCGACGGTTCCCGCCTCGCCCGCACCCTTGACGCCGAGCGAGTTGGTCTTCGTCGGCACCGCGTTCGCCTTGACCTCGATCGCGCAGAGATCGTCAGCGCGCGGCATCGCGTAGTCCATGAACGAGCCGGTCACGAGCTGGCCCGAGCCGTGGTCCCAGTGGACATACTCCATCAGCGCCTGGCCGAGACCCTGCGCGATGCCGCCATGCACCTGGCCCTTGAGGAGAAGAGGGTTGATCACGGTGCCGACGTCGTCGACGACGGCGTAGCGCTCGACCGTGATCTGCCCGGTCTCGGGGTCGACCTCGACCTCGCAGACATGGCAGCCATTGGGGAAGTTCGGCACCTTGGGCAGGAACTGGCCGGTCTCGTCGAGCCCGGGCTCGATCTCGGCCGGAAGCTTTGCCGGGTTATAGGCGATCTTCGCGACCTCGATCAGCCCGATGCCGCGATCGGTGCCGGCGATGGTGAGCCGGCCGCCCGCGAACACGATGTCGCCCTCGGACGCCTCGAGCACGTGGGCGGCGATCTTCTTCGCCTTGGCGATCACCTTGTCGGCGGCGATGACGAGCGCGGTGCCGGCGGTGGTCGCCGAGCGCGAGCCGAAGGTGCCGCGGCTATAGGTGATCTTGTCGGTGTCGCCGGCGACGAGGCGGATGAGGTCGGTATCGAGACCGAGCCTCTCGGAGAGGATCTGCTTGAACGTCGTGTCGTGGCCCTGGCCGTGCGAGACCGAGCCGATCAGGAGCGTCACCGTGCCGGACGGATCGAAGCGCACCGCCGCGCTCTCGATATTGGGCGAGGCCGCCTGCTCGATCGTGTTGGTGATCCCGAGGCCGCGCAACCGGCCGCGCGTCCTCGTCGCGGCGGCGCGCGCGGGGTAGCCCGCGTAGTCGGCCATCTCGAGCGCCATGTCCATGTTCTTCTCGAACTCGCCGCAGTCATAGGTGAAGACGAGCCCGGTCTTGAACGGCATCGCCGACGGCGGGATCGTATTGCGGCGGCGGAGCGCGACGCGATCGAACCCCATCTCGGCCGCGGCCTTGTCGATCAGCCGCTCGATCACATAGGCCGCCTCGGGCCGCCCGGCGCCGCGATAGGGCGCGGTCGAGTTGGTGTTGGTGAACACCGCCGTCACCTCGACATGGATCGCGGGCGTCGTGTAGACGCCGGCGAGCGTGCCGAGATTGTTGACCGGCGGCATCGGCCCGCGGATCGCGAGATAGGCGCCCATCGCCGCGATCGTGCGCACGCGGAGCGCGAGGAACTTTCCGTCCTTGTCGAGCGCGAGCTCGGCGTCGGTGATGTTGTCGCGCGCCTGGTCGTCGCTCATCAGGCCCTCGCTCCGCTCGCTCACCCACTTGACGGGCCGGCCGAGCTTCCGCGCCGCCCACACCACGAGCACGTTCTCGTGGTAGCAGCCGCCCTTCATGCCGAACGAGCCGCCGACGTCGGTCGCGACGACGCGGATGCGCGTCTCGGGCACCTTGAAGATCTCGGCGAGCTGCTGGCGCTGCTGATGCGGGTTCTGCGGCCCGACATGGAGGATCATCCGCTCCTCGTGCGGGTCGTAGTCGCCGATCGCGCCGCGCGGCTCCATCGTGTTCGCCGTGATGCGCGGAATGACGAGATGCGCGCGCGTCACGTGGGCGGCGGACGCGAACGCGGCGTCGGCGGCGGCGCGGTTGCCGAGCTCGGCATACCAGCTCACATTGTCCGGGCAATCGTCCCAGACCCGGGGCGCGCCGGGCTTGATCGCCTCGGCGGTGGAGACGACCGCGGGCAAGGGCTCGTAGCCGACCTCGAGCAGCTCCGCCGCGTCCTTCGCCTCGGCGTAGGTCTCGGCGACGATCAACGCGACATAGTCGCCGACCAGCCGCACGCGGTCCTTCACCAGCGCCGGGTGGGGCGGCTGGACCATCGGTGCGCCGTCCTTCCGCTTCCGCTGCACCTCGACCGGGAGAAAACCGAGCCCGTCGCGGGCATAGTCCTCGCCGGTCAGCACCAGGACGACACCCGGCGCAGCGGATGCGGCGCGGCTGTCGATCGAGACGATCCGCGCGTGCGCGTGCGGCGAGCGGACGACATAGGCGTGGGCCTGGCCGCGCAGATTGACGTCGTCGACATAGCGGCCGAGCCCTTTCAAGAGACGCGGGTCCTCGGTACGGGGAACGGGCTGGCCGATCGCGAACTGGCCCATCGGGGGCGACCTCCTGATGCGTGTCTCGTCTGGTGTGGCGGCGCGATACTAGGCGATGCGGCGCCCGGCGCCAACGCTCAGCCGGGTTGCGCGCGGAGGAGCGCCGCATCGGCCTCGGCGGTCGAAGCGTAGACGGCGAGCCCGGAGGCGATCTCGAAGCCGGCCGGCCCGCCGGTCCGCGGCAGGAGGCGGAAGAACCAGTGCGATTCGGGGCGCGGGCGGAGTGCGAGCGGCGGCGCGAGCAGCATCAGGTTGTAGTCGGGATCGCCGCGCGCGGCGCGAAGCCGGCGGAGCACGCGCCCGAGGACGCGCGCGAGTGCCGCGATCTCGTGGGCATGGAGCGTGCCGAAATCGGCGTCGTGGCGCTCGGGCACGATCCAGATCTCGCACGGCGTCTCGGCGCGCTCGGGGACGAAGGCGATGAAGCCGCCGTCGTCCTCGACCATGCGTGCGCCGTGCGCGCGCTCGGCGCCGAGGAGATCGCAGACCGGGCAGCGTCGCGTCCGTGCCCACAACAGCCGCGCCTGCCGCGCGCGGCGGTCGGTCTCCGGCGGCACGGAGGTGAGCGCGATCGCTTGCGCGTGCGGATGCTGGAGCGAGGCGCCGGAGCGCGGCCCGCGGTTGCGGAACAGGACGACGGCCTCGGCGCCGGGCATGGCCTCGAGCGCGACGATGCGGCGACGATAGAGCTCGAGCACGGTGGCGCGCTCGTCGTCGTCGAAATCGGCGAGGTCGCGGTCGTGGTCGGGCGTCTCGACGATCACCTCGTGGCGGCCGGCCGGCGCGGCGACGATCGGAAAGCGGTTGGCGACCGCGCGTGCCTGCCAGAATCTGCCATCGGCGTTGGGAATCTCCTCGAGGATGGTCTCGACCTCGGATTCGTTGTCGGGACAGAACGGGCAGCGTGCCGGCGCGACGGCGGGCGAGGCGAGGAAATCGTTCGGCCGGCCGCGCCGCACCGGTGCGAGGACGATGCGCCGCCCGGTGATCGGGTTGAGGCGGAAGGCGCTCACGGCGACGGTCAGCCCCGTGCGCGCGCGGCCTGGATCGTGTGCCACACGCGCTCGGGGCTCGCCGGCAGCTCGACGTGATCGACGCCGAGGTCGGACAGCGCATCGACGATCGCGTTGGTGATGACGGCGGGCGAGGGCGCGGTGCCGCCCTCCGAGCCCGGCTTGACGCCGAGCGGGTTGGTCGGCGCCGGCACCTCGACGATCTCGGTCACGAAATTGGGCAGCTGGTCGGCGCGCGGCATGGCGTAGTCCATGAACGTCGCGCTCGTCATCTGGCCGGTCGCCGGCTCGTAGACGCAATGCTCCTGCAGCGCCTGGCCGAAACCCTGGGCGATGCCGCCATGGGTCTGGCCGTCGATGGTGAGGGGGTTGATCGCGCGCCCGACGTCGTCGACCGCGGAATAGCGCGCGATTTCGACCACGCCGGTATCGGGGTCGACCTCGACCTCGCAGACATGGCACCCATTGCCGAAGGCGGCGATCGGCTGGTTGATCTGACAGAGGCCGCGGAGCGGTCCCTTGATCGCCGCGGGAAGATCGGCGCGCGTCCGCGCGGCCGCGGCGACCTCGAACAATCCGACGCTGCGGTCGGTGCCGACGACGCGGAACCGCCCGTCGCCATAGCCGATGTCGCCGACCGCGGCCTCGAGCATGACGGAGGCGATGCGCCGGCCCTTGTCGAGCACCTCGCGCGCGGCCTCGCTGAGGACGATCGCGCCCATCCGCATCGAGCGCCCGGAATGCGTGCCGCCGCCGGCCTTGACCACGTCGGTGTCGCCGGTGATCAGCGTGATCGCGTCGAAGGGCACCTCCATCAGGTCGGCGACGACCTGGCCGAACGAGGTCTCGTGACCCTGGCCGGAGGCCTGCGTGCCCATCACGACATCGAGCCGTCCGCTCGGCACCACGTCGATCTCGGCGCGCTCGACCGGCGCGCCGGTCGACAGATCGATATAGTTCGCGATGCCGATGCCGCGGAGCCGGCCGCGTCCCGCCGCGTCGCGGCGGCGCGCGGCGAAGCCGGTCCAGTCGCCGAGCCGCGCCGCGGTCTCGAACACAAACGGAAAATCGCCCGAATCGTAGGTCATGCCGAGCCGGTTGTCGTAAGGAACCGCCGATCTCGGGATCAGGTTGCGGCGGCGGATCTCGGCGCGGTCGAGGCCGAGCGCGCGCGCGGCGCGGTCGATCAGCCGCTCGATCACATAGACGACCTCGGGCCGGCCGGCGCTGCGATAGGGATAGGTCGGCGGGGTGTTGCTCAACACTGCGCGGGCGCGCACGAACGCGGCCGGGATGCGGTAGGTGAGGTTCATGATCTCGATGCCCTTGATCAGGGGCAGATAGGAGATCGCGTAGGCGCCGATGTTGGAGAGGTTGTCGGAGCGGAGCGCGAGGATGCGCCCGTCGGCGTCGAAGGCGAGCGCGGCCGAGACCACGAGGTCGCGCGCCTGGTAGTCGGTGAGGAGGCACTCGGTGCGGTCGGCGGTCCACTTGACCGGCCGGCCGACCCGGCGCGCCGCCCAGGCGACCAGCGGAAACTCGGGATAGAGCGCGTTCCGGGTGCCGTAATTACCGCCGACGTCCTGGGCCAGGACGCGGACCGCCTCGAGCGGCACGCCGAGGACGTGGGCGATCTCGCGCTTGTGTCGAACCGTGCCGCCGGAGCCGGCGTGGATGGTGTAGCGCCCGGTCGCGGGATCGAAGGCCGCGACCGCCGCGCGCGGCTCGAGCGGCACGCCGGTGACGCGGGCGAGCGTGGTGTCGAGCCGGGCGATGTGGGCGGCCTTGGCGAAGCCCGCCTCGGTCGCGGCGCGATCGCCGATGTCGGCATCGAGGCCGAGATTGCTCGGCCGGTCCTCGAAGACCCGGGCCGCGCCGCGTCCGGCCGCGGCGACGGTCGCGGTGACCGCGCCGAGCACCTCCCAGTCGATCGCGACCCGCTCGGCCCCGTCGCGCGCCGCCTCGATCGTCTCGGCGACGACCATCGCGACCGCCTCGCCGACGAAGCGGGCTTTGTCGTCGGGGAGCGCGAAATGGGCCGGCACGTAGATCGGGCTGCCGTCGCGGTTCGCGACCGGGATGTCGGATGGTCTCGAATGCAGCGGGTTGTGCGGGATCGACTTGAGACCATCGGCGCGGGCGTCGCGCCCGGTGAGGACGGCGAGGACGCCCGGGACCGCGCGCGCCGCCTCGGTCGCGACGGCGCGGAGCCGAGCATGGGCGTGGGGCGAGCGGACCATCACCGCGAAGGTCTGGCCGGGGAAGCCGACGTCGTCGCTGAACGCCCCGCGGCCGGTCAGCAGGCGTTCATCCTCCTTGCGGCGGAGCGACTGGCCGATCAGGGGTTTCATGGTGCCTCCGGTTGCCGTGCCCGGGCTAGTATGCGGATGGGTGGCGGGTCTGCAAAGCGCCCTCGGCGCCGCGACGGGGCCGGTTATTGACGAAGGTCGGCGCCGGCCCGTAGGGTTCGATTTTTGCCGGAACGCGGCGGCCCGGATCGGCCGCCCGACGCCATTGGAGACGGCCGTGATCCCAGCGTTGATGCCGAACTACGCGCGCGCGGACATCGCGTTCGAGCGGGGCGAGGGACCCTACCTCTTCACCGCCGAGGGCCGCCGTTATCTCGACTTCGCCGCCGGGGTCGCCGTCAACGCGCTCGGCCACGGCCATCCGCATCTCGTCGCAGCGCTCGTCGAGCAGGCCAAGCGCGTGTGGCACTACTCGAACCTCTATCGCGTTCCGGGCCAGGAGCAGATGGCGGCGCGCCTCGTCGAGCGCACCTTCGCCGACACGGTCTTCTTCTGCAACTCCGGCGCCGAGGCGGTCGAGGCCTCGCTCAAGATGGCGCGGAAATACCAGGACCATGTCGGCAGCCCCGAACGCTATCGCGTCATCACGTTCGAGAACGCGTTCCACGGCCGCACGCTGGCGACGATCTCGGCCGGCACCAATGCCGCGCACCAGAAGGGCTTCGATCCGCTGGTGCAGGGTTTCGACCACTGCGCCTTCGGCAACATGAACGAGGTGCGGGCCAAGATCACCGGCGAGACCGCGGCGATCCTGGTCGAGCCGGTGCAGGGCGAGGGCGGCATCCATCCGGCGCCGCGCGGCTTCCTCAAGGCGCTCCGCGAGGCGTGCGACGAGCACGGCCTCCTCCTCGTGTTCGACGAGGTTCAGACCGGCATGGGCCGGACGGGCAAGCTCTTCGCCTATGAATGGGAAGGGATCGCGCCCGACGTGATGGCGGTCGCCAAGGGCATCGGCGGCGGGTTCCCGATCGGCGCCTGCCTCGCGACCGAGCGCGCCGCGGCGGCGATGACCGCGGGCACGCACGGCTCGACCTTCGGCGGCAATCTCCTCGCCATGGCGGCGGCGAACGCGGTCCTCGACGTGATGTTGGCGCCCGGTTTCTTCGAGCGCGTGCAGGAGACCGGCCGCTATCTCGGCGAACGGCTCGCAGCGACCGCCACGCGGTTCCCGAAGGCGATCGAGACCGTGCGCGGGACCGGCATGATGTGGGGCGTCAAGTGCGTCGTGCCCTATGCCGAGATGACGACGCGGCTTCGCGATCACGGTCTCCTCACCGTGCCGGCCGGCGACAACGTGGTGCGTTTCCTGCCGCCGCTCAACATCGAGCGCGCGCAAGTCGACGATGCGGTCACCGCGCTCGAGAAGGCGGCCGCGAGCTTCGCGTGATGGCTACGGTCCGCCACTTCCTCGATCTCACCGAGATCGACGCGCCGACGCTCCGCGCGATCCTCGAGACGGCGCGCGCGCTCAAGAAGGCGCGCCGTGCCGAGCGGCCCTTGGCAGGCCGGTCGCTCGCGCTCATTTTCGAGAAGCCCTCGACCCGGACGCGCGTCTCGTTCGAGGTCGGCATGATGGAGCTCGGCGGCCACGCGCTCGTCCTCAACCCGAACGACATGCAGATCGGCCGCGGCGAGACGATCGCCGACACCGCGCACGTCCTGTCGCGCTATGTCGATGCGGTCATGATCCGCACCAACGCGCACGCGAAGATCGAGGATTTCGCGCGCCACGCGAGCGTGCCGGTCATCAACGGCCTCACCGACCGGTCGCATCCGTGCCAGATCATGGCCGACGTGATGACCTTCGAGGAGCATCGCGGACCGATCGCGGGCAAGGTGGTCGCGTGGTCGGGCGACGGCAACAACGTGGCGACGAGCTGGATCCACGCCGCGGCGCGCTTCGGCTTCGAGCTCCGCCTCGCCTGCCCGCCGACGCGCTTTCCCGCCGCCACCGAGATCGAGTGGGCGCGCCGGAACGGCGGGCGCATCGTCGCGGTCGAATCGCCGGTCGATGCGGTGACCGGCGCCGATTGCGTCGTCACCGACACCTGGGTGTCGATGGGCGACAAGGCGACCGAGGAGCGCCACCGCGTGCTGTCGCCCTACCGCGTCGACGAACGGCTGATGGCGCGCGCCCGGCGCGAGGCGATCTTCATGCACTGCCTGCCCGCCCATCGTGGCGAGGAGGTCACCGACGGCGTGATCGACGGGCCACAGTCGGTGGTCTGGGACGAGGCGGAGAACCGCCTCCACGTGCAGAAGAGCATCCTTCTCTGGTGTCTCGCCTGAATGGACGACACGCGCGCCGTCCCCGCGACCGACGATCTCGTGCAGCCGTTCCAGCTCGACACCCTCGCCGCGCGCGGGCGGCTCGTCCGGCTCGGTCCCGTGCTCGACCGCATCCTCGGCTATCACGACTACCCGCCGCCAGTGGCGCGTCTACTCGCCGAGGCGCTGGTGCTCGCGGCCGTGATGTCGGACGTGTTCAAGTATGACGGCATCTTTACGCTCCAGGCCAAGGGCGACGGGCTGATCCGGCTCCTCGTGGCCGACGTCACGACCGACGGCGGCATGCGCGGCTATGTCCAGTTCGACCGCGACCGGCTCGCCGCGCTCGCCATCGCCGACGCTGGCGCCGACGCCGGCGATGCAGAGGCGTCGGTGCCGCGCCTCCTGGGCAGCGGCTATCTCGCCTTCACCGTCGACCAGGGCGCCGAGATGGAGCGCTATCAGGGCATCGTCGATCTCGACGGCGCGACGCTCGCCGACTGCGCGCACCGCTATTTCCGCCAGTCGCAGCAGCTCGAGGCGGTGGTGAAGCTCGCGGTCGCCCGCGCGCAGGGCGGCGACGGGCGCTGGCGTGCCGGCGCGATCATGGTGCAGCGGATCGGCCGCCAGGGCATCCAGGGCATCGCCGGCGCGCCGGTCGATGAGGAGGCCGAGGACGGCTGGCGCCGCGCCGTGATCCTGATGGGGAGTGCGACGACGGCCGAGCTCGCCGATCTGGCGCTCCATCCGCACCGCCTCCTCTACCGGCTGTTCCACGAGGACGGTGTGCGCGTGTTCGACCCGGCGTTGTTGCGGATGGAATGCCGCTGCACGCCCGAGCGCGTGCGGACGATGCTGCGCTCGTTCCCGCGCCGCGAGCTCGACGAGTTCCTGATCGACGACGCGCTCGAGGTGACGTGCGAGTTCTGCAGCCAGAAATACCGCTTCGACGTCGCCACGCTCGACGGTCTCTATTGCGTCTGATAGGGTCCGGAAATCGCGGAGGCGCCGCCTTCCATGATCCATCCCATGATCCATCGAAGCCGCCGTTCCGTCGTTCTCGCGCTGCTCGCCACGGGCCTCGCCGTGTCGGGCTGCGCGCAACCGCCGCCGGTTTTTCGCTTCGATCCGCCGTCCTTCGCCGCGCGCGGCCCGATCCGCCTCGACGTCGCCCGCATCGAGGTGGTGCGCGACTACGTCGCGCCGGCGGCGAAGCCCCATGTCGATCACCTGTTCCGCGTGACACCGGCGGCGGCGGCCGAGCGCTGGGCCGATGACCGGCTCCGCGCGGCCGGGACCGCCGGTACCGCGCGCGCGATCGTCCGTACCGCGAGCGTGGTCGAGGTTCCGCTGCCGCGCACCGGCGGGTTGCGCGGTGCGTTCACGACCGATCAGACCGAGCGCTATGACGCGGTCCTCGAGATGCGGATCGAGGTCGTGGGCGGCCGCGGCGCGCGGCGTGGCCTCGTCGCCGCGCGCGCCGAGCGGTCGCGTACCGTCGCCGAGGACATCACGCTCCAGGGTCGCGAGCGCGTCTGGCACGAGATGACGGAAGCGCTGATGACCGATCTCGACGCCTCGCTCGAGCGTCAGATCCGCGAGCATCTCGGCGACATGCTGCGCTGAGCGCGCGCCGCGATCAGCCGCGCCAGAAGGTCCGCGACAACAGCACCAGCACGGTGAATATCTCGAGCCGGCCGAGCAGCATGCCGGCCGACAGGACCCACTTCGCGAGCTCGGGCAGCGTCGAGAAATTGCCTTGCGGCCCGATGATGTCGCCGAGCCCCGGACCGACATTGCCGATCGCAGTCGCGGCACCCGAGATCGCGGTGATGGCGTCGAGACCGAGGAGCGCGAGCACGATCGCGATCGCCGAGAAGGCGATGATGTAGAGGAAGAAATAGGCGAGCACCGAGCGCACGATCGCGTCGTCGACCGGTCCGCCGTTGTAGAGCGGCACCCGCACGCCGTGCGGCTGGAGGAGGCGCCAGACCTCGGTCTTCGCGGCGGTGTAGAGGATCTGGAACCGGTAGACCTTGAGCCCGCCCGAGGTCGAGCCCGAGCAGCCGCCGACGAACATCGCGATGAGGAAGAAGGTGGTGGCGAAGCTGCCCCAGATCTCGTAGTTGACGGTGACGAAGCCCGTCGTCGTCACGATCGAGACGAGGCTGAAGGCCGCATGGCGGAGCGCGGTGAAGAGCGAGTCCTCGCTCGTCCAGTGCCGCCACAGCGCGATGACGACGACGGCGAGCGCGAGCGCGCCGAGATAGCCGCGCACCTGACGGTCGCGGAAGAGCGCCGACGGCCGCCCCCCGATCATCCGGATATAGACGACGAACGGCAGCGCGCCCGCGAGCATGAACACGATCAGGATCAGCTCCGTCTCGGCATCGCCGTAGACGCCGATCGAGGCGTCGTGGTTGGTGAACCCGGCGGTCGCGACCGCCGTCATGCCGTGCACGATCGCATCGAGCGGCGACAGGCCGACGATCCACAGGAGTGCAATGCAGGCGAGGGAGAGCCCGACATAGACGACGCCGATCCCGGAGACGATCCGCTGGGCGCGCGGCAGGACCTTCTCCGACCGGTCGGACGATTCCATGCGGAAGAGCTGCATGCCGCCGACCTGGAGCATCGGCAGGATCGCGACGCCGACGGCGATGATGCCGATGCCGCCGAACCAACTCAGGATGCCGCGCCACAGGAGGATGCCCTCGGGTGCCTTCTCGAGGCCGGCGATCACGGTCGATCCGGTCGTCGTGATCCCGCTCATCGCCTCGAAATAGGCGTCGGCGTAGGAGAGCTGGAGGTCGGAGAAGGCGAACGGCAGCGCCGCGAACGCCGCTGTCGCGACCCAGCTCAGCGTCGTCAGGATGAACGCCTGGCGTATGGTGAGACGCGTGTCGCGCGTCGCGTGGGTGAGGATGAGCGAGACGCCGACGAACATCGTGAGCGCGGCGGCGGTCGCGAACACGCGCCAGTCGGGATGATCGTTGATGGCATCGACGATCGCCGGCGGGCACATGCCGACCGCGAGCGTCGCGAGGAGGATGCCGACGACGAAGAGGATCGGGCGAAGATCGGGCATGGCGCCGGTCGCGGCCCGATTTGCCCGGGCCGTTCGTCTACGCGGTGTGGACGTGGCCCGAGGTGGGATTGCCGATGACGGCGAGGAACTCGCGCCGCGTCGCCTCGATGTCGCGGAAGGCGCCGATCATCTGGCTGGTCACCATGGTCATGCCCGCCTTGTGCACCCCGCGCGTCGACATGCACTGGTGGGTCGCCTCGATGACGACCGCGACGCCCTTCGGCCGCAGCACGTCCTGGATGGTGCCGGCGATCTGGCTCGTCATCTTCTCCTGGATCTGGAGCCGCTTGGCGTAGACCTCGACGAGGCGCGCGAGCTTGGAGATGCCGACGACGCGCCGGTCCGGGATATAGCCGACATGGGCCTGGCCGATGATGGGCGCGAGGTGGTGCTCGCAATGCGATTCGAAGCGGATATTGCGGAGCACGACCATCTCGTCATAGCCGTTGACCTCCTCGAACGTGCGCGCGAGATAGTCCGCCGGGTCGATGTCGTAGCCCGAGAACCACTCGCGGAATGCGCGTGCGACGCGGTCGGGCGTGTCGCGGAGACCCTCGCGGTGCGGATTGTCGCCGGCATAGAGGATCAGCGTCCGGATCGCCTCCATCGCCTCGCCCTTGGTCGGGCGCGCGTCGAGGGAGAAGGGGCGGGGCTCGATATCGACGTTGGAAGGCTTCACGACGCGATCCTCTGATAAAGGTGGAAGACGGTGCAGGGCTGCGGGGCGCCGCCTCGGCGATGGCGCTAGTTGATCAGCCGCCTCTGGTGCGGACTGTCGAGCGAAAAGGCTGGGATCGCGACCGCGAAGCGCTCGCCCTCGGGGGTGCGCATCTCGTAGCTACCCTTCATGATCCCGGACGGCGTATGCAGCGGCGTGCCGCTCGTATACTCGTAGGACTCACCCGGCTTGAGGACGGGCTGCTCGCCGACGACACCGGCGCCGCGCACCTCCTGGACCCGGCCGAGCGAATCCGTGATGTGCCAGTAGCGGCTGAGGAGCTGGACGGTCTCCCCGCCGCCATTGTCGATCCGGACATGGTAGGCCCAGACATAGTGGTTGTCGCCCGGCGTCGACTGGTCCTCGAGATAGGACGGCCGGACGGTGATGCGGATGTCGCGGGTGGTCTCGGAATACATGCCCTCATCCTTGCCGGGCCGCCGGGGCCGGTCGGCACCCCACGGTCACAGCAGGAATCTATATCGGCCGGCCGTAGTTTCAAAGGCCATGGTCCGGGCCGTGGTCGGCGCCGCCCCGGTCAGGCCGCGAGCGCGCCGACGATGTCCTCCTCGATGTCGCGGACGTCCTCGAGCCCGACCGAGATGCGGACGAAGCCGTCGGTGATGCCGAGCCGTGCCCTGTCTTCGGGCGCGAGCCGCTGATGGGTGGTCGTCGCCGGATGCGTGACGAGGCTCTTGCAATCGCCGAGATTGTTCGAGATGTCGACCAGACGGAGGGCGTTGAGGAAGCGGAAGGCGCGCTCCTTGCCGCCGTCGAGCTCGAAGGAGACGACGCTGCCGAAATCGTCCATCTGCTTCAGGGCGAGCGCGTGCTGCGGGTGGTCGGCGCGGCCGGGATAGATGACCCGGACGATGCCCCGCTGGCCGCTCAGGAAGTCGGCGATCCGGCGCGCATTGTCGCAGTGGCGCCGGACGCGGAGCTCGAGCGTCTCGAGCCCCTTGAGGAGCACCCAGGCGTTGAACGGGCTCATCGCCGGGCCGGTGTGGCGCATGAACGGCATCAGCGTCTTGTCGCAGAACGCGCGGCTGCCGAGGACGGCGCCGCCCATGCAGCGGCCCTGGCCGTCGATGTGCTTGGTCGCCGAGTAGACGACGATGTCGGCGCCGAACTCGAGCGGGCGCTGCAGCACCGGTGTCGCGAACACGTTGTCGATCACGACCGAGGCGCCGGCCGCGTGCGCGAGCGCGGAGACCGCGGCGAGGTCGATGATCTCGAGCCCCGGGTTCGACGGCGTCTCGAGGAAGACGCAGCGCGTCGGCTTGGCGAGCGCGCGCGCCCACTGGTCGAGATCGGTGCCGTCGACGATGATCGTCTCGACGCCGTAGCGCGGCAGGAGCTCGGTCAGGATGTAGAGGCACGAGCCGAACAGCGCGCGCGAGCCGACGACGCGGTCACCGGCGCGCACCTGGCAGGCGAGCGCGGCGAACACCGCGGCCATGCCGCTCGCCATCGCCATGCACGCCTCGGCGCCCTCGGCGAGCTTCAGCCGGTCCTGGAACATCTCGACCGTCGGGTTGCCGTAGCGCGAATAGATGAAGCGCTCGACCTCGCCCTTGAACGCGCTCTCGGCCTCCTCGGCGGCGCCATAGACGAAGCCCGAGGTGAGATACATCGCCTCCGACGTCTCGCCAAACTGCGAGCGTCGCGTGCCGCCGCGCACCATCCGCGTCTGCATGCGCCAGCGCTGGGTGTCGTTGGGATCGGGTGCCTTCATTGCGTCCTCCGCGCGACCCGGCGAACAAAAAAACCCCGGCCGGCGGGCCAGGGTCATCGTTCCGCGCCGACCTTTTAGCGAGTTGTTTAACGTGGCTGCAAGCCAGTCGGGCCAAATCACCACGCCCGTCCATTAGCGCCGCGGCGGCGCGCGGTCAAGCCGCCGGCTCGAACCCCGATGCGACACGCCGTCGCCGGTGGGCGAGATGGAGATACCAGAGGACGAGGCTGAGGAGGACGACGGCGCCGGCCTGGTGGAGGACGCCGAGCGCGAGGGCGACGCCGGTCAGGAGCGTCGCGATGCCGAGCCCGACCTGGATGGCGGCCATGGCGAGGATGCCGAGCGCCGCCGGCTCGAGCCGGCCCGACGCGCCCCGCGCGGTGAGCCAGAGCGCGAGCGCGAGGACGAGTACGCCGGTCCCCAGCACCCGGTGGATGAACTGCACCGTCGCCGGGTTCTCGACCAGGTTGAGCGGCCAAGGCTCGAAGGCGAAGGCCCCGGGCGGAATGAGCCCCTCGCCCATCAGCGGGAAGGTGTTGTGGATCGCCCCGGCATCGAGCCCGGCGACGAAGGCACCCCAGGCGAGGGTCAGCCCGATCCAGCCGAGGAGGACACGGCCGAGCCCGATGTGGCGGCGGTCGGCGGACGGCAGCGCCGGCCCGTCGCGGAGGCCGAGCGCGATCCGGAGCAGCAAGCCGTAGATCACGAGCGCCAGGAGAAGATGCATCGCGAGCCGGTAGTGGCTCACGTCCGGACGGTCGACCAGGCCGCTCGCGACCATGAACCAGCCGAGCGCGCCCTGGAGCGCGCCGAGGGAGAAGACGAAGCCGAGCCGCCAGGCGAGCGGGCGGTCGAGGCGGCCCCGGAACAGGAACCAGGCGAAGGGCAGCGCGAAGACGAGGCCGATCATCCGGCCCCACAGGCGGTGGAGATATTCGAGCCAGAAGATCGACTTGAAGTCGTCGAGACCCATCCAGAAGTTCCGCTTCTGGAATTCCGGCGTCGCGCGGTAGGCATCGAACTGCTCCTGCCACGCGGCCTCGCTCAACGGCGGCAGCGTGCCGGTGACGAGCTGCCAGCGGACGATCGAGAGACCGGATTCGGTCAGCCGTGTCAGCCCGCCGATCACCACCATCGCAAAGACCATCGCGCAGCAGACAATGAGCCACGCGATGATCGGGCGGTTTCGGGTCGAGGCGGAGACCGCGGTGGCGATGGCGGGTGCCGGAGCCTGGTTGCAGCGCCCCGGCTACTTAGCGGCCGCCGCCCCGCCCGGCAATCGCGAAAGAGGCCGCGCGCTCATGCGCGGCGGGTGGCAAAAAGCCGCGCTCATGCGCGGCGGGTACTAAAGCGGCCGCGCTCATGTGCGGCGCACGTGCAAGAGGCCGCGCCGATGCGCGGCGGGCGCCTCAGTGCAGCCGATATTCCGCGCGGGCATGGCGCAGCGCGGCCGGCGCGATGATCCCCGCGCCCGCGACCCGCACCGAGTGGATGCGGCCGTCGAGGTTCGATTCCCAATACGCGAGGAAGCGCTTGAGCTCGGGGAAGCGCGGGGCGAGGGCGAGCTTCTGCCACACGAAGATCTGCAACAACTCGGGGAAATCGGGCAGCCGGTAGGTGATCTCGGCGGTCGTCAACCGGTAGCCCTGCAACTGACGCTCGATGTCACGCATCGTCGTACCACTCCGTCGCTCACGAGCCTCACACGTCGAGGATGCCGAGAGCATCGCCGCCGATCAATGAATGTTCTATTATTTTCAAGAGCTTAGCATCCACGCAGCACGAGTGCTGCCAGGATGCGCGACGGCGTCGAGCGGCGTCGATCAGGCCGGCAGGCGGGGCGGTGCGGGCGGCTGGATAAACCGGACCCGCGCGGCGTGCTCGATCGCCGCGGCGACCAGCCGCGACAGGCCGAGCCGGTCGCGGATGAAGATCAGGAGCCGGCGCTCCTCCACCGGGATGCGCCGGTCGGCGACCGCGACGTCGCAGGCGAGCGCATAGGCCGTCTCGCGCAGATGGCCGGGCAGCGCGCCCTCGATCTCGGCGAACACGGTCTCGATGCCGTCGGGCGCGTTGACGCGCTCGGCGCAGGTCCGCGCCGTGGCGCCCAGCCGGTCGGGGTCGTAGTCGCGGAACACCGGCAGGTGCTTCGCCATGTCACCGATGCGGTCGAGCTCGATGTCGCTCATGTCGCGGTCGACCGCGGCCATCAGCACCATAGTGTAGATCAGGGCTTCTTGCACGCTCAGCATCGGCGCGTCCTCCAGGTTCGGGGGATAAAGCGTCGCCGGCCCGGCGCCGTCAAGCCTGCGCGCCGGGGCGTGCCAGGAAATCGCGGGTCGCGGCGACCGCATCGGCGAGGCCGACGCGCGCGACCGGGACGCCGGGCGGGAAGGCGCCGAGCAGCCGCGACGGCAGCGCCGGATCGAGCATCACGAAGACGCCGATGTCGTCGGCGCGGCGGATCAGCCGACCATAGGCCTGCTTGAGGCGGAGCCGCGTGATCATGTCGTCATGGTCGGTATCGGCGAAGGCCTTGCGCCGGGCGCGGTGGAGGATGGTCGGGCGCGGCCACGGCACGCGGTCGAACACGAGGAGGCGGAGCGCGCGTCCCGACACGTCGATGCCGTCGCGCACCGCGTCGGTGCCGAGGAGACAGGTCTCCTCCTCGGCGCGGAAGATGTCGACCAGGCTCGCCGTATCCATCGAGTCGACATGCTGGGCGAGGAGCCGGATGCCGTCGGCCTCGAGCGCCGCCGCGATATGCGTGTGCACGGCGCGGAGGCGCGCAATCGAGGTGAACAGACCGAGCGCGCCGCCGCCGGCGGCGAGGAAGAGCGCGCGATAGGCGGCGGCGACGGCCGCGGCGTCGGCCTTCCCGACGTCGGTCACGATGAACACGCGAGTGCGCATCGCGTAGTCGAACGGCGAGGCGGTCTGCGCGCGGCGCGCCGGTGTCGCGAGATGGCGGGCGCCGGTCCGCGCCTCGGCCGCGCGCCAGTCGGTCTCGGTGTCGCCGGTTCCGTCGCGGAGCGTCGCCGAGGTGAGGACGACGCCGTGCGCGGGCGCGATCACTGCCTTCGCGAACGGGATGGTGGGGTCGATCCAATGGCGGTGCATGCCGACGTCGGTCTCGCGTCCGCCGGCGCGCGCGATCGCGAACCAGTCGACGAAGGTCTCGGGCTCGGCGCCCGGGAGCGATGCGAGCATCGCGCCCCAGGCGGCGAGCGCGCCGTCGGCCCGCCGCGCGATGCCGCGCTGGGCCGCCTCGATGCGGTTGCGCGCGGCCGTGTCGAGGGTCTCCGCCTCGCGGTCGCGATAGGCGCCGAGCCGCGCGACGAGGGCGTGGAGCGCCGCCGCGAGCCGCTCGAGCGCGGCCGCGAGCGCGCGCGCGTCGTCGAGAACGCCCTCGACCGGCGGCCGCGCCTCGGTCTCGAGATCATAGGCGGCGGCCTCCCTGGCGCGCGCATGCACCTGCTGGCGGACGCCGGCGAGGAAGCGCTCGGCCGATCCTTGCGGGCCGCCGCCTGCGATCCGTTGCAGCCAGCCCGGCGCCGGCAAGACGCGGGCGTGGCCGAGCGCGGTCTCCAGCGCCTCGGCGACCGCGCCGTCGGCCTCGGCGAAGTCGAGTATGCGCCGGCGCAACCCGCGTGCGCGGCTCCGCCGTCCCTCCTCGGCGCCGATCAGCCAGTGGCGGAGCTCGGCCGCCTCGAGACCGGTGAGATGGGACGCGAAGGCCTGGTCGGCCGCGTCGAACACGTGGTGGCCCTCGTCGAACACGAGGCGCGTCGGCACGTTCGCATCGTCGATGCCGCCGAGCGCCACCTGCGCCATCACCAGCGCATGGTTCGCGACCACGATCTCCGCCCGCCGCGCCCGGCGCACGGTGCGTTCGATGAAGCAGCGATGATAATGCGCGCAGGCGGAATAGATGCATTCGCCGCGGCGGTCGGTGAGCCCGATCGTCGCGCGCGTGCCGACCAGATCGGGGAGCCAGCCCGGGAAATCGCCGCCCGCGATGTCGCCGTCGCGGCTCGCGCGCGCCCAGCGGGCGACGAGGCCGAGCGCGATCGTGTCCTGGGCGCGGAGCCGCGTCGAGGCGACCGCCTCCTCGAAGCTGAGGAGGCAGAGATAGTTCTCGCGCCCCTTGCGCACGATGACCTTGCGCGCCTTGACCTCGGCGTCCGGATAGAGCTTGTCGAGCTCGCCGTCGATCTGGCGCTGCAGGTTCCGCGTGTAGGTCGAGAGCCACACCGCGCCCTCGTTCTTCTCCGCCCACACGCTCGCCGGCGCGATATAGCCGAGCGTCTTGCCGACGCCGGTGCCGGCCTCGGCGAGGACGAGCGTCGGCGCGTTGGCGGCATCGCGCGGCTGAAAGGCGAAGCTCACGGCGGAGGCGTAGTCACCCTGCTGCGGGCGGGGCTCGGCGTCGGGGCCGATCAGGAGGGCGAGCCGCCGGCGCGCCTCGGCCGGGTCGACCGGCACGTTGCCGGGTGGCGGCTCCGGCGCGTGCTCGGCCCATTCGGGGAGGTTGCGCCACACAGCGAGCCCCGCGCCGCCATCGCGGCGCATGGCGGCGAGCGCGGCGAGGACGGAAGGTCCCCACGGCCAACCGGCCGCGGCCATCGTCGTTGCGATGCCGGCGATGTCGGGATCGGGCGCGCGCTCGGCGAGGCGCGCGAGGAGCCGGTCGGCGACGGCGACGAGGAGCGCCGCCTCGCCCTCGAGATCGGCGGCCGGCGCGAGCCCGAGCGCGCGGGCGAGGCCGTTCGGCGTCGGGATCGCGGCGCGCGCCGGGTGGACGAAGGCGTAGAGCTCGAGGACGTCGTGGGCGGCAAACGGCGTGAGGCCGAGCCGGCGGGCGAGCGAAGGCCGGTGGCAGACGACGGGCACCGCGACCTTCGCCCGCTCCGCGGCGGCGGCACGCGTCATCCGGCGCGGCACCCCGCCCGGCTCCAAGACGACCGCTGCGTCGTGGCCGGCGACGATCGCCGGCGGTCCCGACCGCTCGACGGCGAGCCGGTGCTGATCGGGGGCGCGGTCGTCCATCGCCGCGATTATACTGCATATGCCGCGGCGCCGGAGGGGCGGGCGGCGGGACTGCAAACGCCGCGCCGCCGCAGGGCGGCGCCTGAGGAATCGGAGAGAGCGTGGTGTCGGGGTCGGTCGATCGGGAGCTGGCGGCGGCGGCGCGCGCGTGGCCGTTCGAGGAGGCGCGCAAGGTCCTGGCGCGGATCGGCGCCGGCGCGCCGGCCAAGGGCCATGTCCTGTTCGAGACCGGCTACGGCCCGTCGGGGCTCCCCCATATCGGGACGTTCGGCGAGGTGGTGCGGACGACGATGGTGCGCCGCGCCTTCCGCGCGCTGTCGGACGTGCCGACGCGGCTCTACGCCTTCTCCGACGACATGGACGGGCTCCGCCGCGTGCCCGACAACATCCCGAACCCCGAGCGCATCACGCCGCATCTCGGCAAGCCGCTGACCGCGATCCCCGATCCGTTCGGCACGCACGAGAGCTTCGGCCACCACAACAACGCGCGGCTGCGCGCCTTTCTCGACCGCTTCGGCTTCGACTACGAGTTCCAGAGCGCGACCGAGTGCTATCGCGCCGGCCGTTTCGATGCCGCGCTCCGCCGCGTCCTCGAGCGCTACGACGACGTGATCGCGGTCATCCTGCCGACGCTCGGACCGGAGCGGCGCGCGACCTACAGCCCGTTCCTGCCGGTGTGCGCGAAGACCGGGCGCGTCCTCCAGGCGCCGGTCGTCGCGCGCGATGTCGATGCCGGCACGATCGTCTACCGCGACGAGGACGGAAGCCTCGTCGAGACGCCGGTGACCGGCGGGCGGTGCAAGCTCCAGTGGAAGGCGGACTGGGCGATGCGCTGGCATGCGCTCGATGTCGACTACGAGATGTCGGGCAAGGATCTGATCGATTCGGTCAAGCTGTCGAGCCGCATCTGCACGATTCTCGGCGGCCGTCCGCCGGAGGGCTTCACCTACGAGCTCTTCCTCGACGAGAACGGCGAGAAGATCTCGAAGTCGAAGGGGAATGGGCTCTCTGTCGAGCAGTGGCTGACCTACGCGACGCCGGAGAGCCTCGCGCTGTTCATGTATAACGCGCCGCGCAAGGCGAAGAAGCTCTTCTTCGACGTGATCCCGAGGCAGGTCGACGACTATCTCGATCTCCTCGCCAAGTACGACAAGGACGACCGCGCGGCGCGGCTCGAGAACCCGGTCTGGCACATCCACGGCGCCGACGTGCCCGCGGCGGAAGGCCATGTGACGTTCGGCCTTCTCCTCAACCTCGCGAGCGTCTGCAACACCGAGGATCGCGCGGTGCTGTGGGGCTTCATCACGCGCTACGTGCCGGCGGCGACGCCCGCGAGCGCGCCGATCCTCGATGCGCTGGTCGGTCACGCGATCGCCTATTACCGCGACGTCGTGAAGCCGGAGAAGCACTACCGCGCGCCGAGCGCGGCTGAGCGCGCCGCGCTCGAGGATCTCGCCGCGACGCTCGAGGCGCTCCCTCCGGAGGCGAGCGCGGAGGCGATCCAGAACGAGGTCTACGAGGTCGGCAAGCGCCACCCGCTCGAGAATCTGCGCGCCTGGTTCAAGGCGCTCTACGAGGTTCTTCTCGGCCAGACCGAGGGGCCGCGCATGGGCTCGTTCATCGCGCTCTACGGCAAGCGCGAGATGATCGCGCTGATCCGCGATGCGCTCGCCGGCCGGTCCGCGGCCGCCTAGGACGCCGCCCACCGGAGACAGGGAGACCTCGATGTACCGTCCGCCGGCCTTTCGCGTCGATGACGTGCCGCGCCTCCATGGCCTGATGCGCGAGCGGCCGTTCGCGACGCTCGTCTCCGCCGGCGGCGCGGGCCTCCTCGCCTCGCATCTGCCGACCGTTCTCAGAGACGATGGCCCGCTCGGCGTGATCGAGTGCCATTGTGCGCGCGCCAACCCGCAGTGGCGCGAGTTCGTCACCGGCGCCGACGCGCTGATGATCTTCCACGGCGTCGAGGCCTACGTGACGCCGCGCTGGTATCCGTCGAAGGCGGCGCACGGGAAGGTCGTGCCGACGTGGAACTATGTGACGGTGCATGCCTATGGCCGCGCCCAGGCGGTCGAGGACGGGGACTGGCTCCGCCGCCAGATCGAGGCGCTCACCCGCCAGCAGGAGCGGGGCGCGGCGGAACCCTGGGCGGTTGCGGATGCGCCGGCCGATTTCACCGCGGTGCAGATCCGCGGCATCGTCGGCATCCGGATCGAGATCACGCGGCTCGAGGGCAAGTGGAAGCTGAGCCAGAACCGTGCGCACAAGGATCGCGCCGGCGTCGTCGCGGGTCTCCGCGCGCGGGGCGAAGGCGACGATCACACGCTCGCCGATGCCGTCGAGCGCGCGATCGAGTAGCGCTTGCGCGCCGCGCCTCTCGCCGCGTCTCCGATCCCGCCGCCGTCCCGCGGGATCAGACTTTCCGCTCGGACCAGACCTCCCGGTGGGACTGGGGCGCGTCAGCGCCGCGTGCGCTCGGCGAAGGCGTCGTAGAGCGTCCGGGCGCGTGCCGTCATCGCGCCGTCGGCGGGGAAGGGCCGGTCCTCGACCTTGATGCAGGGGACGACCTTCGCGTAATTGCCGGTCGCGAACACCTCGTCGGCCTCGAGCACGTCGTCGATGCCGAGCGAGACCTCCTCGACCGCGACGCCGTCCTCGCGGAGGAGCCCGAGCACGCGCGCGCGGGTGATGCCGGCGAGGAAGGTGCCGTTGGCGGCCGGCGTGCGCACGATCCCGTTCTTGGCGATGAAGAGGTTCGCGGTCGCGAACTCGGCGACATGGCCGAGCCCGTCGAGCGTGACGGTGGTGTCGAAGCCGCGCGCCTTGGCCTCGCGCAGCATGCGCGCGACATTGGCGTAGAGCGCGCCGGTCTTGGCGTCGGTCGGCGCCATGTCGGGCGCCGGCCGGCGGTAGCGCGACAGGCAGGCCGACAGACGCCGCGCGGTCGGCATCGGCGCCTCGACGATGGTCATCACGAAGCGCGTGGTCTCGGGCTTCGGCACGATGAAGCCCTCCTCGGCCCAGAACATCGGGCGGATATAGAGCGCGGCGTCGGGCGGGAAGCGGTCGATGCCCTCGCGCGCGATCGCCTCGACCTCGCCCGGGGTCAACATCGGCCGAAGCCCCATCGCGAGCGCCGAGGCGACGACGCGGGCGCAATGGCGGTCGAGGTCGGGCACGAGGCCGCGATAGGCGCGCGCGCCGTCGAACACCGAGGACGCCATCCAGACCGAATGGCTCATCGGCCCGAGGAGCGGCGGGTTGCCCGCGACCCCGCGCCCGTCGATATAGTTGATCTTGAAGCCGTCCATCGCGCCTCGCGCCCTGCCGGCGTCGCGGGAGGAGACGAGGATAGACCGCGGCGGCCGTTCAGGCGAGGGCGGCGGGATCGACCGCGGCGGCGGCGCGGTCGGCGGCGAAGGCGGCGGCATAGGCCTTGATGCGCCGGATCATCGCGTGGAGGCCGTTGGCGCGGCTCCCGGTGAGATGCGAGCCGAGGTCGATCTCGGCGAGAAAATCGGTCGGCGTCGCTAGGATGTCCTCGGGCCGCCGCCCCGAATAGACGCGCAGAAGGAGCGCGATCAGACCCTTGACGATGAGCGCGTCGCTGTCGGCCTCGTAGACGATGCGCTCGCCCTCGCGGCGGGCGTGGAACCAGACCTTCGACTGGCAGCCCGGCACGCGGTGGCTGTCCTGGCGTCTCGCCTCGGCGAGCGCCGGCAACGCACGGCCGATATCGACGAGATATTCGTAGCGGCCCATCCAGTCGTCGAAGATCGCGAACTCGTCGACGATCCGGCGGATCTCATCTTGGATCGACGCGCTGTCGGTCACGGATTGGCCGCTCGCCTGGTTGCGCGCGCGCGCTCGCGCGCTCGATCCCGATATAGCGGCCTCGATGCCGGCGATCAACGCCGGCCGGTCACGCCTCGGGATCGCTCTCCGCGCGCACCATCGCACGCCACACGCGCGCGGCCTGCTCGGGATCGAGCCGGCCGATCAGCGCGCCCGCCTCGATCATCGCCGCGGTCGGCTCGACCGGCACGATGACGAGGCCCGAGCGCGCGATCGATTCGAGCACGGCGAGCGCCGATTGGAAAGGTCCGGAATGATCGGCGGGACGGGTCACGACGGCGCTCCATCGCGGGGCCGGCGGGGCGGCCGCGCTTGTTGGGAATCGGTCCCTGCGCTAGGCTTCCCAGGCTATCGGGCGCCGGCGCACGATCAGCATGCGGGCGCTTCCCTTCGATTTGATTACCCGACAAGTGGGGCCCCAGTGATCGATCCCTATACCCTGGTCGGACCGTGCCTTCGCGCGCTGCCGCCCGAGGCCGCGCACAGGGCGGCGCTGTTCGTGCTCGAGCATGGGCTGGTGCCGGCGCGGCCGGTGCCCGACGATCTCGCCCTCGCGGTCCGGCTGTGGGGCATGACCTTCCCCAACCCGATCGGTCTCGCGGCCGGCTTCGACAAGGAGGCCGTGGTGTGCGATGCCATGCTCCGGCTCGGCTTCGGCCTGGTCGAGGCGGGCACCGTCACGCCGAAACCACAGCCCGGCAATGCCGGCCCGCGCCTCCACCGCCTCGCCCGCGACCGGGCGGTGATCAACCGGCTCGGCTTCAACAGCGGCGGGCTCGAGAGCTTCGTCGGCCGTCTCGCCGCCCGTCGCGCCGCCGGCCGGCCGGGCATCGTCGGCGCCAATGTCGGGCGAAACGCCGTCACCGACGACGCGATCGCCGATTTCGTGACCGGGATCGCCGCCACCGCGCCGGTCGCCGACTATCTCGTGGTCAACATCTCCTCGCCCAATACCCAGGGGCTCCGCGATCTGCAGCGCCGGGCGAGCCTCGATGCGCTCCTCAAGGCCGTGACGACGGCGCGCGACCGCGCCGTCAGCGGCCGGACGCCGCCGCTTCTGGTCAAGATCGCCCCCGATCTCGATGCGGCGGCGCGCGAGGACGTCGCCGCCGTCGCGATCGCGCGCGGCGTCGACGGGCTGATCGTCTGCAACACGACGGTCGAGCGGCCGGCCGGCCTCCGCGACCGCCACAAGGACCGCGCGGGCGGGTTGTCGGGGCGGCCCTTATTCCCGATCGCGCTCGCCGCGGTCGCCGATTTCCGCCGCCTGACCGAGGGCGCGATCCCGATCGTCGGCGCCGGCGGCGTCGCCTCGGGCGCGGATGCCTACCGCATGATCCGCGCCGGCGCGAGCCTGGTGCAGCTCTACTCGGCGCTCGTCTATGAGGGGCCGGGGCTCGCGGTCCGGATCAAGCGCGATCTCGCCCAGCGTCTCCGGGCCGACGGCTTCCGCTCCGTCGCCGAGGCGGTGGGTGTCGATGTCTCGATGACGATTCACCAAGGTTTCCGGTCCGTTAATACATTATCAAGGCCTTAACGCCGATCTTGTCGGCGCCCGCCGGATTGTCAGTCGAGATCGAGACGCCATGGCGTTTGTCCGACACGTTGCCATCGCCTTCAGCTACGCCGTGCTCTCGGCGGGCGTCGCCCTCCTGTTGCCGCGCTTCCTGCCCGAGGTCGATCCCCACCTCGCGCTCGTGCTCGGCGGCGTCGCCTTCATCGCGGCCGCGCTCCTCCACGAGGTGTTCGCGCGCCAGGAGGAATCGGGGCGGATCGCCGACGAGGTGCACGAGATCCGCCAGCACCAGACGATGATCATGCGCGAGCTCGCCCAGGCGCGCGACGAGGTGGCCCGAATCCACGGCGCGATCGCCGACCTCGTCGGCCGACGCCCGTCGAAGGACTGGGAGAAGGATCTCGACACCGTAGTCGCCGAGGTCCGTGTGCTCCAGACCCTGGTCGAGGAGATGTCGGCCGCGTCCACCCGTCGCGAAGACCGCCAGCAGGCCGGCGGCCAGCAGATGGCCGGCCGGCCGTCGCTCTCGGTCG
>Ga0194132_10002685_pt1 | contig 32831 bp, 28 predicted proteins | sample TA2KigOf80mmetaG_FD_148612 | JGI IMG/M metagenome (GOLD analysis project Ga0194132, IMG submission 148612) | Freshwater microbial communities from Lake Tanganyika, Tanzania - TA2015054 Kigoma Offshore 80m | ecosystem: Environmental > Aquatic > Freshwater > Lake | place: Tanzania: Lake... | reverse complement strand
CCTTCAGCGCCTTCCTCTACCGCTACCGCAACCTGGTCGAGCGCTTCTTCAACAGGGTCAAACACTTCCGAGCCATCGCCACGCGCTACGACAAGCACGACGCCAACTACCTCGCCCTCATCAAGCTCGCCGCATTACGAATCTGGATGCGTGCTTATGAGTCCGTGTCCTAATCTAAGCATTCCGATGCCGGCAAAGTCAGTATCCCGGGCAGCCGCCCCCCGCCGCCCGACGACGCCCTTCGCATGAGCCGCACCGCCACCCCCACCCGCATCGGCATGTCCCTGCAGCAGTTCATGGTCCTGCTGACCGCGCAACTGGCGACGATCCTGTTCGGCATGACCACGACGCTGGCCAACGTGCTGCTGCCGCAGATGCGCGGCACGCTGTCGGCGACGCAAGACCAGATCGCCCTGGTCGTCACCTTCAACATCGTCGCCACCGCCGTGGCGACGCCGATCACCGGCTGGCTGTCGGCGCGGCTCGGCTGGCGCCGGCTGATGGCCATCTCGCTGCTGGGTTTCGGCGCCAGCTCGGTGGCCTGCGGTCTGGCGCCCTCGCTGGCGGTGCTGGTCGTGTTCCGCGTGCTGCAAGGGGCGTTCGGCGCGCCGATCCTGCCGATGGGTCAGGCGATCCTGTTGGCCAGCTTCCCGCCGCGCCAGCATGCGCTGGTCACCATGCTGTGGGGCATCGGCGGGGTGTTTGGGCCCGTGCTGGGGCCGCTGCTGGGCGGCTTGATGGCCGAGGCCTATGGCTGGCGCGGCGCCTTTCTGATGACGGCGCCGCTCGCCCTGTTGTCGGTGCTGGGCGTGCTGGTGACCTTCGACGACCGCGGTCGGCTGGACCGGACACCGCTCGACTGGACCGGCTTCATGTCGCTGTCCGTGGCGATCGCCGCCGCGCAGTACATGCTGGATCGCGGCCAGCGGCTCGACTGGTTCGAATCGTTCGAAATCGTCCTGGCGTCCGGCGTGGCGCTGATCGCCTTCCATGTCTTCCTGGTGCACAGCCTCAGCAGCCGGACGCCCTTCCTCGATCTGAAACTGTTCCTCAACCGCGACTTCGCACTGGGGGTCACCTTCGCGCTCGTCTTCGGCATGCTGGTGTTCACGCCGATGGTGCTGTTCCCGCCGCTGCTCCAGGAACTGCGCGGCTTTCCCGAATCCATCATCGGCACGCTGATCGCCGCGCGCGGCATTGGCAACTGGATCAGCTTCTTCCTGGTCGTGCCGCTGACCAATTACAGCCCGCGCCTGACGCTGACCATCGGCCTCGTCGCCTCGGCGGTGGCCGGTTGGGGCATGGCCAGTCTCGATATCAACCTGACCCTGTTCGACGTGGTGTGGACCAACATGCTGCAGGGCTTCGGCATCGGCATCATGTACGTGCCGATGTCGATGATCGCCTTTTCCTCGCTGCAGCCGCGTCAACTGACCGAAGCCAGCGCCGTGTTTCACCTGATCCGCAATTTTGGCTCCAGCGTCTTCATCTCGCTGTCGGTGACGCTCTATGTCCGCTCGACCGCCTGGAACTATGCCGGGCTGGCGGAGAGCGTGAATCCGTTCGCCGACGGCGTCGCCGCCTCGGCGGCCGGCGCCGCCTGGAACATGGAGAGCGCCGACGGGCTGGCCCGCATCGACGGCGAGGTCTTCCGTCAAGCGGCGATGATCGGCTATCTCAACGCCTTCAACCTGTACTGCTTCGCGGCGCTGGCCACCTTGCCGTTGCTCTTGCTGGTGCGCCGGCGCCGCTGAGCGCCGATCCCGCAGGATTCCGCCATGCCCTTCGAGCCCAGCCGACCGTTATCGTTGTCGTTCTACCGGGCGCTCTCCCGCCAGCAGGTGCTGGCGATGCAATGGCAGAAGCTGCAACGCCAACTGGCCTATCTCGCGGCCGCTAATCCGCATTATCGCGACAAGCTGCGGCAGGCCCGCATCGTCCCAGAGCGCATCCGCGTGCTCGCCGACTTCCGCCACATCCCGTTCTCCGACAAGGCGGAGTTCGTGGCCGACCAGACCGCGGAGCCGCCGTTTGGCCGCCGCCTTGGCATCGCGCGCGAGCGGGTGGCGCTGATCGCCATGACCAGCGGCACCTCCGGTCAGGGCCAGGAAGTCTACGGCCGCAGCGCCAACGATCTGGTGATGGTCGGCTATCGGCACTGGCTGGCCTTCGAACTGGCCGGCATGCGGCCGGGCGACCTGGTGGTCAACGCCACGCCGTCCGGTGGCGTCACCGCCGGAGGCTGGGGCCCGCCGGAAGGGTTTCGCTTCGGCGGCGTCACCGTCTTTCATCTGGGCGGCGTGTTCAACACCGAGCAGATCGTCGGCTTGTTCGACCGCCTGGGCGGGCTCAATGCGCTCTACGCCTCGACCAACTACGTCAATACGCTGACCGAGGTCTGCCGGCGGCTGGGCTTCGAGCCGCGCCGCAGGCTACCGCAACTGCGTTGCCTGATCTTCGCCGCCGAGGGTTACCCGCCGGAATGGGCCGAACGGATGGCGGAATTCTGGAGCTGTCCGTTGACCGAGGCCTATGGCAGCACGCAATCGGTCGGCTATGCCTTCGGCCAGGCGGCGGGCGCACCGGACCGGCGATCGAACGGCCGGGGCATGTTGCATGGGCTCGAGTGGCTCAACCTGCACGAAATCCTCGATCCCGCGACCCTGCAGCCGGTCAAGCCCGGCGAGGAAGGCGAGCTGGTGCTGACCAATCTCGATATCGAGGCCTCGCCCATCTTGCGCTTCCGCACCGGCGACCGGGTGCGCTACCTACCGCACGAGGAGAGCCGCACCGGCCTGCCGTTCGACGGCATCGAAGCCGGCCATATCGGCCGCTACGACGACATGCTGAAGATCCGCGGCAACAATGTCTGGCCGCAGGCGGTGGACGCGGCGGTGTTCGCCCATGTCGAGGTGGCCGAATATGCCGGCAACGTCGAAGTGGACGAGAACGGCCGCACCGACGTGCTGGTGCGTCTGGCGTTGCATCCGCAGGCGCCCGAGGGCGAGGCCCGCCTGGGCTTGCTGGCCCGCATCGCCCAGACGATCAAGGCCCGCACCAATGTCAGCATGCGCGTGGTCGAGGTGCCGCGCGACAGCCTGCCCACCTTCACCTACAAGACCAGGCGCTGGACCGACCGCCGCCAGCAGGGCTACGCGGGCAAGGGCTGAGGCTCAGGCCGGCCGGAACTTCGGCAGGCTGATCGTCTCGCTGACGTCCTCGAAGGTCACGGCGACGGGCATGTCGGCGGCCACCGCCTCGGGCGGGCAGCCGACCAGGTTGCTGGCCAGGCGCACGCCTTCCTCCAACTCGATCAGCGCCACGACATAGGGCACCTCGGCGGCGAAGACCTCTTGCGGCACCGGGTGGCGCACCACGATCCAACTGTAGACCCGGCCGCGGCCCGAGGCCTCGCGCCATTCCCCGGCGCGCGAGCCGCAATGCGCGCAGACCGGCCCCGGCGGATAGCGCAACCGGCCGCAATCCGTACAGCGCCGCAGCAGCAGCCGGTGCCGCTTGCAGCCCTGCCAGAACGGCTCGCTGTCGGGATCCGGCACCGGCAGCGGCTTGAGATAGGTGTTCTCCATGCTCAGTTGCGCAGTACCAGTGCGCTGCCGCAGGACATGGCGCCCGCGGTGGTGAGCGCCAGTTCGGCGCCCTGGATCTGCCTGGGCCCCGCCTCGCCGCGCAATTGCTGCACCGCCTCGATCACGTGGTTGAGGCCGTGGATATAGCCCTCCGACAGCAGGCCGCCATGGGTATTGACCGGCAGGCTGCCATCCCGGGCAATGGCGCCCGATGCGACGAACGGCCCGCCCTCGCCCGGCTTGCAGAAACCGAAGCCCTCAAGCTGAGCCAGCACGCTGTAGGTGAAGCAGTCGTAGATCTCGGCGACATCGATGTCTTGCGGCCCGACGCCGGCGCTGCGCCACAGCTCGTCGGCGATATAGGCGGCGTAGTTGGTGGCGTGCTCCGGCCAGCGCAGCGCATCGAACAAATCGTCACCCTGTTGCGGCCCACCGCCATAGGCGGCGCCCAGGATGCGCACCGGCCGCTGCTTCAGGTCGCGCGCGCGCTCGGCCGAAGTCACCAGCACGGCACAGGCACCATCGGTCTCCAGGCAGATGTCGAGCAGGCGGAACGGCTCCACGATCGGCCGACTGGCGAAATAGTCGTCAAGCGTGATCGGCTGGCGCTTCATCGCGCGCGGATTGAGGCCCGCGTTGGCCCGGCAGGTGACCGCGACATGGCCGAGATGCTCGCTGGTGGTGCCGTATTTCACCATGTGCCGCCGGCACCACATGGCCATCGCCTGCGGATAGGTGATCCAGCCGAAGGGTGCCGTGAACTGGGTGATGCCTTGGGCGCGGAATTCCCGCCCGCCGCCCAGCCGGAAACCCGAGCGGCCGTTCATGGCGCGGTAGACCAGCACGCTGTTCGCCAGCCCCGCCTCGATCGCCATGGCCGCGGTCTGGATCACCAGGTTGGCGGCATTGCCGCCTGCCTGCAGATCGACGACATAGCGCGTGGCATTGCAGCCGAGCTGCGTCGCGACCGCCATGGCGGGCACGGAATCGTTGAAGGTGTAGCTGACGAAACCGTCGATCTCGGCCGCCATCAAGCCGGCGTCGGCAAGTGCCTTGCCGCAGGCCTCGCTCGCCAGATCCAGCACCGTGCGACCGGAGCGGCTGGAATAATTGGTATGGCCGATGCCGGCGATGGCGTACTTGTCGCGCAAGCTCCACATTCGCCCACCCCAGTCCCAGGTTCAGAGACCGAAACGCGGCTTGCGCTTCTGCTTGAAGGCGACGAGGCCCTCGGTCGCATCCGGTTCGGCGGTTGCGTAGTTGTGGACGAAGCCACGCTCGATCTCAAGGCCGGCGGCAAGATCGGTGCGCAGGCCTGCATTGACGAGGTATTTGGCACCGCCCAGCGCCACCCGGCTGCGTTCCGCCAGGCGCCCGGCCACGGCCAGCGCTTCCGCCATCAGCCGCTCGCCAGGGACCGCGCGGTTGACCAGGCCGATCGCCGCCGCGGCCCGGCCGTCCAGCAGCTCGCCGGTCAGGATCAACTCCTTGGCCCGCAACACGCCGATGGCACGCGGCAGCCGCTGCGAGCCACCGGCCCCCGGCAGCTGCGCGAAGTTGAGATGGCCATCGCCGATCCGCGCCTCCTCGGCGGCCAGCGCCAGGTCGCAAGCCAGCATCAGTTCCAGTCCGCCAGCGACGCAGAAGCCGTTCACCGCCGCCAGGTAGATCTTGGCGCTGGCTTCGATGGCGGCGTTGAGCCTGGCGAAATCGGCCAGGAAGCCCCGGAACCGGGCGGGATTGCGGTAGAGCTCCAGATAGCTTTCCAGATCGCCGCCGGCCGAGAACGCCTTGCCCCTGCCGGTCAGAATGACGGCCGCCAGCGCGGCCTCCCGTTCCAGTTCCGCCACGAGGCCCAGCAAGTCGCGCACCGTCTGCCAATCGAGCGGGTTGAGCTGTTCGGGCCGGTCGAGGGTGAGCGTGGCGATCGCGCCATTACGCTCCAGCCGGACATGGGCCGACGCCGCCATCCGTGGCTAGACCGTCAGATAACGGTCGAGCACCTTGCGGTTGCCGCTCAGTTCCGCCGGCGTGCCGCTGAACTTGATCTCGCCCTTTTCCATGATGTGCAGGCGGTCGCTGAGCGACAGCACGAACGACAGGTTCTGTTCCGCCAGCACGATCGACAGGCCGCTTGCCTTCAACTTAGCCACCTGCTGGCGCAGGTTCTCCACCACCAGCGGCGCCAGGCCCTCCGAGGGCTCGTCCAGCAGCAGCAGGCGCGGGTTGCCCATCAGCGTGCGGGCGATGGTCAGCATTTGTTGCTGCCCGCCCGACAGTACCCCGCCACGCCGGGACCGGATGGCCTCGAGGTCGGGGAACAGCTCGAACACTTGGCGCTCGCTCCAGCCGCCGCCGCTCCGCTTTCCGCGCCGTCCGATATCGAGATTCTCCCACACGCTGAGCTCGGGGAAGATGCGCCGGTCCTCCGGCACGAAGCCGATTCCCGCGCGCGCCACCCGATAGGCCGGCCAGCCGGTCACGTCCTGGCCGTCGAACCGCACATGCCCGCGCGCCGGCGGCGTCAGGCCCATGATCGAGCGCATGGTGGTGGACTTGCCGACGCCGTTGCGCCCGACCAGCGCCACCACTTCGCCCGCGTTGACCTCAAAACTGACCCCGAACAGCACCTGGCTCAGGCCATAGGCGGTATGGATCGCGGCCACCTCAAGCAGCGCCATGGCCGTCGGTCCCCAGATAGACGCGCCGCACTTCGGCGTTGTTGCGCACCTCGTCGGGCGCGCCTGTGGCGATGATCTCGCCGTGATGCAGCACCGTGATGCGATTGGCGATGCCGAACACCACGCCCATGTCGTGTTCGGTGAACAGCAGGGTCAGGCCGCGCGCCTGGGTGATCTGGTCGATCAGCCGCATGGCCTCGGCGGTCTCCTGCGGCGACATGCCGGCGGTCGGTTCGTCCAGCAGCAGCAGACGCGGCCGCGCGGCCAGCGCGATCGCCAATTCGAGCTGCTTCTGCTTGCCATAGGCCAGCTCGCCGGCATTGCCGGCGGCCTCGTCCGCCAGGCTCACCAACTCCAGCAACTCTTGCGTCTCTTCGCGGTATAGCGGCCGACCCAGACGGAACAGACTGAAGTGCCGGCGCTCGCGCGCGATCAGCGCTACTTGCACGTTCTCAAAGACACTGAGGCGCGGGTAGATGTTGATGCGCTGGAACGAGCGGGCGATGCCCAGCCTAACGATGCGATGGGGCGGCCGACCCGCGATCGACTGGCCTTCGAACTCGACGCTGCCGGAGTCCGGCGTCAGGTGGCCGGTCAGCAGGTTGAAAAACGTGGTCTTGCCGGCCCCGTTGGGGCCGATGATGGCGTGACGGCTGTTCGCTTCCAGGCTGAAATGCACGTCGCGGATGGCGACGAAGCCCTCGAAGGTCTTGGTGACGCCGGCAACCTTCAGCATCGCCTCAGTTCCGTCCGCCGGCCCGCCTGAACCGTGCCGCCAAGCCGGCCAGCCCGTCGGGCAGGAACATCAAGATGACCAGCAAGATCAATCCCAGCACCGTCGGCCAATATTGGGTGAACTGGTTGGTCGCGACCTGCAGGAGGTACAGCACGGTGGCGCCGATCAGCGGCCCGAAGAACGAATACATGCCGCCCAGCAAGACCATGATCAGCACTTGCGCCGACTCGGTCCAGAAGGCGTTCTCGATGTACATGCCCCGGTGGTACATGCCGAACAGCGCGCCGGCCAGCCCGGCGAAGGTGCCGGCCACGATGAAGGCCACCCAGCGCAGCCGCCTCGTCTCCACGCCCACGAAACCGGCGCGCACCGCGTTCTCGCGCACCGCCACCAACATCAGGCCAAAGGCGGAATGGCAGATCAACCAGAGCAGCGCCACGCCAGACGCGACCATGACAAGGGTGAAGTAGTAGTAGCTGGTGGCATTGCCCAGCAGCGTCGGCACCTTGATCCCCGTCAGGCCGTCGTCGCCGCCCGTCACCTCGCGCCACTTGAAGGCCACGCCCCAGACCAGCATGGCGAAGGCGAGCGTCAGCATGGCGAAATAGATCTGCGTCAGGCGCACGCAGAAATAGCCGATCACCGCCGCCATCACGCCCGACAACACGACCGCCGCCGGCAAGGCCAGCGCCAAGGTCCAGTTGTAGGTCGTCAGCAGGATGGCACAGGCATAGCCGCCAATGGCGAAATAGGCCGCGTGCCCGAAGGAAACGTTGCCGGCATAGCCAATCAGGACGTTGAGACTGAGCGCGAACAGGCAATAGATCAGTACCTGGGTCGCCAGGTCGATCGCATAGCGGCTGCCGGCCAGCGGCAGCAGCGCCAGCAGTGTCAGGATGCCGATCCCGACCGCCAGCGACACGCGGCCGCTCATCCTAGCGCCCCGCCTCGGGCCGGCCGAGCAGGCCCCACGGTCGGATCAGCAGCACCGTTAGCATCAGCAGGTAGGGCAGCACGTCCTGCCAGTTGGGCACCCAGACAGTACCGAACTGCACGACGAAGCCGAAGGCCAGGGCGCCCAGGAAACTGCCCCACAAATGGCCGAGACCGCCGATGATGACAATGATGAAGCACTCGTTGATGATGGTCGCATCCATGCCCGGCGTCAGCGCCAGGCGCGGCGCTGCCAGCGCGCCGCCGATGCCGGCCAGCGCCGAGCCCAGCACGAAGACCGCCGAATAGACCATCTGCACATTGACGCCGAGCGCCGCCAGCATCTCGCGGTCCTGCGTCGCGGCCCGCACCACGCGGCCCCAGCGAGTGCGATCGACCAGCAGCCACATCGCGATGGCAATGATCGGGCCGACCACGCAGAGGAACAGCAGATATTGCGGGAACACCACGAAACCCAGATTGACGGCGCCGGTAAACGCAGGCGGGTAGCCGACCGTGTACTGGTCGGTGCCCCACAGCATCTTCGCGGCGTCGCTCATCAGCAGGACGATGGCGAAGGTGAACAACAGTTGCATCAGGTGCTCCTGCCCATACAGCCGGCGCAGCAGCAACCGTTCGATGAAGAAGGCGATGATGGCGAGCCCCAAGCCGGCGGCGAGCACGCCCACCGGAAAGCTGAAGCCCCAGAGCTTGGTCACCGTGTAGATCAAATAGGCGCCGAACATGTAGAATACGCCATGCGCGAAATTGATCACGCGCAGCACGCCGAAGATCAGGTTGAGGCCGGAGGCGATGACGAACATGTTCATCGCCAACGCGAGGCCATATAAGGCATTCAAGGCGAATACGGTCAGCGTCATCGCCGTAACGAACCCGTCCTGCAGGAAATGGAAGCCCCGCGCCGGCCAACGGCGCGGGGCACGGGGGCTAGAGCTTGGGCTGGATGAATTCCACCGGGCTCATCACGCGGTAGTCCTTGCCCGGCTGCTTCACCATCGGCCCCCAGAACTGGCCGGTGTTCGACTGGTGCGTCTTCGCATCGATCGTCAACGGACCAACGGGGGTGTGCACGGTCAGGCCTTCCAGTGCCTCGGCGATCTTGTCGGGGTCGAGCGACTTCGCCTTCTCGATCGCGGCAGCGGCGAACAGCACGCCGTTATAGCCCAGCATCGACCATTGCGGCGTTTCCTGCGTGCCCAGCTTCTTGGCCAGCGCCGCCTGGAAGGTCTTATGCATGGGATCCTGCGAGTGATACCAGAGCTCGTAGGTGTTGGAGATGACGTTGTCGGGATATTCGTCCTTCAACGACACCGCCACCTCGTGGCTGGCGATCTCGCCGCCGGAAATCCACTTGATCTTGTCGAAGAAGCCAAGCGGCTTGGCCTGCTGCACCCAGGACACGAAATGCGGTCCCCACAGGCCCGACACCACGCCGTCGCAGCCGGCCGACATGACCTGCGGGATGAAGGCGTTGAAGTCGGTGGCGCCCAGTTTCGGCTTCAGCGTCAGCACCACCTTCGAGCCGGGCGCGTATTTCGGCAGTGCCTTCAGGAAGCCGGCCTCCAGGTCGTGGCCATAGGCATAGTCTAGCTGCAGGTGGCAGATGTTCTTCACCTTGTACTTGCTGACCAGTTCCGCCAGCGTATCGCCCTCCAGATCCGTGTTCGAGGCGATGCGGAAGACATGCTTGTGCAGCTTGTCGCTGGTCATCTGGATGGTCTTCGGTACGGTGGCGATGTAGACCATCTTCTCCTGCTTGGCGACTTCCGACATGCCCAGCCCGACGGCCGAGCTGAGGCCGCCCAGCACGATATGCACATTGTCCTTGGTGATGAGCTCCTTCATGGTCGCCGAGGCGGCCGAGGGGTTCATCTTGTCGTCGCGTTCGACGGATTCCAGTTTGCGGCCCAGCACGCCGCCCTTGGCGTTGATCTCCTCGATCGCCAGCTGATGGCCCGCCATGGCGGGCACGCCGTAAATGGCGCCACCGCCGGTCAAAGGATACATCGCGCCAATGCGGATCGGTTCGCCCTGCGCCAGGGCGCCGCCCGCGGCCAGCGCCATCGCCGCGACCAACGACCAGCCTGCTCTCATCGCCATCCTCCCCTGTGGAGCGGGTCATCTGGCACCAGCCCGCGTCCGTTTCGGGCATGATGGGTGGCCCGGGCGGACCCGTCAAGCAATGTGCTTGGCCGCCGTCACCGCGATCCCTTAGGCTCGCGGCTGCAGTCGAGAGGGGACCATGGAGATCGAGACGCGCGATCCGCGCTTCGCCAGCATTGTCGATCGGGACGCCGCGCTCGAGCGCCTCGTCACCGGCTGCAAGTTCACCGAGGGCCCGGTCTGGCACCCGGTTGAGCGCCAACTCATTTTCTCTGACATGCCGGACGATCACATGCGGCGCTGGCGGCCCGGCGGCGGCATCGAGACCTTCCGGCGGCCCAGCAACATGGCCAACGGCAACGCCTACGACCGCCAGGGCCGCTTGATCACGTGCGAGCATGCCAGCAGTCGCCTGACCCGCACCGAGGCCGACGGCCGCATCGTCACCTTGGCGAGCCACCACGAGGGCAAGCAGCTCAACAGCCCGAACGATGTGGCGGTCCGGCGCGACGGTGCCATCTACTTCACCGACCCGAGCTACGGCCGAATGGACTATTACGGCGTCAAGCGCGAGCCGGAGCTGAGCTACCGCGGCCTCTACCGGCTGTCGCCGGACGGCCGGTCGCTACGCCTGCTGGCCGACGATTTCGGTCAACCGAACGGACTCTGTTTCGCGGCCGACGAGCGCCGGCTGTTCGTCAACGACACCGAGCGCCAGCACATCCGGGCGTTTGCCGTGCAGGCCGACGGCAGCCTCGCCGATGGCCGTCTGTTCGCCGAGACCAAGGGCGAAGGCGCAGGCGCGCCGGACGGCATGAAGCTCGACGCGCAGGGCAATGTCTATTGCGCCGGCCCGGGCGGCATCCATGTGTTCGATCCCGCCGGCATCGCCCTGGGGGTTGTTCGCATGCCGGAATACACCGCCAATTTCTGCTTCGGCGACGACGACCTGCGCACGCTCTATGTCTGCGCCGCCACGTCGCTGTATCGCCTGCGGCTGCGGACGCCCGGCCTCAGCTTGCTGTAGTCGACGGCTTGTCGCGGGCGAATTCCGGCAGCAGCTCCTTGGGGATCACTTCTTGCAGGCCCAGTTCGGCGAACTTGGCCTGGGCGATTTCCGCGGCCTCGCGCGCGGCGCGTTCCTGTTCGGCGATGAACTCCGGACGGTCGCCATTGTGACGGACGCCGATATAGGTGGCGACGACGAACATGACGACGGACAGCGGAACGCAGATCAGTTGCACCAGGTTCAGGCCAAGAAAGATGGCCGTGTTCGGATCCAATCCATCCATCACCGAAACTCCATCGCCATCGCCCCCTGGATGCCGCCCGCTCACCCGATCATCTGCTTCGGCAGCCACAGGATGATTTCGGGGAAGGCGATACACAAGACCAGCCCGGTCAGTTGCAGGATCATGAACGGCAGGCAACCCCGGAAGATGTCGTTCATGCTGATCGCCACGGGCGCCGTGCCCTTGACATAAAAGAGCGCGAAACCGAACGGCGGGGTCAGAAACGCGGTCTGCAGGTTGATCGCCATCAGCACCAAGAACCAGGTGATCACATCGGCGCGTCCGACATGCTCGCCGAACTCCAGGATCATGAAGATCGGCGTGATGATCGGCAGCATGATCAGGCAGATCTCGGTCCATTCGAACGGCAGGCCGAGCAGGAAGATCACCAGCATCAGGAAGGCCAGGATGCCCCACGGGCCGATGTCCAGGCTCTGAAAGAAGGCAATGACCAGCTGATCGCCACCCAGCGAGCGAAAGACGTAGGAGAAGCCGTTGGAGCCGCAATAGAGCACGAAGATCAGCCCCATGGTGACGGCGGTGCGATTGACCACGTCGGCCACGGACTGCCGGCTGAGCCGGCCCTTGCGCCAGGCCAGCAGCACGGTCGCGAAGGCGCCGCAGCCCGCCGACTCAGTGGGCGTCGCCCAGCCGGCGAAGATCACCCCCAACGTCGCCGCCAGCAGCACCGCGGAGGGCATGAAGCCTTCCCACATGACCTTGCCGAATTGGCACCAGGACATGTTGCTCTCGCTGACATCGAGCGGCGGCGCGATCGCGGGGTTCAGCATCGCCACCAGGATCATGTAGGCGAAGTAGAGGGCCGAGAGCAGGAAACCGGGCAGGAAGGCGCCATAGAAGATCGGGCCGATCGAAACAGACATGATGTCGGCCATCACCACCAGCATGACCGAGGGCGGGATCAGAATGCCCAGCGTGCCGGAGGCGGCGATGGTGCCGGTGGCGAAGGCGGCGGAGTACTTGCGGTCCATCATCATCGGCAGCGAGACCAGCGAGAGCATGACCACGCTGGCGCTGACAATGCCGATGGGAGCGCCCAGCACGGTGCCCACCACGTTGACCGCCAGCGCCAGCCCCGCCGGCACCTTGCGCAACAGCACCTGCACCGAATGCAGCAGATCCTCCGCCAGGCCCGAGCCTTCCAGAAGCAATCCCATGAAGACAAAGAGCGGGACGGAAGTCAGCACCAGATTCTCCGCCGCGTCGCTCCAGATGCGCGGCACCAGGTTGAAGAACTGCACCAGCTCGAACACGTCGAGGCCCCAGCCGATCATGCCGAACAGCAGCGCCGTGCCGCCCAGCACGAAGCCAAGCGGGAAGCCGCTGTAAATCAACACGCAGAGCGCGAAGAACATGTAGAGGGCCAGGTTGTCCTGCAGATACTCGATCACGCTTGTGGCCCCGTCCTACTCGTTGAAATGCACGATGCCGAGCGGCAAGCGCCGGTCTTGAGGTGGGTGACGAAAGAAGATGATGGCCCGCGCCAGCATGCACAATGCCGCGGCGAGCAGGATCGCGTAGCACACGATCAGAAAGGACTTGATGATCCAGCGATGGGTAAGGCCGGTGGTGGCCGCCGATACTTCATTGGAGGCGTAGGAGAGTTCGACGAACCACACCGACTGATAGATCATCAGCAGGGCATAGGGCAGCAGGAAGACGCAGATGCCGACAATTTCGATCAGCGCCTTGCCGCGGTTGCTGCGGCCCTCGCGCCAGCCGTCGATGCGCACGTGCCGATCGGCCATGTAGGTCAGGCCGAACGCCATGGTGAACACCACGGTATGGAAATGCCACTGCCATTCCTGCAGCTTGGAGGAGCTGATCAAGTGGTGCAGCCAGGGATTGTCGATCACCACAAAGGTCAGAAAGGGGATCTTGCGGACGATCACATCCAGCACGACCGCCAGCATCATCGGAATGACCGCCCAGCCGCCGATCTTGCCCAACAGCACGATCACTCGGCCCAGACGTTCGGTCAGGCGCAGGACGCGCTCTTCGTCCATGGCGACGCCACCCACCGGAAGCAGTTGTGAGGGTTTCCCCAATCAGCCCGCGCGTCCCAGCCGATGCCCTTGCTGGAAAAGCCGCGCATTATGCCCGAGCGGCCGCCCCGGCACTATTGCGGTAAATCGCCACAAGTTTCCAGGAGCGGGCGACCGCGGGCTGGGTGATGCGCCGGGCGCGGTCTCAGGCCGAGCGCTTGCGGCTGTCTTTCAGCGAGGACGCGGGCTGGTAGGCCATGCGGGCATGCGCCTCGCAATAGGGCTGGCCCGGCTTGGCGTTGGCGCCACAGAAGCGGAAATCGGGGCTGGTCGGGTCGCCCAGCGGCCAGCGGCAGGTCGAGGTGGTCAACGCCAGGATCGTGGCGCCCGGCGAGACGGGCTGTGGCGGTGGCGAGCTGTCAGGCAGCCGCGCCGGCCGGACCGGGATCTGCTCGCGCTGCAATTGCCGCTCCCGCTGCTTCTGGCGGCGGGTCAGGGATGAGCGGGTCGGCTGCGACAGGCCCAACCGGTTGGCCTTGCCGATGACGGCGTTCCGGGTGCAACCCTCGCCCAGCCGGTCGGCAATCTGGCGGGCGCTGAAGCCGGTGGTCCACAGTTCGCGCAAGACTGTCACCCGCTCCTCGCTCCAGTCCATCGCCCAGCCCTCCCCCGCTCCGCGGATGGCTGGGGAAGATACGCCTCCGGCCAGGCGAGAACAATAGATGCTGTGGCTAAGTGCCCCTCCAGCCACAATATCCTGTGGATTTTTCTGGGGAGAAGCTTGGGAGCAAGCGCTTGGCCAAGCCGCCGGAAAAGGCGGTCGGCGCGCGCTATGGGATGGAATCGTCTGCCTTATTAGCTGAAGCGTTCGATGCCGAACGGGGCGGCATCGACGCTCGGCGTGCGGCCGCAAGCCAGATCCGCCACCAACCGGCCGGTCGCCGCCGCCAAGGTCAGACCCAGATGGCCGTGACCGAAGGCGAAGTAGGCGTTGTGAAAGCGCGGCGAGCGGCCGATCACGGGCAGCGAATCGGGCATCGAGGGGCGAAAGCCCATCCAGCGTTCCATGCCCTCTTCCTTCAGGTCGGGAAACAACCGACGGGCATGCCGGCGCAGCACCTCGGCGCGGTTCCAGTTGGGCGGTAAATCGAGCCCGCCGAACTCCACCGTGCCGGCCAGCCGCAGGCCGTGTTGCATCGGCGTGATGCCGAAGCCGCGCTTGGACCAGAGCATGGCACGGCGCACCTCCAGACCGGCATTCGGAAACATCACGTGGTAGCCGCGCTCGGTGTCCAGCGGGCAGTCGTGCCCGAGTTGCCGTACCAGCGGCAGGGAACGCGCGCCGGCGCTGATCACCACGCCCGAGCAGGACTGCCGGCCGCCTTCGGTCAGGACCGCCCGCACATCCTGCGGCCCCAGTTCGAAGCCGGTGGCGCGCGCGCGCAGGATCTCGCCGCCCTTGCGGCGGAAGAGGTCGGCAAGGGCCTGCGAAATCCCGAGCGGGTGCATGGCGTGCGCGGCGTCCTGCATGTAGAGGGCGCGGGCGAAGCGCGGGCCCAGGGCGGGCTGCATCTGCTTGATTTCGTCGCCGCCCAGCACATCGAACTTGATGCCGGCGCGCCGGCGCAATTCGATTTCGTAGGCGGCGTCGGCGAAGTCCTGCTCCGTCTCGTAAATATACAGCACGCCGTCGCGCCGCATCAGCGCCTCGGCGCCGGCCTCTTTCAGCAGCGGCAGGTAGTGTTCGATGGCAGGGGTGCAGAGACCGGCAAGCGCGCGGCTGATGGCCTCCACCCGCGGCCGGCTGCTTGCCACCATCAGCTTGAACAGCCACGGCGCGATGCGCGGCGCGTAGCTCGGCCGCACCGCCAGCGGCGCCAGCGGATCCACCAACATGCCCGGCACCTTGCGCCACAGGCCGGGCATTCCGAGCGGGATGACCGAACCGACCGCGAAAATGCCGGCATTGCCGAACGAGGCGCCTTCGCCCGGCCCGCCCGGATCGATCAACGCCACGCTCAGGCCTTCGCGCTGCAACTGGAGCGCGCAACAAAGACCGACCAGGCCAGCCCCAATCACCGCGACCGGCTTGCCCTCATCCGCCCCGCCCGCCATCGTCGTCCCCCCCGTTCACGCGCCGCGCCTCAGCCGGCCCCCTGCACCGGGAACAGCCGGAATCGGTGATCCCCGTCGCGCTCGATCTCGCGCACCAGGTCCAGTTCCCAGGTCAGGTAGTCGCGCATGTGCCGCTCGACATCGCCGGTATTCTCATAAGGTCGCAGCCACACGTCGTCGCGGCCGTCGGCCAGGTGTTCGAGGCCGCTGGCCAGCGGCAACCCCGCGGCCCGCCACGCCGCCGTGCCGCCCGTCAATACGCGGACGGGGGTGGCGGTCAACTGCGAGGCCTCCGGCGCGGCCAGTCGCGCCAGCACCCCGTCAGCAGACGTGAAGACCAACATTTCCGCCGCCGGCAGCCGCGGCAGGCTGCTTGGCAGGCGCGAGCGGATGGCGAACCACGCGCCCGGAATGTGGCCCTTGGCATAGTCGCGACTGAAGCCGAAATCCACCACCACAGCTCGACCGGAGGCCAGCAACGGCTGCACGTCCTGGGGCGTCAGGCCGGCCTCGGCCACCTGGCCGATTGCGGGGATGGCGGCGCGATAGGCTCCCTGGACCAGCGCCTGTCCCGCCAACGCATCCTTCAGGACGTAAGCTTCCCAGCCCATCTGCACCAGCCAATGCGCGGTCATGGTGGCGCGCACGCCGGTATCGTCGATCAGCACGATACGCGCGCCCAGCACCGGCACCCAGCTCTCGGTTTCCTGCACCAATTGGCCGCCGGGCGCCGATAGCGAGCCTGGCAAGTGGCCCGCCTCGTATTCCTCGGGCGAGCGCACGTCCAACAGATAGAGCGTGCGCTGCCCCGCCTCCTGGCGCAGGCGGTCAAGCTCGCGACGTTCGATCGCCCGCACGCCGAACCGCTTGGCCACGCCCGCCGCCGCCCGCCGGGCGCGGTCGAGCCCGGCTTGGCTGATCGGGCCGTAGCGGCTTTCCTGGCCGTGTTCCAGGCCGAAGCCGGCGAGATGCCAACCCATGGTGCCGTTCTGCAGCGCGACGACGCGGTTGGGAATGCCGGCATTGATCAACGACTGCGCACCAATGATTGAGCGGGTGCGGCCTGCGCAGTTGACCACCACAAGGGTCTCGGACTCCGGCACCAGGTCGTGCACCCGGTAGGCCAGTTCCGCGCCGGGGGCGTCGGTCGCACCGGGAATGCTCATGACGCGGAACTCGTCCAGCGGCCGACTGTCCAGCACGCGCAGGCGCTCGCCCGCTTCCATGCGCGCCTTGAGCCGTTCGGCCGACATATGAGGCGTGGCGTAATGATGCTCGACATACTCGCCGAACGCCTTGCTGGGCACATGCACGCCGCTGAACAGCACGAAGCCGGCCGCCCGCCACGCGGCCAGGCCGCCGTCGAGGATGGCCACCTCGCCATAGCCGAATTCCGCCAGCTTGGCCGCGGCGCGCTCGGCCAGCCCCTCGCCGTCGTCCAACAGCACGATGCGGACCGACCGCCTGGGCAGCCGGTCACCCGCCAGCAGTTCCAGGCGGCTGAGCGGCAGCGAGGCCGCATAGAACGGATGCCCGGCTGAATGGGCGCCTTCCTCGCGCACGTCGACGAGAGCGAGTTCGCCGCCATCCCGCAACATCGCCTTGACAGCGCCGGCGCCGACCCGCGCGGTCATGCCACGGGCTTGCGGATGTCCGAGTTCGGCGGGAAGTGCCGGTAGGTGCCGTCCTCTGCGTTGTAGGCGACGCGCCGGTGCAGATGATCGAGCGCCAAGCCGTACATGTGCACCATCAGGGTCGGAGGTTCGCCTTCCAGGTGGATGGAATGGATGTCCTCGGGCATCAAGGTCACCCCGGTGCCGTGCTCGACCGTGGCGCGGTCGACCTCGACCACTCGACCCTTGCCCGGCTGGCTGCGGTCGTCGGCGCGGCGATAGAAACGGTTGTGCTCCTTGCCCTTGATCCCCACGATGACGGCCCAGGTGGTGTGATCGTGCGGCGGCGTCTCGCGCCCGGTCTTGCCGGTGGAGACGTAGAGCGCGAACCGGTGATCGGCATCCTCGGACAGCCGATAGGCTACGTTGCCGCCGTCCGGGTTCAGCGGAAAATGCTCCGGCGGAAACAGCGACCGGTCGGCGGTCAGGCCCATGAGTTCCCGCTTGATCGCCTCCAGCGCGTCCCGGTTGACGCCGCGCTCGCGTTCGATCCGCCGGACCTTCGCGAGGGTCGCGGCGACCGCCGCCTCGCGCCGCTGGGCGATGCTCCGGCTTTCGGCCAAGGCTAGCGACATGACGGTCCTCCGGTCGATGCCCACGCATTCGAGCCTATCGTAACGCGACCGCGCGACACACGGAATCGCGAACCGATCCGACATGGTCCCCGGTCGGGACGGCATACTAGCGTCCGGAACGAAACGTAAACGACTTGGGCCGCGATGACCGAAGCGAAGAAACCGAATGAAGGCGTGACCGCCTATCTCGTGGTGCAGGATGCCGATGCCGCGATCGCCTTCTACCAGAAGGCGTTCGATGCCGTCGAATTGTTCCGCATGACGCCGCCGGGCGGCGGCAAGCGCGCTGCACGCCAAACTCGCGATCAACGGCGGCAAGCTGATGCTGTCGGACGACTTCCCCGAATTCGCCGGCGGCGAACGCCGGGCGGCGCGGCCGGGCGCCAGCACGCCCGTCAGCTTGCATCTGCAGGTGCCGGATTGCGACCGGCTGTTCCAACAGGCCCTGGCCGCCGGCGCGACGGTGAAGATGCCGCTCGCCGACATGTTCTGGGGCGATCGGTTCGGCAAGCTCAGCGATCCGTTCGGGCACGAATGGTCGGTGGCGACCAGGCAGCGCGAGCTAAGCCCGGCCGAAATGCAGGCGGCGATGCGGCAGGCTTTCGCCAAGAGCTGAGCCGGCCGGGCCGGCCGGCGGACTATTCCGCCGCTTGCGCCGCCGGCTGCCCGGCTTCCCGCTCAAGGCCGGCCAGGCGCCGCGCGATCGCGTTGATGGGCTGGGTGAAGCGGGCGAGCAGCAAGTAGAGCGTCGGGATCACGAAGCCGGTCATCACCGTGGAGACGATCACGCCGCCAATCACCACATAGCCGATCGCCGATCGGCTCTCGGCGCCGGCACCGGTGGCCAGCGCGAGCGGCAGCGCGCCGACGGCGGTGGAAATCGACGTCATCAGGATCGGCCGCAACCGGATCACCGCCGCATCCAGCACGGCTTCACGGATGCCCAGACCCTGATCGCGCAACTGGTTGGCGAATTCGACCACCAGAATGCCGTTCTTGGTCATGATGCCGATCAGCAGGATCATGCCGATCTGGCTGTAGACGTTCAGGCTGAGGCCGCCCAGCGCGAGCGCACCGATGCCGCCCGCCACGGCGAACGGTACCGAAAGCATGATGATGAACGGATGCACAAAGCTCTCGAACTGCGCCGCCAGCACCAGGAACACCACCAGCAGCGCAAGCCCGAAGGTGAAGTAGAGCGCGTTCGAACTCGCCTTGTATTCCTGGCTCTGTCCCTGGTAGCTGATGCGGGCCTCGACCGGCAGTTCCTGCTTGGCAAAGCGCTCCAACGCATCCAGCGCATCGCCCAGCGCCACGCCGGGGACGAGCGAGGCGGACAGCGTGACCGAGCGCAGCCGGTCGACCCGGTTCAGCAGCGGCGGTCCTGCGGTGTTGCGCACCGCCACCAGGTTTGACAGCGGCACGAGCTGGCCGCCGGCGCTGGCGCCGCCGGTCCGCACGAACACATTGGTCAGGTCGGCGGGCGTCGCGCGATCCTCGATGCCGGCCTGCATGATCACCTTGTATTCCTCGCCGCGGTCAACAAAGGTGCCGACCTCGCGTCCGCCGAACAGCGTCTCCAGCGTCCGGCCGATCAACTCGACCGAAATGCCGAGATCGGCCGCCTTCGCGCGATCGATGCTGAGCCTGAGCTCCGGCTTGGTCTCCTTGTAGTCGATGTCCAGGTTGAGGAAGCGGCCATCGGCCTGCGCCCGTTGCTGCAGCCGTTCGGCCCAGCCCAGCAGGGTTTCGTAGTCCGGTCCGCCCAGGACCATCTGCACCGGTTGCTGGAAGCCGCGCTGGCCGAGCGAGGGCGGATTGACCGCCATGGCGCGGGCCCCGGGCAGGGCCAACAGGCGCGGCACCACTTCGCCGGCGATCTGCTGCTGGCCCTTCTTGCGCTGGTCCCACGGCCGCAGCCGCACGAAGATGAGGCCGGTGTTGACCGGCGCCGGCCGCTGGAAGCCCGGCGCGATCAGGGCGAAGACGATATAGGCCTCGCCGTCCTCGACATACTTCAGAAGCTGGCGCTCGACCGCCAGCACCTGTTCGCGGGTATAGGCCATCGTCGCCCCCTCGGGCGCGGTGATCGGCGCGATGATCACGCCGCGGTCCTCGACCGGCGTGAATTCCTTGGGCAGCTCGCGCCACAGGAAATACGTCCCGCCCGAAACCGCGACCGCCGCCGCGATCACCAGAAGCGGCGCCTGCAAGGCGCCCGCCAGGAGAAAGCGATAGCCGCGGTTGATGGCTTGGAACGCCGGCTCGGTCACGCGCACGAGGCGGCTCTCGCCCGCATGCGGGCGCAACAGCTTGGAGCACATCATCGGCGTCAAGGTCAGCGCGACCAGGCCGGAGAACACCACCGCCGCCGCCAGTGAGACGCCGAACTCGCTGAACAGTCGGCCGGTCTGGCCGTCCATGAAGGAGATCGGCACGAACACCGAGGCCAGCGTCAGCGTGGCGGCGATGACCGCGAAGGTGATCTGCCGGGCGCCGCGCGCCGTCGCCAATAGCGGCGGCAAGCCCTCCTCGATGTGCCGGTGCACGTTCTCAAGCACCACGATGGCGTCGTCCACCACGATGCCGATGGCCAGCACGAAGGCGAGCAAGGTCAGCACGTTGACGGAAAAGCCCAGGGCGCCCATCACGCTGAAGGCGGCGATCAGCGACACCGGGATCACCACCGCGGGCACGACGGTGGCCGACACCGAGCGCAGGAACAGAAAGATCACGCCGATCACCAACGCCATGCCGATCACGAGGGCGTGCTGCACTTCGTAGATCGAGCGGCTGATGAACACCGACTCGTCGTAGCCCACGTCGACTTTGGTGCCTTCGGGCAGGATCTCCCGCAGTTCGCCCATTACGGCCTTGGCACTATCCGCGACATCGAGCGTGTTGGCGGTCGATTGCCTGACCATGCCGAGGCCGATGGCACTGCGGCCATTGGCGCGCAACTCGCCCCGCTCGTCCTCCGGACCCAGTTCGACGCGTGCCACTTCCGACAGGCGGACCAGAAAGCCCTGGCGCGCCTGCACCACGATCCGTTCGAATTCCCGGGGACTGGCAAGCCGGCTGTCGGTCTTCACGGTAAATTCGCGGGCCGCGCTCTCCAGCCGGCCCGAAGGCAGTTCGACATTCTGCCGGCGGACTGCCTGTTCGACGTCCTCGACCGTCAGGCCGCGCGCCGCCAGGGCCTGGCGGTCCAGCCAGATGCGCATCGCATAGCGCCGCTCGCCGCCAATGATGACCGAAGCGACGCCGGGCACCACCGACAACCGGTCGACCAGAAAGCGCGCCGCGAAATCGGTCAGTTCCAGGCTGCTGCGCCGGTCGCTGGTGAGCACAAACCACAAGATCGCCCGGGCGTCGCTGTCGACCTTGGCAACCACCGGCGCGTCGATCCCCTCCGGCAGGCGCGCCAGCACGCGGGCGACACGGTCGCGCACATCGGCCGCCGCGGCGTCCACGCCGCGGCCGAGATTGAATTCCACGGTGACGCTGGAGCGTTCCTCGCGGCTGGAGGAGGTGATGGTTTTCACCCCTTCGAGGCCGGCCACCGCGTCCTCGACGATCTCCGTCACCCGGCTCTCGATCACGTTGTTGGAGGCGCCGCGATAGACCGTGGTGACCGAAACGATGGGCGGGTCGATCGCCGGATATTCCCTGACGGGCAGGCGCAGATACGCGGCGATGCCCAGCACCACCAGCAAAAGGCTGATGACCGTGGCGAAGACCGGCCGCTTGATGGACAGGTCGGACAGCATGGCCTAGCTCTGCGGCCGGAACGGCCGGGCCGCCACGGCCTGCTTGTCGCGCAGCTTCTGCACGCCGCGCACCACCACGTCCTCGCCGGCCGCGACCCCTTCGACCACCTCCACCGTGCCCCGCTCGCGGCTGCCAAGCGCCACCAAACGCTGCTCGGCGCGGCCTTCGCGCACCACGAAGACGAACGAACGGACGCCCTGTGGCACCACCGCGTCCTCCGGCACCACGATCGCCTCCTGGCGCCGGCCGAGTTCCACTTCCACGCTCATGAACACGCCCGGCGTCAGCGCCTCGTCGGCATTGTCGAACAGCGCGTTCACCCGGATCGAGCGGGTCTGCGGATCGGCCCGGCTGTCGATCGCGGTCAGCATTCCGGCAAAGATCCGCTCGCCGGCGGCGGTGGAGCGCGCGCGCACCGGCAGGCCCAGCTTGATCCGGTCGAGCACAGTCTGCGGCAGCGAGAACTCCACCTTGATCGCCGACACGTCGTCCAGCGTGGTGATGGCCTCGCCCGGCCGCATCAGCGCGCCCAGGCTGAGTTGCCGCAAGCCCACCCGGCCATCGAACGGCGCCAGGATGCGTTGATCCTCCAGCTTGGCCTCCGCCACGCGGATGCGCGCCTCCATCATCCGCGTGCGCGCGTCGCCCGCCTTCAATTGCTGTTCCAACTCATCCAGCCGGGCATCCGCCATCGCCGCGCTGTTGCGCAGGCTGCGCGCCCGCTCCACCCGGCCCCGGATCTCCTCGCGCAAGGCCTTGGACTGCTCCAATTCGGCACGCGCCTGTTCCAGTTCCGCTTGCCGTTCGCGCAGTTCGAACTCGAGCAGCACATGACCGGCCTTGACCTTCTGTCCCTCGACAAAGCCGACCTTGGCAACAATGCCATTCTGCTTGGCGGTCAGCGTGACCGACTCGCGAGCGCGCGCCGTGCCGACCGACTCGACCCGATCGAACACCACCGTCTGCCGAGCGGGCACCACCTCCACCGCGACCGGCGGCATGCCGCTCTTGGCCTGCGCCTGTGGCGCCGAGGCCGCGCCCTGGCGCTGCCAGCCATACCAACCGGCGGCGCCCAGCGCGACGACAATCACCAGCGTCGCCACCTGCCATGCAAGACGCATCGCGTACCCTGCCGTCCGCCGGTCGGGCCCTGCCCGCTCCGGCCGTCTGCCAGACTTCTCCATGCACGGCGTTCCGCCCCCATGGCCCGCCGGGCAACCGCCAGTCTACTGCGCCGGCGCCGGCCGGTCGATTGTCGGCCTTGCCGACAGACCGGCGAACCGCTAGCAAGCAGGGACTTGGTCGAGCCCCGGTGCCGCCCGATGACCCCCAGTCCCGCTTGCCTCGCGCCGACCTTCTTCCTCGACGCCGACCATCCCGCGGTCGCTGCCTTCGCCCGCCGCGCCGCCGGAACGGGTCCGGCGCACGAGCAGGCCATCAGGGTCTATTACGCCGTGCGCGACGAAATCCTGTATGACCCCTACGCCATCGAGCTCAGCCCCGAACACCTCCGCGCCAGCGCCGTGCTGGCCCGCGGCAAGGCGTTCTGCATTCCCAAGGCCGTCCTGCTGGCAGCCGGCTTGCGCAGCCTAGGTATTCCCGCCCGCCTGGGTTTCGCCGATGTCAAGAACCACCTGGCGACCGAGCGGCTGTTGCGGGCGATGGGCACCGATCTGTTCGCCTACCACGGCTTCACTGAACTGTGGTTGGGCGAGCGCTGGGTCAAGGCCACGCCCGCCTTCAACCTGACGCTTTGCCAGAAGTTCCGGGTCAAGCCGCTGGATTTCGATGGCGCGACCGATTCGGTGCTGCATCCGTTCGACGCCGACGGCCGGCGCCACATGGAATATGTCCGCCAGCGCGGCAGCTTCGATGATCTGCCGTTCGCCCAGATCCGAGCCGAGTTCCTAGCGCTCTATCCGGGCATCTTCGCCGCCGCGGAGCGCCCGGAGGGCGACTTCGCGGCGGAGGCCGAGCGCGAGCACGGCTACCCAAGCGAGGTCAAAGCTGCCATATAGAGGCGGAGTTCGCCGTCGCCGGGAGCGTGCATGCAGATCACCGAGGGGCTGACCTTCGACGACGTGCTGCTGCGGCCGGCGGCCTCGGCCGTGCTGCCGAACCAGACCGACACGCGCAGCCGCGTGACCCGCACCATCGAACTGGGGATCCCCCTGCTGTCCGCCGCCATGGACACGGTGACCGAGCACCCGCTGGCCATCGCCATGGCCCAGGCGGGCGGCATCGGCGTCGTGCACAAGAACATGTCGGTCGAGCGACAGGCCGAGGAGGTCAGGCGGGTCAAGCGCTTCGAGGCCGGCATGGTGGTCAATCCGGTCACCATCCGGCCGCAACAGACGCTGGCCGATGCGCTGGACCTGATGCGCCGGCAACGCATTTCCGGCATTCCGGTGGTGGAGAATGGCGGCCTTTTGGTCGGTATCCTGACCAACCGGGATGTGCGTTTCGCCACCGACCCCGCCCAGCCGGTCAGCGAGTTGATGACCAAGGAACGGCTGGTCACGGTCAAGGAGGGCGTGTCCGGCGAGGCGGCCAAACGCCTGTTGCACCAGCACCGGATCGAGAAGCTGCTGGTGGTGGACGACGCCTATCGCTGCATTGGCCTGATCACGGTCAAGGACATTGAGAAGTCGCAGCATCACCCGCACGCCGCCAAGGACGAGCGCGGCCGGCTGCGCGTCGGCGCCGCCACCGGCGTCGCCGGGGATGGCGTCGAACGCACCATGGCGCTGGTCGAAGCCGGCGCCGACCTGATCGTGGTGGATACCGCGCACGGCCATTCCCAGCGCGTGCTGGACACGGTCAACGCCATCAAGAAGCGCAGCAATTCAGTGCAGCTGGTGGGCGGCAACGTGGCCACGGCGGAAGGCGCCAAGGCGCTGATCGATGCCGGCGTCGACGCCGTGAAGGTCGGTATCGGGCCCGGCTCGATCTGCACGACCCGGGTGGTGGCGGGCGTCGGCGTGCCGCAGCTGACGGCGCTGATGGACGTGGTCGAGGTCTGCCGCAAGTATGACATCCCGGCGATTTCCGATGGCGGGATCAAGTTCTCCGGCGATCTGGCCAAGGCGATGGCCGCGGGTGCTGCCTGCGCCATGCTGGGGGCGCTGTTCGCCGGGACCGACGAGGCGCCCGGCGAAGTGATCCTTTACCAGGGCCGCTCCTACAAGTCCTATCGCGGCATGGGCTCGCTGGGCGCCATGGCGCGCGGCTCGGCCGACCGCTATTTCCAGGAGGAGATCCGCGAGGATCTGAAGCTGGTGCCCGAGGGCGTGGAGGGTCGGGTGCCGCATAAGGGGCCGGTCGCCCACGTCATCCACCAGTTGATCGGCGGCCTGCGGGCGGCCATGGGCTACACCGGCTGCGCCAGTATCGAGGAGCTGCATCGTCGCTGCAGCTTCGTGCGCATCACCCAGGCGGGCCACCGCGAGAGCCACGTGCACGACGTCACCATCACGCGCGAGGCGCCGAACTACCCGTTGGGCGGCTAGCGCGGTGTCCGACCCGGGGGAACCGAGGTCCGCGCTCCATCGGATCGGGGCCGACCGCGCCGCGCTCGGGGTTGCGGGGCAATGGCTTCCGTTCAAACCGAACATGCCGGTTCGAGTTGAACGGACATTGCCCTAAGGCGATCGGCGTTGCGACCGGCCGCGCGCCTGCAGGCGGCTATCGAGATCATCGACCGGATCCGCCAGGGCCTGTTTCCGCCCGACCGGATACTGGCGCAAACGTGGCGGGAACGCCGCTATGCCGGCGCCAAGGACCGGGTCGCGATCGCCGGCCTTGTCTATGCCGTGCTGCGGCAGTGGGGCGTCGTCGCGGCGCTGGCGGGGCCGGGATGCGCCGCCCGCCGGGCGTGCTTGGCGCTGCTGGCGACGCGGCGGCTGCCCGACGTGCCCGATCCGGCGGCGGCATTTGCCGGCGAGGCTTATGGACCTGCCGCGCTCAGCGCGGCGGAGGCCGCCTGGGTGGCCGAACTGGGGGCCGAGCCCGGCAGCCCGCCGGCCTGGGCGGTGGCCAATCTGCCGGCCTGGTTGGAAGCCGCCTATCGGCAGCGCTTCGGCGAAGCCTTTGCCTTGGAGACCGCGGCCCTCAACCGGCCGGCGCCGCTTGACTTGCGGGTCAATGGCTTGCGAGCCACGCGCGAGGCGGTGGCGGCCGAACTGGCTGCGGCCGGGATCGTCGCCAGCCCGACGACCTACGCACCCCTGGGCCTGCGGCTGCCGGGACCTGTCCGGTTGCAGCACCTGCCGGCCTATCGGCAGGGCAGGGTGGAGGTGCAGGACGAAGGCTCGCAGGTCGCGGCGGCCTTGGTCGGGGCGGCAGCCGGCGAGACCGTGGTCGACCTCTGTGCCGGAGCGGGCGGCAAGAGCTTGGCGATGGCGGCGGCGATGGCCGATCGCGGCCAGCTCCATTGCTTCGATACCGACGCGACACGGCTGGCGGAAGCGGCCGGGCGGCTTGCCCGCGCCGGCGCCACTCTGGCGCGCTGCCGGCCGCTGTCCGGCGATCACCGGGAACTGGCCGCGCTGCGCGGGCGCTGTGACCGGGTGCTGGTCGATGCGCCCTGCAGCGGCACTGGCACCGGCCGGCGCGACCCGCTGGTCGCCTGGCGGCTGACACCGGCCGGCCTGACCGATCTGGCCGCGTTGCAAGGCCGGTTGCTCGACCTGGCGGCCGAGTTGCTGCGCCCGGGAGGTCAACTGGTCTATGTGACCTGCTCGGTCCTGGAGGCGGAGAACGAGGCGGTCGTCGGCGAATTCCTGGAGCAAAACCGGCACTTCGCGCCGCGGCCGCTGGCCGGCGCATGGCAGCGCCACCTCCACGGCGAGATGCCAGGCAGCGGCCGCACCCTGCTGTTGACGCCGCACCGCCACGGTACCGACGGCTTCTTCGTGGCGGCGATGGGCCGGGACAACGCATCGTCCCCCACCGCTTGAGCGGCGGCGTGGCCCCTCTGGCGTTCGCCCGCCCGAAGTTTATATAAGTGGGGCCAGCCGACACTCACGATTCGCCATGAAGACTCTTCTTGCCGTGCGCCCGACCGTTGCACTTGCCCTAGGCCTCTGCCTTGCCCTGCCCGCGGCCGCCGCCACGGACCGGCGCGGCGAAGGCAACATCGCCGCCGGCCGCCAGGCGATGCAGTCGCAGGACTACCTGGTGGCGCAACTGCAGTTCGAACGGGCGATCGTCGCCAACCCGAAGAATACGCAAGGCTATGTGCTGCTGGGCCAGGTGCACCGGCGGCTCGGCAACGTGGACAAGGCGCTGAAATATCTCGACCTGGCTTTGGACTTGGAGCCAGGCCTGCTGAGCGCGCGGCAATTGCGCGGCGAGGCTCAGCTCGACGCCGGCCGGCTGGGCGCCGCGGAGGAAGAACTCGCCAAGCTCGGCGGCAAGTGCAATTTCGCCTGCGTCGAGTTCAACGATTTGCGCAAGGCGGTGCTGGAATACAAGGCCCGCTGAGCGCAGCGTTAGCGAGGCCCATCATGAGCACGGAACTGAAATAAGCTCTGCCTGTCGGACAGACGCAATGGCATGTCGACGGTCAGGCCGAGACCGTCTTGCGCTGGGAGTATGACGACGGCCGCGACAGCCTGCTGGCGCTCTACGACAAGGGCAAGAAACAGCAATGGGACGCCAACGACCGCATCGACTGGCGCCGGGACCTCGATCCCGAGAACCCGATGGGCCTGCCGGACCAGGCGGTATCGATCTTCGGCTCGGCCATTTGGGAACGCTTGGGCGCCAACGAGCGCGCGCGGCTGCGCCATCACCTGCAAGCCTGGCAGATCTCGCAGTTCCTGCACGGCGAACAGGGCGCGCTCATCTGCACCGCCAAGATCGTGCAGCAGGTGCCGCAGCTCGACGCCAAGTTCTATGCTGCGACGCAAGTGGTGGACGAGGCCCGCCATGTTGAAGCCTATTCCCGCTTGTTGCACGAGAAGTTAGCGCTGGCCTATCCCATCACCCCGCCGCTGAAGGCGCTGCTGGAGAACACGATCAGCGACCGGCGCTGGGATTTCACCTATCTCGGCATGCAGATCCTGATCGAGGGCCTTGCGCTGGCCGCTTTCCAGCGCATCCGCGACCAGGCCGGCAACCCGTTGGCGGCGCAGGTCAACGCCTATGTCATGCAGGACGAGGCCCGGCATGTGGCCTTCGGCCGGCTGGCCTTGCGCGACTACTACCCGCATTTGAGCGAGGCCGAGCGGGCCGAGCGCGAGGAGTTCGTGATCGAGGGCTGCTACCACATGCGCGACCGCTTCCTGTCGGAGGAGGTGTGGGAGCGGGTCGGCCTGCCCAAGGCGGAGTGCGTCGCCTATGTTGCCAACTCGCCCGCCCTGCAGCATTTCCGCGGCCGGCTGTTCAGCCGGATCGTGCCTACGGTGAAGGACATCGGCCTGTGGGGGGCGAAAGTGCGCAAAGCCTTCAGCGACCTGGGCGTCATGGACCTGGCCGAGCTCGACAGCGACCAGCTGCTGGCCAACGACGCCAAGGTGGCGGCCGAATTCGACGCCCGGACGCGCGCCGGGTGAAACCGGCGGCGCTGGATTTCACCGCCGCCGCGGCATAGCGTGCCGGGCATGTCGGACAGCGTGCTGATCGTCGACTTCGGCAGCCAGGTGACGCAACTGATCGCGCGCCGGGTGCGCGAGGCGGGCGTGTATTGCGAAATCGCGCCGTTTCACAAGGCGGCCGCCGCGCTGGCGCGGACCAGGCCGCGCGGCATCATCCTGTCGGGCGGGCCGGCTTCGGTGACCGATTCCGGCGCGCCGCTGCCGCCGGATGAACTTTATGCCGCCGGCCTGCCGATGCTGGGCATCTGCTATGGCCAGCAGGCGATGTGCCGGCAACTGGGCGGCCAGGTGGAAGGCGGCGGGCATCGCGAGTTCGGCCGCGCCTTCCTGGCGGTGCGCGAGACCTGCGGCCTGTTCGACGGCCTGTGGCGGCCGGGCGAACGGCATCAGGTGTGGATGAGCCATGGCGACCGGGTGACCCGGCTGCCGCCCGGTTTCCGCGCGGTCGGCGACAGCGACAACGCGCCCTTCGCCGCCATCGCCGACGAGGCGCGCCGGTGGTACGCGGTGCAGTTCCACCCGGAGGTGGCGCACACGCCGGACGGCGCCCGCCTGTTGCGCAATTTCGTGCTGGGGGTGGCGGGCTGCGCCGGCGATTGGAACATGGCGGCCTTCCGCCTGGCGGAGGTGGCCCGCATCCGCGCGCTGGTGGGAAGGGGCCGCGTCATCTGCGGCCTGTCGGGCGGCGTCGATTCATCGGTCGCCGCCCTGCTGCTGCACGAGGCGATCGGTGAACGGCTGCTCTGCGTCTTCGTCGATACCGGCCTCATGCGCGAGGGCGAGGCGGCAGAGGTGATCGCGCTGTTCCGTCGGCATTACAACATCGCGCTGGCGCATCGCGACGCCTCGGCGCTGTTCCTGCAGCGCCTGGCCGGGGTGAGCGACCCGGAGGCCAAGCGCAAGATCATTGGCGCCGCCTTCATCGAAGTGTTTGAGGCGGAAGCCAAGGCGCATGACCAAGCCGATTTCCTGGCCCAGGGCACGCTCTATCCGGACGTGATCGAGAGCGTCTCGGCGCTGGGCGGGCCCAGCGTGACCATCAAGTCGCACCACAATGTGGGCGGCCTGCCGGAGCGCATGAACCTGAAGCTGGTGGAGCCCTTGCGCGAACTGTTCAAGGACGAGGTGCGCGCCCTGGGCCGCGAGCTCGGCTTGCCGGAGCGGCTGGTCGGCCGCCACCCCTTTCCGGGGCCGGGCCTGGCCATCCGCATGCCGGGCACGGTAACGGCCGAGAAGCTGCGCCTGCTGCGCCGGGCCGATGCGATCTATCTCGAGGAGATCCGCAAGGCCGGGCTTTACGATGCCATCTGGCAGGCCTTCGCCGTGCTGCTGCCGGTGCGCACGGTCGGCGTGATGGGCGACGACCGCACCTACGACCACGCGCTGGCCTTGCGCGCCGTCACCTCGACCGACGGCATGACGGCCGAGAGCTTCGCCTTCCCACACGATTTCCTGACCGCCACCGCGACGCGCATCGTCAACGAGGTGCCCGGCATCAACCGCGTTGTCTACGACGTGACCTCCAAGCCGCCGGGAACCATCGAGTGGGAATGATTCGGCGTCTTTCGGGGACTATCGAAGACAGTCAAGAAAATGCCGTAAGTTGTTGATCTGTAGGAATGTATTTCTGTCGGGATCTATCAGGGACTATCGGGGGGATGAGGATCAGATTGACGGTAGTTCGGGCTGTAGATCCTGAACGCCTAGGCAGCCCGAGATTTCTACCGTCACATAGGTTCCGGATCGATTTCGGGGTTCCTGTTGCGAGACTGGAAGCGTGTGCTCGGACCTTCACGCCATCGATCGCTTAGAGACGGTCTCACTGCACGTCGCGCTTGACCCGTGACGGCATCCATTCGAACAGGTCGAAGCCGGCGCTGGGGCCGCCCAGGCAGTCTGCGAGATGGTCGTCGATCTCGCGCGCCAGCGCGAGCCGATTGCGCCACCAACGGATGTCGTGCCCCTCGTCGGGGAACGACAAGTAGCGCACTGGGATACCGCGCGCACGCAGCGAGCGGACAACGTCGACCGAATCCTGTTGGAGCACGCGAACGTCAGCTTCGCCGTGCGCGACGAGCAGCGGAGCGGTGATGCGATCGAGCCGTGCGATCGGCGACTGTCGCATCATTTCCGCTTGGTCGGCTGGGTCGTCCACGCGTCCATAGAAGCGCGTCGCCAAGCTGCGGTTGGTCCAGTAGGGCGGCCATGCTGCGATCGTGCGCGGCCAGTTGGCGACGCCGACAATCGAGACGCCGCAGCGATAGGGATGCGGCTGCTCGATCAGCTGCATCAATGTCGAGTAACCACCAAAGCTGGCACCCATCACAGCCAGTCGCTCCCGGTCGGCGATGCCAGCGTCGATCGCCCAGCGCACCCCATCTGCGATGTCGTGCCGGAGCCGGTCGCCGTACGCGCGTGAGGCGGCCAAGAGATGTTCGCGCCCGTAACCGCTCGAGCCCCGATAGTTCACCTGTAGGACTGCGTAGCCGCGGTTGGTGAGCATCTGCAGCAGGTTCGGCGTCGCCGGACTCCACCGGTCGCGGGTCCATGGCCCGCCGTGGATGTCGATGACCAGCGGCACCGGCCCGGTCACGCCCTTCGGCCGCAGCAGCAGCCCATGCAGCCGGCGGCCGTCCGACGCCGGGAATGACACGGGCTCCCACGGCGACAGCGATTTGCGAAACGAGGCGTCGTCGTCGCGCCGGTCCAGACGCCGCAACGTATCCGTGACGCCATCCCAGAGCACCTCGGCTCGATCGAGCCGACTCACCACGGTCACCACTTGGCGCGTCCCGTCATCGGAGCTGCTCTGCGGCACGGTGATGACCGGGTCATCGTCGATGAGCCCCTCGCTGCGGGCGCGATAGCCGATCGCGGCGAGCTTGCGCACCGCATCGGCATCGAGCGCGTGCAGCACGGGCAGGCCGTCCATCGTCGACCAAGCGATCGGGGCGCCGTGCCGGCCCTCAAACACCGGCCCGTCCACATCGACGACCGGGTGCGCGCCCAGCACCGTTTCTCGTCCGTCGTCGAGATCGACCTCGACAAGCTCCACGCGGTCCCGGTCGACGTTCGTGCTGACCCAGGCCCGCTTCGTCGCGAGATCGAATCGGTGCGCGATCCAGGTGTCGAAGGGGCCTACGGTCGTCAAGGTCCTGCTGCTTCCGTCGGGTGACTGCAGCCGCACCACGAGCCTGCCCTCGGGATCTTTGGCGTCGCTTTCGCGGCGAATTTCACCGACCACTCCGGCTTGCGCGTCGATCAGCCACGCCTGCGTGCGCAAGTCTGCCTGACGCAGTTCGCGGATGCTGCGAGTGGCGGCGTCGGCCTCGAACAGGTCGAAACGGCGCCGATCTGTGCGGTTGCTGACGAACAGGAACGTGGTTGGGGTTGCACCCCGGCCGACGACAATTGACCGGACGCCCGGCCAGGGCGTCACTTCCCAGGGGGCGCCATCCGCCGACCGGGTGTCGCGGACCCCGATTCGCAGGTTTTCATCGCCACGCGGATCGAAGGCGTGTACGGGATGACGGCTGTCGCCCAGCCACATGGGCAATCCGATCGACAAGCGGCTTTGCACTTCTCCGGTTGCTGCGTCGCGGACCGTGATGCCCGCACCAAGTCCGACGGCTTCCGAGTTGGCGGTCAAGCGCCCGTCGGGGGAGAGGCTGAACCCGCCAGCGACATCGACATTCGCGATGTAACGGCGCACGGGCCAGATAGTCTGGCGCGGCGCAGAAGCGCCAGCGCTGCTCTCAACACGGGCCGATGGCGGGGACGTCAGACTGGCGCAGGCGCTGAGGAGTGCGGCAGTGAGCAGCGTCGTCGCACGGAGCACGATCCTGCGACGCGGCTCACTGATGGACCAGTCGGGTGGGCATTGAGACATGGCGGCAGTCAACGAAACTTTGGCATCTCGGGGGTCACCGGTCGTACTTCTGCTGCGGGCTGCGTTGCCTGCCCGGTCCCCAAACCCGCCATTTCGAAACACAGGAGAGAAGCAAGAGCGAAAGCAGGTGCGTGAACTTCACCGTAGAGAACAGCATCGTCACCCTGTAGAAGTTGGCTTCTGGAACCGGCTATTCTGAACCTGCGGGACGCCGAGGCCACAGTGTCGCGGACAGTGTGGCCAGGGTTCATGCGCACATCGACCAACAGTGGGTCGAAGGACGAAGCCCTCGCAGTCGGCGTTCGGGAACCGGCACCCGGTATCGTCGAACACATAGGCGCGAGCCCGGTGCTTCCCAATCGGAGCGATGGGCCTCCTGCCTCGCGTGGACGCCGGCCACTGCGCGGGTCGACGCGCTGTCGCTGGTGCTGAGCCTGCAGAGCGACGCCGACGAGCGGGCGTGGCAGGGCTGGACGAGGTTCATCAACGCTTGCTGTGGTGAGAGGTGTGCAAGTCTCGATCGAGGGTGATTCAGCCCGAGGCGCTTCCAACCTTTTGCGCAGGGGCTTTCTCATACCGACGCACCACGCGCCGCAGCAGACGGTTCAGCCACGACAGCGCAATGACCGGGACTGCCGCAGCGAACTTCACATTGCCGCGAAAGTGGACGGCGGTGAACCGCGCCGGGTTTCCCGGAGGCTCCGACTTGTGAGAAGGAGGAGCTGCCATGGGAACACATTCGACGAGATATCCGGCGGAGGTTCGCGAGCGGGCTGTCCGGCTGGTTCTGGATCATCAGGGCGACTATGGGTCGCAATGGGAAGCGATCAGCTCGATTGCGGGCAAGATC
>Ga0194132_10002683_pt1 | contig 32841 bp, 34 predicted proteins | sample TA2KigOf80mmetaG_FD_148612 | JGI IMG/M metagenome (GOLD analysis project Ga0194132, IMG submission 148612) | Freshwater microbial communities from Lake Tanganyika, Tanzania - TA2015054 Kigoma Offshore 80m | ecosystem: Environmental > Aquatic > Freshwater > Lake | place: Tanzania: Lake... | reverse complement strand
GGAACATGGCGCCTTCCTGGAACGAGATCCGGCCCGGACACTGGGTGCGCTGCCATCGGTCCGAAGAACTGAAACTGCGCGGTGTGGAGACGCCCGTCGGCGTGAACTGACGCACCTAGCGAGAGGAGGAGTAGCGCGCCATAGAGAGCGCGAAGGCACGTGGAATATCCAGAGAGCGCGCCCATGGACGCAATCAACTGATGCGAGGATATCCCTGGATAACTGCGAATAGGCCCATGAATAAGGAGGAATAGCGCAATGCGAGTCAACACGGCGAAGCAGAAGATGCTCCAGGGCAAACCCGCCTACGGGTTCGGGCTCGGGCTCGGCTCACCGCTCGTGGCCGAAACGTTGGCGAATAGCGGCATCGACTTCATCATGCTCGACAACCAGCACGGCTCGTGGGGCCCCGACTCGACCATCATGGCGCTCATGGCCATGGCGAGTGGCTCGGCGATCCCGATGGTCCGGGTCGCGCGCAACGACTTCACGATGATCGGGCGGCTCCTGGATGAAGGGGCGCTCGGCATCGTCGTGCCGATGGTGCACACGCCCGCCGACGCGAAGGCCGCGGCCGATGCTTGCCGCTTCCCGCCTACTGGCACGCGCTCGTGGGGCTGGGCGAGCGCTGCCCGCTACGGCGATGATTACTCTGACCAGATCAACGAGCAGGTCTTCGTCGCGATCCAGCTGGAGAGCATCGACGCCGTCAACAACGCCGAGGCGATCATGGCCACGCCCGGCATCGACGGCTGCTGGGCGGGACCGGGTGACCTGGCGCTTTCGATGGGCATCCACCCGGGCAACGCCGCCAACGACGATCGCCACGCCCGCGCGCTCGAACGGGTCGTCCAGGCATGTCGCAACACCGGCAAGATCCCCGGCCTGGCGACCACGGGACCGGAGGACGCGATGCGGCGCGCCGCCCAGGGTTTCCAGTACCTGACCGCCGGCGGCGACGCCGGCTTCATCCTGGCTGGCGCCCGCGCGGCCGTGAAGACGCTGGGCCTGTAACCTCTTCTGTTTGAACGTCGATCACCGCGATGCTCGGCGTCCGAAATGGCGCGCGGGCGATCGCCTTCTACCGGGCCGCATTCGGTGCCGTCGAGCCCTACCGGGTTGACGGCGGCGCCGGATCGGTGGTCGCGCAACTAGCGCTGTACGGCGCGGACTTCTGGGTCGCCGACGAGTCGCCGGAGCACCTCAACATCAGCCCGGAATCGCCGGGCGGCTGCTCGGTGCGCATGCCGCTGATCGTCGACGACCCGGACGGTATCTGCGCGCGATCCAGGTCGAGTCTCCAGGTGCGGGACCTCTGTCGGTAGGTTCTGGTGAGGCCTCGCCGACCGGGCCGGAAGAGGCGCACGCGTGAGAGCATCCGGCCTCCGGAGATAGCTGCACGTACGATGGCATAGTCTGCCCGAGGAAGGGCAACTAGCGTGCATCCAGTAGCCCGATGGTACCGCCCGGACTTCGCACCGCCGGCGGACGTTAGATTCGCGTCAGAATCGCGAACCTTTCGGGCATGCGACGTGCACTCTTGATCGTTCTGCTCGCGTCCCTTTTCGCCCAGGCTTCTCCGGCTTTCGCCGCCACTCAGAGCAAGCCGTTTCCGCAGACAGGCGGATTCATCGTCTCGAACGATGGCGGTGTCCGCTTTTGGGACGCGTTTCAGCGCCTTGGCGGCGAGCAGATCGTCGGCTATCCCGTGTCGGAGCGCTTCCACCACGGTGGATTCATCACCCAGGTCATGCAGAAGGCCGTCTTCCAGTGGCGCCCCGAGTCAGGATCCGTCGCGTTCGTCAACGTCTTCGACGATCTCGCCACGGCGGGCAAAGACGACTGGCTGCTCAGCGTGCGCAGCACGCCCCGCCCGCTCGAGCCCGGCTTCGACGACGGCAAGGAGTGGCAGCACATCGTGCGCGACCGCGTTGCGCTCCTGAACGCCCGTCCCAGAATGCGGGCTCAGTACCACGCGGTCCCTGATCCACTGCTCCAGTACGGGCTGCCGACCAGCCGAATCCAGGACATGGGCAACCACTACGCCATCCGCCTGCAGCGAGCCGTCATCCAGGAGTGGAAGGTCGATGTCCCGTGGGCGAAGGCTGGCCAGACGACGGTCGCCAACGGTGGCGACATCATGAAGGAAGCCGGCCTCATCGGGAACGGGAGGACCGAGGGCACGGCCGCCCCCGTGCATCAACGTCCGGATGATTTCGTGCGGGTGACGGTGGATATGGCGATCGTGCGGAGCGGCCCACACACCTACGCCACCGAAGTCGCCCGCATCTTCAAGAACGCGCAGATGCAAAAACGGGGCGACACCACCGATGGCTGGACTCCGGTGCGGATCTGGAACAGCCTAGACGGATGGGTTGCGGCCGGAGCCATCACCCGGGATGCGTATCCGGCGACGGACTCGAGTCGGAGCACCGGATATCGCCCGGCGATCCCGGCCCGTCCCCTGCCCTCCATACCGCTCCCCGTGGCCGCCACAATCCGCATCACCAGGACAGAGCCACTGTTCGGCGCGCCGGGCGGCGCCGCTGCGGGCACGGTAGGCCAGGGCACGAGCGCACGCCTCATCGGTTACGCTGCCCACGGCGCGAGGATCTGGATTCAGATTGAGGCCGATTCCCGAACTGGCTGGGTCATCAGCGAGGCCGCCGAAGTCGCAGCCCGCGATCCTTTCCTCCCGGGATCGGACGGACGGCCTATTCACGGACCCGCGACGGGGAAGGGAATGTGGGCAACCTACGATCTCCTGGGGCGCGCAACGCCAGAGCAGATCATCGCCGCCGCCCGCGCCAACGGCATCACCCACATCTACCTTCAGGTGGGCCGCTCGAATCTGGGCTTCTACGGCGGTCCCGGCCTGGACGCGCTCCTGCCGGTCGCGCGAGCCCACGGCGTGGCGGTCATCGCGTGGGTCTATCCGTTCCTCAACGATGTCGTCGCCGATCTCAATCTGACGGTTCAGGCGGCGAACTACCGCACACCCGGAGGCCTCATGCCGGATGGCGTGGCCTCGGATGTCGAGGAGAACATGGGGATCGGCGCGGTCCACGCCTACAGCCACCTCACCCGGGCGCTCCTCGGCGAGGATCGCCTCCTCGTCATTGCCACCTATCCCCCGCAGATGGCCCTGGGTCGCACCTACCCGTTCGCCAGCGTCGCGCGGGTCTGGAACGTGATCGCGCCAATGGATTACTACCATCGGCCGGAGTCGACCTATACAGAGGCACAGGCCGCCGAGTATGTGGCCGACTCGATCCGAATGATCCGCGAGCGCGCCGGGAGGCCGGTGCACATCGCGCCGATTGGCCAGGCCTACGGGATGAAGTGGCCGAACGAAGTCGGACCGACGAATCCGACCTTCGAGGAAACGCGCGGGATGCTCAGTGGCGCGCGCGCCGCGGGTGGCGTGGGTCTCAGTTTCTTCGAGTGGTCCCACGCTACCGAGGCGCAGTGGCGCGCGATCGGCGCGTTCGGCTGGTGATGGCTAGAGCCTGACCTTCTCCCGGATGCTGGCCACCGCCGCGGCAATATTCTCCGGATGGCCGAAGGCACTCAGGCGAAGGTATCCCTCGCCGTGGGCGCCGAACCCGCTGCCCGGCGTCGTGATCACGTGGGCCTCGCGGAGCAGTTTGTCGAAGAACGCCCACGAGTCGAGGCCCGGCGGGCAGCGCACCCAGACGTACGGAGCATTCTCTCCGCCGAAGACCGTGAGCCCGATGGACGAGAGGCCGTCACGAATGGCCCGCGCGTTCTCCATGTAAATGTCGATCGTGCGAGCGTTCTCGGCCAGGCCCTCAGGGGTCAGAGACGCTATGCCTCCCCGCTGGGCGATGTTCGACGCACCGTTGAAGAAGGTGGTCTGCCGTCGGTTCCAGAGTTCGTGGACCGAGCGAGGGTTGCCACGATCGATATCCAGATTCCGGGGGACGACGGTCCATCCGAGGCGTACGCCGGTGAACCCCGCCTCCTTCGAGAAGGTGCAGAGTTCGATCGCACACCGCCGCGCATCGGGGATCTCGTAGATCGAACGGGGCAGGGCCGGATCACGAATGAAGCACTCGTACGCGGCGTCAAAAAGGATGATCGCCTCGTGAGCGAGAGCGTACTCGACATAAGAGCGAAGCGTCTCACGCCGCGCGACCGCGCCGGTGGGGTTGTTCGGACTGCAGAGATAGATCAGGTCGACGTGGTCCGTTGGAGGCGGCGCGATAAACCCGTTCGCCTCTGTGCACGCCAGGTACACGAAGCGCTCCCGACCAGCGATCACATTGGTGTCGACGTAGACCGGGTACGCCGGATCCTGAAACGCGACCGCCGCATAGGGGTCAAACAGTGACTGGATGTTCGCCGTGTCCGACTTCGCGCCATCGGAGATGAAGACCTCGCTGGCATCAATCTCGAGGCGGCGCGCGCGGTATTTCACCTCGGCGATCCGCTCTCGAAGATCGCTGTCGCCCTGTTCGTCGCCATATCCGGAGTACGTCTCCCTCCGGGCGAGGCGGTCCACACCGGCGTGGAGTCCCTGGACGATCGTGGGAGCGAGCGGTTCGGTCGTATTGCCGATTCCCAGGCGAAGGAGCCGTGCGTCAGGTCGCTCGGCCTGGTACTCCCGGGCCCGGCGCGCGATCTCTGAGAACAGATACGAGGGTGCGAGGCGGAGGTAGTTCTCGTTGATTCGAACCATCAGAGAACCTCGCCACGCACGAGATCCTCGTACGTCTCACGGGCCCGAACGAGTCGCACCTCACCGCCACGGACCAGTACTTCAGCCGCGCGTGGCCGGGCGTTGTAGTTTGAGGCCATCACGTGGCCGTAGGCTCCGGCGGACAGGATCGCGACCAGATCCTGCGGCTCCAGCGGGGGCATCGGCCGATCGTGCGCGAAGAAATCTCCCGACTCACACACGGGTCCGACGAGATCCACGGTCTCGTTCGCCCCGCGGCGCACCTGCACCGGCGCGATCTCGTGGAATGAGTCGTAGAGCGAAGGGCGGATCAGGTCGTTCATCGCCGCATCCACGATCACGAACTTTCGGGCTCCATTCGCCTTCGTATAGATCACCCGGGTGAGGAGCGCGCCCGCGTTCCCCACCAGGAACCGACCAGGCTCCATGATCAGAGAAAGGCCCAGCGCGCTCGCTCGGTTGGCAATGTGGGCCGCGACCGCTTCCGGGCCCTCTGGATCGTCGCCTCGGTACCGGATCGCCAGACCGCCACCAATGTCCAGGTACCGCAGTCCGATCCCCCGCCGCGCGACGTCGGCGGCCAGTTCGCTCACGCGATCGACCGCGTCGCAAATCGGATCGAGATGTACGAGTTGCGAGCCAATGTGGCACTGGATGCCACAGGGTTCGACGTTCGGCAGATCGGCGGCGCGGAGGTACAGGTTCACGACCTGCTCGTGGGGGACGCCGAACTTGCTCTTCTTCAGACCGGTGGAGATGTACGGATGGGTCTGCGGATCGACGTCCGGATTCACGCGGATCGCAATGCGGGCGGTCGTCCCCATCTCGGCGGCGACGAACTGGATCGCATCGAGTTCCTGCGGCGACTCGATGGTGAACATCAGGATCTCCGCGGCGAGCGCCTGGCGGATCTCCTCACGCGTCTTGCCGACTCCGGCAAAGACGATGCGATCCGCCGGGATCCCGGCGCGCAGGGCGCGGAATAGTTCGCCGCCGGAGACAATGTCGGCACCCGCACCGCGCCGTCCCAGGAGCGCAAGGACCGCCAGGTTTGCGCAGGCCTTCATCGCGTAGCAGATCAGGTGGGGGACACCCGCGTAGGCCCGGTCCAATCGATCGTACGCGTGCTCGATCGCCGTCGCTGAATAAACGTACGTGGGGGTTCCGTGGATGCGGGCGATCTCGGCGAGATCGACGTCCTCGCACGCGAGGCTGCCGTCGGTGAAACGGCCGAACGGCGTGTGCAGGGATGCGACGAGGGTATCCGTCATCGTCAGGGTCTCCGGAAGGGATTCAGAGGATATCGGCGAGCCCGTATAGACCCGCGGGGCGACCGTTGACCCACCGCGCGGCGCGCAATGCCCCGAGCGCGAACGTCCGCCGGCTGTACGCGCGATGCACGATCTGGATCTGTTCCCCCTCATCGGCGAAAAGCACGGTGTGCTCACCGGCGTTGCCACCCGCGCGAAGCGCGTGGAACCCAATCTCGCCACTGGTTCTCGGTTGGATGCCCGAGCGGCCGTGCACCGCCAGATCGGCCAGCGAAACTCCCAGTTCGGCAGCGATCGCCTCGCCAAGGGCAAGGGCCGTCCCGGAAGGCGCATCCTTCTTGTGCCGATGATGTGCTTCGGTGATCTCGATGTCGTATCCGGCCAGGGCACGTGCAAAGAGCGGCAACAGGCGGACGAGAGTCGCAATGCCGACGCTCATGTTGCGCCCGTAGAGAATCGGCACCCGTTCGGAGCAGGATCTGATCTCCGCCATCGCGCGATCGCCGAGACCCGTGGTTCCCACGACGAGCGCGCGCCCAGCCTCCGCGACCCGCCGCGCATTCTCGATCGTGGTCTCCGGTGTCGTGAAGTCGACCACCACGTCGGTCCGATCGAGCAGGTCGGCCAACTCTTCGGTCAGGAGCGCGCTCGGCGGACCCGCGCCCGCAACCTCGGAGAACGTACCGCCGCCGGCCCGACCGGGGCGGACCGTCCCGCCCACGATCTCAGTATCCGCATCCGCCGCCGCAACCGCGGCGATCTCTCGCCCCATCCGACCGCCCACACCGGCGATCGCCAGGCGGAGGGCCATCTAGCGGGCTACCACAGGCTGGACATACGGGGACGCGGCGATCGCCTCGGCGAGCCTCTTGCGGTTCGCCTCGCTCATCGCGACAAGCGGCAGGCGCACCTCGTCCGAACACAGGCCGAGCATTCCCGCGGCGGTCTTGACGGCGATCGGGTTGTTGTCCAGGAACATCGCCCGACAGAGATCGAAGATTCTTAGGTGGATCTCTCGCGCGCGGGCGGCGTCGCCGTTCAGGAACGCGGCCGTCATCTCCGCCATGGGGCGCGGCGCGATATTGGCGACCACGGAGATCACCCCTTTGCCGCCCACGCTCATGATCGGCAAAGTCAACGAGTCATCACCCGAAAGGACCGAGAAGTCCGTCGCGGTCTCGTTCACGATCTGGCTGGTCTGGTCGATGCTGCCGCTCGCTTCCTTCACCGCCACGATCGATCGGATGCGAGAAAGGCGAATGATCACCTCGGGCGCCATATTGCTCGCGGTGCGTCCGGGCACGTTGTACAGCACTACCGGCAGGTCGCACGCGTCGGTGATGGCGCGGTAATGCTGGAAAAGACCCTCGGGCGTCGGCTTGTTGTAGTAGGGCGAGACGATGAGCGCGGCATTCGCGCCCAGGTCCTTCGCATGCTTGGTGTACTTGATCGTCTTCGCCGTGTCATTCGTGCCGGTTCCGGCAATGATCGGCACGCGACCGCGCGCCTGATCGATCACCACCTCGATGACGCGGAACTGCTCCTCCTCGCTCATCGTTGCAGCCTCACCAGTCGTTCCGCAGGGCACGATCCCGTTCGTACCCCCATCGATCTGGAAGTCGACCAGATGGCGTAGCTGCTTCTCCTCTACCCTGCCGTCTACGAACGGCGTGATGAGCGCGACGTAGCTCCCCGCGTACGACATCAGCGATCGCTCCTTCCTCTGCTCAGTCGTCCCCGCCGGACGACCTCCTCCGCTATCTGTACCGCGTTGGTCGCGGCGCCCTTGCGAATGTTGTCCGCCACGATCCACATCGAGAGACCGTGGTCGAAGACCTCGTTCCGCCGCACGCGGCCGACGAATACCTCGTCGCGACCGGCGCGCTCGCGCGGCGTCGGGTACACGCGTTGTTCGGGATCGTCCTCCACGATGACCCCGGGGGCGGAGCGCAGGATCGCCCGCGCCTCGTCCGGTGTGATTGGATTCGCGAACTCCACGTGGACTGCCTCCGAGTGCGCGGCGTATACCGGCACCCGTACGGTGGTCGCAGCGATCCTGATGTCCGGCGCGTGCATGATCTTGCGCGTCTCGTTCATCATCTTCGCCTCCTCCTTGGAGGAGCCGTCCGCCAGAAAACTATCGATCTGCGGCACGAGGTTGAAGGCGATCGGGTAGGGGTAGACGTCCGGGACAAGCGGCGCGCCCGAGGCATCATCGGCGATCTGGCGACGGAGCTCCTCGACCCCACGATTCCCTGTGCCGCCCACAGACTGATACGTATCCACGACGATGCGCTTGATCCGGTGAGTGCGGTGGAGCGGATTAAGAGCGACCACCATCTGAATGGTTGAGCAGTTGGGGTTGGCGATGATCCCTTCGTGCCAGTCGATATCGTGCGGATTGACCTCCGGCACGACGAGAGGAATATCGGGTTCCATGCGCCACGCCGAACTGTTGTCGACGACCACCGCGCCCGCGGAAGCCGCGGCGGGCGCGAGCTCGCGCGAGGTACTCGCTCCGGCGGAGAAGAGCGCAAGATCGATGCCCTCGAATCGATCGGGCCCCGACGCTTCGACGATGAACTCGTCCCCCGCGAACTGCAGCCGCGTTCCCGCCGATCGCCCGCTCGCGAAAAGGCGGAGAGACGCGACCGGAAACGCGCGCTCGGCCAGGACTGTGGCCATGGTGCGGCCAACGAGTCCCGTCGCCCCGACGATCGCGACAGCGAAGCCCGGCGCCATCGGCCGATTATATCCGCGCCGCGAGCGCCGCCCCGGGGCGCCAGAAGCGCAGGCCGCGCACGTAGTCGCGAACGCGCGGCCGAATCTCGGCAATGCCGTCGCCGCCGAACTTCTCCAGAAACGCATCGGCGAGCACGATCGCGAGCATCGCCTCGCCGATCACCGCCGCGGCGGGGACAGCGCACACGTCGGACCGTTCGTACTGACTCGGACTGTCTTCGCCCGTGGCGAGGTCGATCGATGGCTGGGGCTTCGCCGTTGTAGAGATCGGCTTCTTCACGACGCGGGCCACGACCGGCTCACCATTCGTGATACCGCCCTCCAGGCCCCCGGCGTGGTTCGAGAGGCGAATGACCGCGCCGTCGACCATCCGCATCCCGTCGTGCGCATCAGTCCCGTACCGCTCGCCTACGGTGAATCCATCGCCCAGCGCGACCGCCTTGATCGCGTGGATCGACATCATCGCCTGGGCGATGCGGCCGTCGAGTTTGCGATCCCACTGCACGTGCGAACCGAGCCCCGGGGGCACGTCGTACCCGATGACTTCAAAGGTGCCGCCAAGCGTCTCGTGGAGGCCGCGCGCCGCATCGATCGCCGCACGCATCTCCTGCTCGACCAACGCATCGGCGACACGCACGGTCGACTCCTCCACCACGCGCACCACCGCCGGGTCGCGGAGATCTCCACCCGGCGTGCTGACCGCTCCGATACTGAGCACCTGGCTGCGGACCGCAATGCCGAACTGATCGAGCAAGGCCTTTGCGATCCCGCCGATCGCCACGCGCATTGTCGTCTCCCGCGCGCTCGCGCGTTCGAGGATGAGGCGCATGTCTTCGTGGCCGTACTTGAAGAAGCCTGCTAGATCGGCGTGGCCTGGGCGTGCACGCGTGAACGGCGGTACATCCCGATCTTTCCAGTTCGGCCAGTCCAGGTTCTCCACCCGAAGCCCGATCGGCCCCCCGGTCGTGAACCCCTTCGCCACACCGCTGGTGATCTCCGCCCGATCCTTCTCAATCTTCATCCGCCCGCCGCGCCCGTACCCGCCCTGCCGCCGGGCGAGGTCAACCGCGAGGAGATCCTCGGTGAGCGGGATCCCTGCGGGGACTCCATCGACGATGCCAAGAAGGCATGGCCCGTGGGACTCGCCCGACGAGAACCAGCGGAAGATCACGCGGCGTCGCCGAGCAGATGACGCCCTACCGCTCGCGCGATATCGCGCACCTCGCGCACGAGCGCGGCGAACTGGTCCGGCCGGAGCGACTGGGCACCATCCGAGAGCGCCCGATCCGGATGCGGGTGCACCTCAACGATCAACCCGTCCGCGCCCGCCGCGACCGCGGCCCGAGCGCCGGCGGCAACGAGGCTCGCCTTCCCGGTCGCATGGCTGGGGTCGACGACGACGGGCAGGTGGGTCAGTTCTCCAAGGAGCGGCACGGCGTTGATGTCGAGGGTGAAGCGGGTCGCGTTCTCGAATGTCCGGATTCCTCGTTCGCACAGCACCAGCGCGTAGTTCCGATGGTGAAGGATGTACTCGGCCGCCATCAGCAGTTCCTGGATGGTCGACGACATGCCCCGCTTGAGTAGGACCGGGTGATTGCTGCGGCCGACCTCGTGAAGCAGCGCGTAATTGGCCATGTTTCTGGTGCCGATCTGGAGCATCGCGCTCGATCGCCGCACGGTGTCCACATCCCCTGGCGCCACCACTTCGGTGACCGCGGGAAGCCCCACCGTGGCCGCTGCCTCGGCGAGCAGGTCGAGCCCCTCCTGGCCCAGACCCTGAAACGAGTAGGGCGAGGATCGCGGCTTGAAGGCGCCCCCGCGCAGGAAATGCGCCCCGGCTTCCTTGACCGCCCATGCCGTCTCGAACAGTTGCTCGCGACTCTCTACCGAGCACGGCCCGGCGACGATCGCGATGCCCGTGCCGCCGAAGACCGCGCCGCCGACCGCGACCTGCGACTTCTCGCGCTTGAAGTCGCGGCTGGCGAGCTTGTAAGGCTGGAGGATCCGCACTACGCGCTCGACGCCATCGAGGATCTCGAACTGCTCCGGGTCGACCGGCCGCTCATCGCCGATGACGCCGACGATCGTGCGCTCCGCCCCGCGCGAAACGTGCGCCCGAAACCCGAGTTCCTCGACCCGGGCGATGACGGCGTCGATCGCCGCTGCCTCGGTGCCGGCCTTCATGACCACGATCACGACGGCATTCTAGGCCCGCCGTAATAACTCCACGTATGCGGCGAGATCTGGCGGTAGAGGAGCCTCGATGGTCTGACGGGCGCCATTCAGCGGGTGTCGAAAGGTGAGCCGCCACGCGTGGAGGAAGTGCCGTCCCAGATCCACGTTGCGTGTCCCATAGGTGGCGTCGGCCACGATCGGGTACCCGATACTGGCGAGATGCACGCGGATCTGATGCGTGCGTCCCGTCTCCGGCACGCAGAGCAGCAGCGTCGCCCGCGCGAAACGCTCCTGGGTCTCGTACCGCGTCCGCGCCGGGCGGACCGAGTCCACCACGGCCATGCGCCTTCGATCGCGCGGGTCGCGGCCGATCGGGGCATCGATCGTCGCGCGCTCCGGTTGAGGATGACCCACGACGAGCGCGAGGTACTCCTTCACGACGCTCCGATCGCTCCATTGCCGCTGGAGCGCGCGCAGCGCGGCGTCATTGCGCGCGATAAGGAGCACGCCGCTGGTATCGCGGTCCAGACGGTGCACCAGGCCAGGTCGCCGCGCGTCTCCCACCACGATGTCGGGATAACGGGCCCGCAGCGCGTCGACCAGCGTCCCCGTCGGGTTGCCCGGCGCCGGATGGGTGACCTGACCGGCTGGCTTATCGAGGGCGACGACGTCGGAGTCCTCGAAAAGCACGCTCAGGGGGGCGCCATCGCCAGGCGCAGTCGCCTGATCGGGGGGTGCCGGAAGCCAGATCTCGATCCGACTGCCGGGACTCACCCGTTCGGACGCGCGCGCCGCGCGACCATTCAGGTGAACTCGCCCCTCGCCAATGATGTGTGCCCAGCCAGTGCGGGATCGAGCCGACAAACGCGTGACCAGGAACGTGTCGAGCCGCAGACCCACGTCCGCCGCTTCGACCCACAGCGATTCGGAGGCCCGGCCTGGCGGTGCGCTCACGTCCGACAGGACGGGTCACGGGTCACTGTGGGGCTGGTGAGGAACGGGAGAAACATGCGCGGTCCGATGGCCTCAGGCACCCGGAGCGCGCGCGGAGAGTCGATCGAGATCCCCGAGTAGTAATGCTGGAGGATCGCGCGGAAATCGTGTCCGGCCAGGGACATACCGCGTGCACCGTATTGGCAGAGTCCGTAGGCGTGGCCGTAACCGCCGCCCGCTCCATCCAGCCGGGTGAGAGTGCCCGAACGTATCGAGGCGACGACGACGCCGGTGCTCCGCTGGCTCGCCGCGCCCGACGACGACCGAAGGATGCTGCGGATCGCCCACTCTCCGGTGACATCCCACGTGCCGCCCGATCCGCTGATGCGGATGGCCGTCACGCGACCGCCCACGCTCCTGCCCGCTACGCTCACATCGTGCAGCTGACCAAGCTGGCCGCTCGAATAGCGAGGTGCCACCGTGCTGAGACCGGGCAGATAGGTATTGATCACCGAGACCATCTGCGAGCCGTCGATCGACCACGTGAAACGGAAGTTCGGCGAGCCGGAGCAGTACGAGGAGGGGGTGCCCGTCCAGAATGCGCGCGCGGCTTCGTGGCTGCCAAGGGACTGCGATGTGGCCTCACCCGATCCGGGGCTACCCCAGCAGCGCACGCTCCGGCAGTACGCGCCCGCCGCGCCGGGACTGGTCGCTGTCTGCCCTCCGCACGCGGACGAGTAATACGCCCAGATCAGTTCGCCCTGATATGTCATGACTTGACCAGTCGTCGCGGTCACCGCCACATCGCTGTTGGGGTGGCGACGCGTCGGGTCCCACGCCTGACAGGCGGTCGTCGCGCATATGTAGCCGTAGCTCGCGTGATACGCCGCAGCGTAGGTGCGCGCCGCCACCGCCTGCGCCTTCAGCGCCTCCAGCGGCCACGAGGCGGGCATCTCGGTGGGCACCACGCCGCGAAGGTACTCATCCATCGTCAGCGAGCAGTGCGATCCATCCCCCAGCCGGATCCGGACGTAGGCGGGCACCGACGCGGCGCTCGCGCTGACCGCGCGAGGGATGACCGGGCTCTCGCCACTGAACCCCTCGGGTGGCAATTGATCCGCGGCGCCCGTCTGCCGTCGTTCGGCGCCGATGCCGATGACGGCGATGGCAGCGGCGGCCATTCCGAGGATACGACGACGTCCCAGACGCGGAGAAGTCGGGCCCACCACGGTCAAAGGTAGGCATGAGGTATGGGAAGGACAAGGTTGTCCGGCATAAGGCAATCGCGCGAGAACCGCAGGGACGAATGGGCTATTTGAGAGGGGCGCTGGCATCCCCGTGGACGGCCGCCTCGCCCCGCATCGCCGCCCGCTGGGCCGTGCGTGGGGCCCTGGTCGCACTCATCGCCGCAACGGGATCCCTCACCTCCGAATCTCCCCGCCGTTCGGCGATCGCGGCGATGCACCGCGCCGGCGCGCCCCTCGCGTTCAGCGTCGTTGGGTGGCAGGTGCGCGCGTGGCTGGGTCCGAGCGCCGCGAGTGCCTCCCCGGCCGAACTTCGGGCGGGCATCTCCAGCTACGAGGTTCTTGTACAGGAGCGGGACGCGCAGAACGAGCGCCGGTCCACGCTTCTCGGACTGCAGGCGCCCGGCGCTGACCTCGCCGCGGCGGATCTCCGGGTCTCGGCGGCGCTGAGCGCGCTGCGGGAGCATCGGCCCGTCGCGACGGCCTCGTTTGCTGCCGTCGTGGAGGCGGCGCTGGGAGAGGCAGGCTTTCCAGGGCTGGGACTCACCCGCGGAGATGCTGCCACGTGGCCGCTTCCGATCGGTGTCCGGCCGCCCGTGGCATTTCGGCTCTCCGATCTTCCGCTCAATCTGGTGGTGGCGCGTCGAGATCGCATCGGCATCGTGGGTTCGATGCTCGTGAACGGGGCGATTTCCGGTGCCCAGATCGAGGCGACCGAGAACTCTGTCGACCGATCGGGGTATAGCTCGTACATCACCGAGATCGGAGGCCTCGGGACGTACCCCAGCATGGTGGCCGATCACGCGTCGCCCCGCCGGGTCGTGGCGGTCATCGCCCACGAATGGGCGCACCACTACCTGGCGGCGCGCCGCCTGGGGCGCGCCTACTTCGAGAGCAGTGCGATGCGCGCGATCAATGAGGTCGTCGCCGACATCGTCGGCGAGGAGATCGCCGATCTGGCGTATCCGCCGAGCTCGCCGATCTCCCCTCCGTCGACCATCCCCCTGCCTCCAGTGCGGACCTCAGACTTCGGAGTCGAGATGCGGCGGATCCGACAGGCCATCGAAGAATTGCTCGCGAACGGGCAGGTCGCCGAGGCGGAGGCCTCTATGACGCGCGAGCGCGATGCGCTCAGGGCCCTGGGATTCTGGGTGCGAAAGATCAACACCGCGTATCTCTCCTTCTTCGGCAGCTACAGCGGCGGCGGCAATTCCTACGAGGCGCCGCTGCGGCGCATGCGCGCGGAGAGCTCATCGCTCGCCGCCTTCCTGGATCGCGTCGCGGCGATCGATCGGCCGGAGTTGCTCCCGGACTGCCCGGCGTGTCAGCCGCGCGGATAGGCGACGTAGGCGAATCGTCGACTGTCCGAGGCCCAGCCATTGACGTTGGTCGTACCCTGACCACCATGGAATCGATAGAGATCGCGCGCGTTCCTCCCGTCGGCGTCGGCACAGCCGAGCGAGACCTCCAGATTCGCCGGGTGCCCCAGCGTCCCGGTCGGGAAGGTGATGTACTGGATCGTCCTGCCATCGGGCGAGACGTGCGGAAACCAGTTGACCCGTTCATCCTCGAAGATGACCTCGACGGATGAGCCATCCGGCCGCATCCGACAGAGTCGGCTGTGTCCGGGCGTCTCCGATGGGTACGTGCTGTTGAAATAGATCCACGCACCGTCCGGCGAGTACTCGGGTCCATCGTCATCAAACTTCCAGTTCGTGACCCGGCGAAGCGATCCGCCAGTGGTAGGGATCGTGTACGTGTTGATGGGCTGCCTCTTCCCATCCGCGTCGAACTGGACCGACACGAAAGTGACCGTCCTCTCGTCCGGCGACACGCCGTGGAGGAAGTACATGAACCGATGCGGCTGTTCGTGCGAGATGCGCCGGGGCACGCCGCCCTCGAACGGCAATCGATAGAGATGCCAGTCGGTCGCTGACACGTAGAGAGTGCGCCCATCCGCGGAGATGACGTGATCGTTGTTCACGCTGATATCGGCGTCCATCGTGATGCGCTCCGGCGTCGCACCGGCGTGCGGCGCGATGCGGTAGAGGTCGCCCTCCTGATTGAAGACGAGCCAGCGGCCGTCGGGCGACCAGTTCGGCGCCTCGAAGAGCGATGTCGTGGACTCCCAGACCACGATCGGGGGACTGCCCGCGACGTCGCCAATGCAGAGCCGGCTGCGCTGGCCCGCCTCGAGTTTGCGAAAGTTTCCGGCTCGCGTTCTCGCCAATGGATGACCCCGGTGCGCGAGGTGCGCGCAGCAATGCTAGTTGGCACCCTGACACTGCGCGGATCGAAGCGAGCCCAGGCGGCGGCCGCAGGAGCTCCACGATCGCGACGGGTGGTGAGCCGGCAATTTGGCGGCTGTCCACCGGATCGCGCGCTCGATTGGCAACTGCACGCGCCGTGGACGACGCGCATTGGGAGGAAGCCCCCGGCTACGGGGAACGGCGTCTCGAACGAGAGGCGTCGGCGCTCGCCTACCATCCCGCTGTGATCGCGCGCGCCCTGACCTGCGCGATCGTCGGGCTGGACGGAGCCATCGTCGAGGCCGAGGTCGACATCGGCCCGGGCCTGCCCGCGTTCACGATCGTGGGGATGGGCGATACCGCGGTGCAGGAAGCGCGCGAGCGCGTCCGCTCGGCGATCCGCAACTCCGGGTGCGAGTTTCCGCTCCGCCGGATCATCGTGAACCTGGCGCCCGCGATCCTGCCCAAGACCGCCGCGCCCTACGACCTGCCGATTGCAGTCGGCATCCTCGGTGCAAGCGGCCTGATTCCCCAGGAGGAACTCGCTGAGACTGTCCTTCTCGGCGAACTGGCGCTCGATGGCTCGCTGCGCCACACCGGCGGTATCCTGCCCATGGTCGCGACGGCGCGCGATCGTGCCACAGATCGATGGGCCGGAGGTGGAACTCGTCGAGGGGATCGGGCGGTGCCGCCGCCGATCGCGCCGCGGGCGGCGGATGAAGCACCGCCAGAGGCCGCCGTGGACCTGCGTGATGTGCGCGGTCAGGAAGGCGCCCGACGCGCCCTGGAAATCGCCGCCGCGGGTCGGCCCGCGTACGAGCGTTATCCATCGTCTCCAGCGGACGAGTCCGTCCCTCGATTCTCGCGCCCGGCGCGTCACAGAGGCGTGCTGTAGAGTGGCGCAATGCCCGCCTTCAGCCGCGACCTTCTCGTCCTCATCGACGGAGCCGAGGAGGTCGACGTCGAGACCCATCGCACGGGCGGACGGGTGCGCCGGACGATCATCTGGATCGTGGTCGCGGATGGCCATCCCTATGTGCGATCGATCAAGGGCGCGGACGGCCTCTGGTACCGGGAGATGCGCGCCGACGACACGGCGGTGCTCCACGTGGACGATCGACTGATCCCGGCGACGGCCTCGCCGGTCACCGACACCGCCGAGATCGCTCGCGTGACGGACGCGTTCCGCCAGAAGTACGGCCGCTCGCCCTATCTGAATGGCGTCGTGAAGCCCGAGAGCCTCAGCGGGACGTTACGGCTCGCGGTGCGCTGACGGCTGTAGCGGGACATCGTCCGTCACCCGCCTGCCATCCTACCCGGCGCGCTGTGTTAGCGTGAGGCGGGATCGAGCAAGGATTGGTTCCATTCATCCGGATCCGAACGTTGAGCGATCGTCGCGGCGAAGGATCCAGACGGGGCTGACACGGGAGCGATAGTGGACCAGAACCCTTTCCGGCTCGGGTTCTTCACCCGACTGGTTGACGACGCGCCCGCGGCCGAGGTCTACCGTCGGGCGATCGAGACCTTCGTCCACGCCGAGGGGCTCGGCTACGAGGCCGGGTGGGTGGCGCAGCACCACGCGCATAACGAGGGAGGCCTGCCTTCTCCCCTCATTCTGCTCACTGCCGCGGCGATACGGACGACGCGGCTGCAACTCCTTACCGGCATCATCACGCTGCCGCTCGAAGACCCCCTCCGGATGGCTGAGGATGCCGCGGTGCTGGACGTTCTCAGCGGGGGACGCCTCGAACTCGGATTCGGCACCGGCGGCGGCCAAGCCGCGTTCACCATCTTCGGACGCAATCTCGACGAGCGTCACCAGTTGTACAGCGCCCACTTCGACGCCGCGCGCCGGGCGCTTCTGGGCGAACCGCTGTTCCCTGGAGGCCCGACGCTGTGGCCGCCAGCGCCGCATCTCGTCGAGACGATGTGGGAAGCGACCTTCCACGTTGATGGCGGTGTCCGCGCTGCCCGGCACGCGACCGGCCTGCTCCTCTCGCGCACACAGCCGCGGCCCCTGCCCGCCCCGGGCGCGGATCCCGGCCGCCGCCAGCCGCTCAGCGAGATCCAAACACCGATCGTCGACGCGTACTTCGCGCACTGGGTCGCGAAAAGAATCACGCCGCGGATCGGCATGTCGCGGACGGTCTATGTCGCGCCCACGCACGAAGAGGCGATCGCCGATGCCGAGGTCGGGATGCGACGACACGCGACCACCGCCGGTGTGCGAGAGGGTCTTCGTGGCGACGAGTCGATCGAGGAGTTGATCGCCTGGTCGGACTTCCATATCGGCAGTCCCGACGAGGTGATCGCCGGTCTGAGTGGCGAGCCGCTTCTCAAGCACGCGACGGACCTCATGATCCAGGTCCATCCGGTGGACGGGTCCCATCACAAGACGCTGCGCTCGCTCGAATTGTTTATCCATCGCGTCGCACCGGCGCTGGGCTGGACACGATCTCGCGCGGTGGCTGACTCAACCCCGATGGCCGCGAGCGGCGGCCATTGAACGAACGACGGAGGGAATCTGCGTGGCCGACGTCATCGAAAACCTGCTTGGCATCGCGCCCGAATCCCCGCTCGCGCGATTGCGCGCGCTCCGACCCGAGGCGACGACGCACATGCAGGGTAGCTACGACGCCCTGTTCGTCAACGACTCGGTGACGACGGTGATCCGCGCGGAGCGGTTTGCCATCGCGCTACGGGTTGCGGCGCATCACGGCGAGAACCGGACGATCGCGCACTACAGCCACGCCCTACGTTCGGCGCCGGACGGCGAAGGGCTGGTCGATATCGCGGGTCGCCCGGGTTCGCCGTGCGAGCGAGTACGGCTGGCGGCGATGCTGGACCATGCCGACCTTCTCGTCCTACGACCGGGCGCGGCCGTCTCCAGCGATATCCGCGCGTTGGAGGCGGCCGGTCTCGACGCGCCGGAGATTGTCACCGTTTCGCAGATCATCGCCTTCGTCAGTTTCCACATCCGGGTTCTGATCGGCCTGGCTCTGCTCCGCGGAGACGTGCCCGGATCATCGGGCCCGAACGTCGGCCCGCGGGATGCCACCGACGCGGGATTCACGCTCGCACAGGTTGGCTGGTCTCCCTGGATCGAGCCTTTCGCGGCGGCGGAGGCGTCCGACGCCCAGCGCGCGGTCCTGCCCGGCCGGCGCATCAATTCGCCGTACTTCCGATTACTGGCACTCGATCACCCGGTCCTGGGCGAACGCACCGCGACCGACATGGGGATCTTCTACGGGCAGGAAGGACTGCCGCGCGCCGAGCGTGAACTCTCCGCGACGGTCGCATCGCGGGTAAACGGCTGCATCTATTGCGCCTCCGTGCACAGTCGACAGGCGGCGCAGATCAGCAAACGGAATGACGACGTGCAGCGACTTCTCGATGTGGGCATCGCCGCCGAACTGGACGACAGGTGGCGCGCGATCGTGGATCTCGCCGCGGCCCTCACACGCACACCCTCGGAGGCTTCGCAGTCACACATCGCGCGACTGCGAAGCCTCGGACTGAGCGATTTCGAGATCCTCGACGTGATTCAGTCCGCCGCGTTCTTCAACTGGGCGAACCGTCTGATGCTCACCCTCGGGGAGCCGGTGCCGCCAGCGGGATGATCACAGGAGCCGATCGGCGAGTTCCGCAAAGTCGCGGACCGTCAGATCCGGCGTGAAGGGCGTCTCCTCGTAGGGCAGGCTGTAGCGATCTACGTAGGCCCCGCGCAGGCCGCACGAGCGGGCGCCCATCACGTCGAAGGAGTTCGACGATACCATCAGGCACTCGCCAGGATCGATCCCGAACTCGCGCAGCGGCAGACGATAGACGCCTGGATGCGGCTTGAACGCGCCGATCGCGTTCACCGAGAGCGTGGCATGAAACGGGAAGCGAATCCGCTCGCGGACGAGATGATCGAGGAACTCGGGCTCGCCATTGGATAGCACCACGAGTCGGTACCTCTCCGCGAGGCGCGTCAGGCCGGGCACAGCGTCGACGAAGGGATTGAGGTTCCGCCAGCCCTCCATCACCTCGGCGACGTCGGCCGCGGTGAACGGGACGCTGGCCGCACGAAGGACGTAGAGAAGCGCCCGCCGCGCCGAGTCGCGATACCCGTGGTGGCCGAGCCCGAGGATGTTGTCCTGATACTGCTCGATACGCTGGCGATAGCGGTAGTCGGCCCATAGCCGCGTGGGTGGGTAAGGGCTACCGTGTCGTTCGAGGACGCGCGTCAAGTACGGCGTCAGGCTGCCGCCCAGATCGAGGATGGTGCCGAACACGTCAAACGCCAGATAGCGAATCCGAGCCAGGTGTTCCACGGCGAGCCTCCGGATGTCGGGAGAGCGTAGTTCGTGCCGGGCGAATGCCGTGGCCGACGGCGCACACCCGCATCGCGGACGCGCGCCCGTTATGCTTGGCTCTGCCGAACGATGGAGATCCAGCCCGCGCCCGCCGACGCTACTCGGGACATCGCTGTTGATGCGCCCACGCCCATCGAGCCGCGGTCGAAGATCTGGTTCGAGCGTGGCGGCCGGGTCGTTCTCTCCGAATGGAGGGTTCAACTGCTCGTGGCTATCGACGAATGCGGCTCCCTGGTCCAGGCCGCGCAGCGTCTGGGTGTGCCGTATCGAACCGCTTGGCAGAAGTTGAAGGAGGCCGAAGAGGGCCTCGGATTCCCGATCCTTGAGACGCAGAGTGGCGGTGCCGAGGGTGGGAGCAGCCGCCTGACCGCCCGCGCCCGCGACATCGTCGAGCGGTTCAATCGCGCGACGTCCGGGATCTCCGCGATGATCGATCGTCGGGTCCGCGTCGAACTCCAGGACATCCTCGGATGAGCGGGTCTTCTTTTAGCGCCGTTATGCAGACGTTGGCCGAACGCTCGGACACCGCGCGGGCGCGTCATCGACGACTCTGTGACCAGCGCGCAAGCATCCGCGCGAAGGTCCTGCCGGTCGCCATTCGCTTCCCCGCGCCATCGGCAGGCGGACCGGTCCGGCGTGCGCCGTCGCGGTTCTACCAGGCCCGCGCTGCCCCATTCACCGATCGGGCTGGTGGTGTCGTCGCGAACACTCTCGCCGTTCGTGCGGCGCTTGACCGTGCCATCGGGCTGACCCTTGCCGCTGCGCCAGAGAGGAGCGCGGTGTGTGTCCGACGCGGGCGTAGACAGGAGGATCATCCGGTGTTGCAGCGCGTTCTGACCGTACCCCTTGCGATCGCGATGCTCTTTACCGTGGGCTGCCAGGCGGCCACGTCCACCGCCACGGCGCCAGCCTCGCCGGCCGTGACTCCGAGGTCCTCCGCGCTGCCTCAAACACCCGCGCCCCGCGGCGGCGGAACGCGAGAGGTGATCCTGGCGACGACCACCAGCACCCAGGATTCGGGACTTCTCGACGCACTCGTGCCTCGGTTCGAGACGGAGTCTGGCTATACGGTCAAGACGATCAGCGTCGGGACAGGCGCGGCACTCGCGCTCGGTGCCCGCGGTGAGGCGGATGTCGTCCTCGTCCACGCGCCCGAGGAGGAGAAGGCCTGGATGGCGCAGGGTAACGGCACTGAGCGCATACTCGTGATGCACAACGACTTCATCATCGTCGGCTCCCCGGACGACCCCGCGGGCATCAAGGGGGAGAGGGATGTCTCAGCCGCGCTGCGCAAGATCGCGGGCAAGGGCTCGCCCTGGGTCAGCCGCGATGACAACTCGGGCACCGACCAACTGGAGAAGTCGCTCTGGCTGCGCGCCGGAGTCACCGGGAAGGGTCAGGCCTGGTATCTCCTCTCCGGTCAGGGGATGGGCGCGACCCTCATGCTCGCGGATCAGAAGAATGCCTACACGATCACGGATCGCGCGACCTACCTCGCCCGCAGGGGGTCGCTCCGCGCCGCGATCCACCTCGAAGGCGCGCGCGATCTGCTCAACCTCTACCACGTGATGCCGGTCAACCCCACGAAGTTCCCGGCCATTCCCATCAACTTCGTCGGGGCAAGGGCCTTTGTCGACTACCTCGTGAAGCCTGAAACGCAGAGCATCATCGGCGAGTTCGGGAAGGATCGATTCGGGCAGGCGCTGTTCTTCGCCGATGCAGGCAAGTCGGTGGAGCAGGTAGGCGCCTGAAGTCGAGCGTTGGACCTCATCATCGAGGGATTCCGCCAGGCGTTCGGCCTGATCGCGCGGGGAGACCCGACGCTCTTCGATATCGTCGCCCGGTCGCTGGCCGTGTCGCTAAGCGCGACATTTCTGGCGGCGCTGGTGGGTATTCCGGCGGGGGCCGCGCTCGTGTTGCGGGCCTTCCCGGGGCGCGGCCTCCTGGAAATCACGGTCAACACCGGGATGGCCCTCCCGCCGGTCGTCGTGGGTCTCGTCGTCACCATCCTCCTATGGCGGACTGGACCACTCGGTGCGCTCACGCTCCTCTACACGCCTCAGGCCATGGTCTCGGCGCAGTTCCTGGTCGCGATGCCCATCGCTGCCGGCCTAACCCGCTCAGCGCTCGCGGCGATGGATCCCGATTTGATCGCCGCGCTGCGGGCGGACGGCGCAGCGGACCGCATCGTTGCCCTCGAACTTGCCCGAGCAGCGGCACCGCAGCTCGCGGTCGCGGTCGCGGCCGCGTTCGGGCGCGCGATCGCCGAGGTCGGCGCGTCGCTGATGGTCGGTGGTAACCTGCTCGGACACACGCGGATCCTCACGACTGCGATCGCGCTCGAGGTGAGTCGGGGCGACTTCGGACTGGCGATCGCCCTGGGGATCATCCTGCTCGCCATCGCCTTCGTGGTGAACCTCCTCCTGGGCTGGCGGTCGCGCCCGTGGGCGAACTGAGGCGACGGTGCAGGCTTCGGACCACGCGCGGTTGTGATACCGTGCACCCCCGCACCGATGGAGCGACCGGACGCCGCCTGGCTGGCCGATGAACTGGACCGCGCCACCGCGCAGGTGTCGCGCTTTGCAGCGATGATCCCCGAGTCGCGGATGCGTGTCCCGCCGCCGTCGCGCGGAAGCGAGGCCCCACTTGGCACGTGGAGTGCGCACCAGTTGATCTCCCACCTGCTCGACTGGGAGTCGCGCGATGTCGTCCGTGCGCTCGGCCGCCTCGTCGGCGAGAGCGATGCGCCCGCTGCGCCGCGGACGCCCTATGATCCTGAGCCAGCGGTCCCGGATCTGCTCGCTGAGCTGGCTGGGGTCCGGCGCGAGGAGGCGCGACTGGTTCGGCTCGCCGGCACCGCGCGGCTCGAGAACGCGACACGATCCGACGGGCGAAGCTTCCTCTGGCTGCTCGCCCACGTCGTGCAGCACAACTGGGAGCACGCCAACACGATCGGGCAGATCGCCCTGCTCTGGGACCACCACGAGGAGAGATTGTCACGATGACGTACAACGGTCTTGGCCTGGGCCTCGGTCAACTCGCTCGACTCTCGTCCGCACGGACACGGTCGATCAGCGCGGAGAACTACACCGGCGAGAAGGGCCGTGGCGGCATGGCGACCGAGGGAACTGGGGCCGAACCGGGTCGGGATCTGGGCCAGACCTGGAAGATCTCGCCGAGCGTGAGGGTGAAACCGGGGGAGACATTCACGCTGGCTGACATCACCGGCTCGGGCGCGATCCAGCAGATCTGGATCACGACGCACTATCAGAACTGGCGCCGTCTCGTCCTGCGCTTCTACTGGGACGGCGATGCCGAGCCTGCGGTGGAGGCGCCAATCGGGGACTTCTTCTGCAACGGCTGGTGCCAGTTCAGCCAGGTCAGTTCGCTGCCCGTGGCAGTGAACCCGAATGGGGGGATGAACTGTTTCTGGGAGATGCCGTTCCGCCGCGCGGCGCGGATCACGATTGAGAACGTCGCCCGCCCGGGTCACTTCCCCATCGGCGACCTGCCTCGCCCCGGCGCCAGCGAAGATGCGACCGTCTACTACCAGATCAACTACACGCTCACCGACGTGCCAGACGATCTCGCGTACTTCCACGCCCAGTTCCGGCGCAGCAACCCGCTCCCGGAGAGCACCGACCATACCCTCCTCGATGGCATCCGCGGCGCGGGGCACTACGTGGGCACCTACATCGCGTGGGGCGTCAACAACAACGGGTGGTGGGGTGAAGGCGAAATCAAGTTCTTCATGGACGGCGACCGCGAGTTCCCGACGATCTGCGGCACCGGCACCGAGGACTACTTCGGGGGCGCCTGGAATTTCGACGTCCCAGGACAGGGGTACACCGTCTTCACCACGCCGTTCCTCGGGCTTTCCCAGGTGATCAAGCCAGACGGTCTCTACAAGTCGCAGGCGCGCTTCGGATTGTACCGATGGCACGTCATGGATCCGGTGCGCTTCGAAAGCGACCTTCGGGTGACGATTCAGGCGCTGGGATGGCGTTCCGGCCGGCGCTATCTGCCGCTCCGGGACGATATCGCGTCCACCGCGTTCTTCTATCTTAAGCAGACGTCCACTCCGCGCCCGGCGCTTCCCGACGCGGATGGACTCGAGGTGATCTAGGCGGCCCGACCCGCACCTGCGGCGGGGCGGCGTGATGGCGACGCAGGAGACGCAGGCGACACAATCGCGCAGGAGAAGGACATGGCTTCGAAGGTCGATCCCGTCATCCACTGGAAGACTCCCGGTCACCAGCCAAACGGCCTTCAGGCCACGCCGGAGGGGCTCTGGGTCATCGACCAGATCGATCCGAACAAGGTGCACCTTCTGCGGTACGAGGATGGTGCGATCGTGCAGGAGATCCAGACCCGCGGCCACCACGCGAGCGGGATCACACTCGATCCCACAGGCAACATCTGGATCGCCTCAACGTTCGGTTACGACATCTTCTGCATCGACAGGGCGGGTAAGGAACTGCGCGCTTTTCCCCACCCGCCGTACGACAAGACCGGTGGCGCGCACGGACTCGAGTGGCGGGAAGGTCGACTCTGGTTCAACGTGCCCCGGCTGGGTCGCATCTTCACCATGGACCCGACGGACGGGCGGATCGTCCACTCCATCTCGAGCCATGGCGACCGGCCCCACGGGATCGCCTGGGATCCGTACGACGCGAACCTGTGGTGCGTGGATACCAATCGGCGGGTCATCTTCAAGCTCAACCCGTGGACCGGCGAGATCCTCGACGCGGTGGGTTGTGACGGACCAGAGCCGCACGGCATGACGATCTGGCAGGGGAAGTTCTGGATCTGCGATGCCGGATCTCGCGAAATCTGTTCGTTCGACGTCCCGCGCCCGTGAGTGAGCGGCTCTATTCGCTCGCGGAGGCGGAGGGGCTGCTTCCGGACCTGATCCCGAGGCTCCGCGCGATTCAGGTCGCCTTCGCGACCGTGCAGGGCGAGGCACGCTATCTGCCCGAACCGACGCTGCAGGATCCCAAGCGACCGCGACTGCCGATGCGCATGTGGAAGGAGGCGGTCGAGCACGATCGGGCGATCGAGATCCTTCGGACGGAGATCGAGACTCTCAATAAGCTCGGGGTCGAACTGAAGGACCCACACATCGGCCTGATCGACTTTCGGCACCGACGCGAAGGGAAGGTCGTCTACCTCTGCTGGCGCCTCGGCGAGCAGCGCATCGACTGGTGGCACGAACTCGACAGCGGGTTCCCGGGCAGGAAGCGCCTCGAGCGCGAGTGACCCGGTCAGCCGGTCGGGTCGACGATGAGCCGGAGCGGGCGTAGCACGACATAACTGACGATGACCATCGCGAGTAGGCTCAGGACAGCGGCCGGCCTGCCCAGCGAGAGAATATCGACGATGAACCCCCAGAGCGCCGGACCAACGATCGCGGCGAAGCGCCCGATCATTGCGTAGAGGCCGTAGAACTGCCCGATCCGATCTCGCGGCGCCAGTTGCAGGAGGAGGGGGCGGTCGGCGGTGCTGGTTCCGGCCAGGCCGACTCCGGCCAGCGGCGCGATGATCCAGAACAGGTACGTGGGAAGCCGGAGATATGCGACCGCGGCCGCGCCGATGAAGACGATCGCCCACACCCCCAGCACGAGGTTCAGCGTGCGACGCGCGCCGAGCGCATCCACGACCCATCCCCACACGAGTCCGGCGACGATCGCCGCGGCGATGCCCACGGCAAGGACGAGTTCGGCGCCACGCTCGGTGAACCCGAGCTCCTGGGTAACGTAGACGCCCATGAAGACGATGATCGTGGTGGTCGCGTCGGCATAAAGAGCGCGCCCGATGAGGAATCGTCCCAGACCAGGATAGGCACGGACGCGACCGAGCGTGTCGCGAAGCTCTCGGATCGCCCGTAGCGCCGCTTCCACGAACGGTTGCCCGACGCCACGAACGCGCTCGCGTACAAAGAGGAAGCAGGGGATGGAGAGGAGCGCGAACAGCGCGCCGGTCCAGAGGAACACCGTCGGCTTGCCCTGCGAATCTGACGTCAGAATGAGCATTCCCACGGCGAGCCCGAGGAATGAGCCCAGGTAGCCGATGCCCGAACCGAGCCCGCTGATCCGGCCACGATTCGTGTCCGAGCTGACGTCCGGCAGGAGCGCATCGTAGAAGACCAGTCCGGCCTGATACGCGTAGTTGGCGGCGATGAAGAGGATCAGCCCAACCGCCGGACCCCACACGCCGAGAAACGCCGTGGCGAGGCAGCACACGAGGGTGCTGATCGCGAGCAGCGGTACCCGGCGCGGCATCTGATCCGAGAGCGCGCCGAGAAAAGGAGCGCTCACAAAGACGAACACCTGCGAGATCGCGGAAGCGAAGCCGTAGTCGGCATCGCGCCCGCCCATGTCGCGCACGATCCAGAGCGCGAAGTACAGGGAGACGATGTTGAGCGAGAAGATGGTATTCGCGAGGTCGTAGAGCACCCAGGAACCGACGGCGAGCCGGCTCACCGGCCTGGAGGGCTGAGCGGCCGCCGCCGCGCCGCTCACGCCGGTACGGGGCTCAGCATCTGCAGATGCTCGATGACGGCGCGGGTGACCTCCGAGGGGGTCGAGGCGCCAGAGGTCACGCCGACCCGGGTGACGCCAACGAACCACCGAGGTTCGATCTCGGCGGCCCCGTCAACCAGGTAGGCCGGCCGGTGCGCACGCTGTTGGACCACCTCGACCAGTCGCCGCGAGTTCGAACTGCGCCTGTCGCCGACGACGATCACCACGTCGCACGTGCGGCCGATCTCGACCGCGGCGGCCTGGCGCTCCTGCGTCGCGCGGCAAATCTCATTGTGGATCTCCGCTTGCGGATACCGTTCGAGAATCGCGGCGGCGATCGCCTCCGTGTCCCACACCGAGATCGTCGTCTGGGTGAGGATCGCGATCTTCGCCTCGCTCAGTTCCAGCGCATCAACATCGGCGACTTCCTCGATGAGCAACGCACGGTCGGACGGAACCTCTCCGAGGACACCTTCGGGCTCGGGGTGTCCGCGCTTGCCGATGTAGAGAATGAAGTAACCCTGCTCGACCTTCTCCCTAGCGAGATCGTGCGTGCGCACCACATCCGGGCAGGTCGCGTCGAACCAGCGCAGGCCCCTCTCGATTGCCCGACGCCGCAGTTCGGGCGATACGCCGTGCGCGGAGAAGATGACGGAACCGTGGTCTATCGACTCCAGGATCGACATCCGGTCCTCACCGTCGAGCACCGTGATGCCACGATGGGCGAGATCTTCGACCACGTGGCGGTTGTGCACCAGTTGACCAACCGCGAAGATCGGCCCCTCCACATACCCGGCGAGGTCTCGGGCGATGTTGATCGCCTTGACCACACCGTGGCAGTAGCCCCGCGGGGTTATCCTGATGACTTCCACTGCGGAGGAGTATACGGATGCCACTGGAGCACTGGAGGGGATCGTCGCGATGACAGGAGCGGAGTCGGTCCTGGTCATCCCTGCGGAGGCGCTCGATCGGGCCGGCCTTTCGCATGGGTTCGCCCGTTCCGGCCGTCCGATCGTCTCGCTCGATCGCGCGCGCTGGATGAGCCGCGATCTGGCCGAGGGCGATGAGGCCTGGCGGCAGATCATTCCGTATGTGATCGTGCAGGTGGGCGATCGCATCCTCTCATACGCGCGCACTCCCAGGGGTGCCGAATCACGCCTGCATGGTTTCCGCTCCATCGGCGTCGGAGGGCACGTGAATCCCTCTGACCTGCCCGCAGGCCTCGACGCGGTGCGGCGTAGCTCGGTCGACGCGCTTGCGGGGGCCGCCCGGCGGGAGATCGCTGAGGAGACCCGGGGCATCACCGATCCTGAGATGCGATTCCTCGGCTATCTCCGCGACGACGATACCGCCGTCGCGCGCGTCCACGTGGGATTCGTGTATCGCATCCACACGGCGAGCGCCGATCTCTCGCAAGAAGGAAGGATGACAGCCCCACGACTCCTCTCATGGAAAGAACTGCACGCCGAGAAGGCGGAGTACGAAGGTTGGTCAAGGCTGATCATCGAGACCGAGGCGGTTCCGTGACCGCGACGATCGGCGTCGACATCATCGAGGTGGATCGCGTCGCGCGGGCGCTCGCGCACCACGGCGAGCGGTTTCTGATTCGGGTCTTCACCGCGGAGGAGCGCTCGTACTGCCGGGATCGTGCCCCGGAACTGGCTGCCCGGTTCGCGGCCAAAGAGGCGGTGGCCAAGGCGCTCGGGACCGGCATTGGCCCGGTCGAATGGCGCGAAATCGAGATCGTGCGGCCCGACGGTGCGGCGCCGATCGTGCGTCTGCACGGACGCGCCCAGGAGACTGCCGAGCGCATCGGTGTCGGATCGTTTCAAGTCAGCCTCGCGCACACGCGTCAGCATGCGATCGCCTTCGTCGTGGCGAGTCCGCCGTGAGGGTCGTCTCGGTCGCGCAGATGCGTTCCGCCGAGGCGTGGTGCGACGCGCGAGGCCTGACCGGTCCGGCGCTCATGGAGATTGCTGGTCGCGCGATCGCCGACGCATTGCTCGCTCACCCCGGATCTCGTGACTCTCGGGCGTTTGTCGTCCTGGTCGGGCCCGGAAACAATGGTGGCGACGGACTTGTCGCGGCCCGCTGGCTGGCGCGCCGAGGTCGCCGCGTGTGCGCGATCCTCAGTCGCGCCCGGGCGCAGAGTGCGCTCGTGGATCTCCTGCACGAGTGGGGCGGAACGACCTTGGTCCTCGGCCACGTTGACCACGGGCACGCCGTGCTCCGGGAGATCGATCGCGCCGAGATCATCGTCGACGCGCTGCTGGGCATTGGGCACAGGAGCGACGCGCCGGTCACAGGCCCCGTCGCGACCCTACTTTCGCTCGCGGGGTCGAGCGGTCATCCTGTGGCAGCGGTCGATCTGCCCTCCGGACTCGACGCTGATTCCGGTCGGGCCGACGAGCGGACGGCTCGCTGCGCGCTGACGCTCACTCTCGGGGCAGTAAAGCGCGGCCTCCTCATCGCTGATGGTCCGGGGCGCGCCGGTGAGGTGGTGGCATGCGACATTGGCATTCCAGAAGCGGCCTGGCCAGAGGAGGTGCCACGGGCGCTGGATGCGACAATGTCGCGCCGCCTGCTACCACCACGGCCGCCCGACGGCCACAAGGGCACGTTCGGGCATGTCCTGGTAGTCGGGGGCTCACTGCAGTATCGCGGTGCGCCGGTGCTGGCCGGCCGCGCCGCGCTCCGGGTCGGTGCAGGCCTTGCGACGATCGCATATCCGGCGGAAGCGAACATCGCCACCTCCCCGGAACTGATCCATCTTCCGCTGGGAGAATCAGTCGAACCGTTGCACGCTGCCGCGCGCGCCGGGACGTATCGTGCCATCGCGATCGGCCCTGGCCTGGGCCAGTCGGACCGTGCCGTAGCGATTCTCGATGCGGCGTTGGGAAGCGAACCGCTGCGTCACGCCGCGCCGTGGGTTGTCGATGCCGATGCGCTGAACATCCTGGCCCACCGGGACCGCTGGTGGGATCTGCTGCCGGAGGGGCGTGTGCTCACGCCGCATCCGGGCGAGATGGCTCGACTGCTCGGCAGGAAATTGTAGTCGGATCGGATCGCGGCCGCGCGCGACGCGGCCGACGCGTGGCGCTGTTGTCTAATCCTCAAAGGCGCCAACACCATCGTCGCGTGTCCCGGTCGCGTCGCGATCGGCGTAGCCGCCAATCCCGTCCTCGCGACAGGTGGGACCGGTGATGTCCTTGCGGGCGCGGTCGCCGGTTTGCTGGCGCAGGGGCTTTGTACGCCGGAGGCTCTGGCGCTGGCGGTGTATCTGCACGCGCGCGCCGGGCAGATTCTCGCGGGCAGGTACGGCGACTCTGGTGGGCTCGCCGGTGAGGTCGCCGATGCACTGGCGGTGGCGCGGCGAGAATTGGCTGATTCCCAGGGGTAGAATCCACAGCGATGCTCGATCGGCCGGATCTGCGGAGGTATCCCGGAGCGTGCCGCTATTACCGGGAAGACTGGGGTGTTACAGAGGACCTCTACCACTGTTACTGCCTACTCGAGACACCGCCGCAGGATCAGGAGGAACAACTGCGCTGCATGGCCGCACGGCAGGGATGCTGGCGGTTCGCGGAGAGCGGCCGGTATACTTCGAGCCGTCGTTCGCGCGCGGGTGTGGCGGAATAGGTAGACGCACCAGCTTGAGGGGCTGGCGGGGTATCCACTCCTCGTGGAGGTTCGAGTCCTCTCGCCCGCACCAGGCCCGACGGGGCCTGAGCTACCCTGCCGAAGTGGCGGAACAGGCAGACGCGCCGCTCTCAAAAAGCGGTGAGGGTGACCTCGTGTGGGTTCGACCCCCACCTTCGGCACCGGTCCGATGTCACAGATCTCTCGGTTGCTCGGAGGGTGGGGGGGCACCTATTCTAGACAGCAGATGTCAGTGGGGCGTGCATGAGCGATCAGAACGAACGTCCGGACGTGGATGGCGCGCCGCCGCGCAAGAAGCGGCCGTACCAGCCTCCACGCATCGTGTCGGAGGATGCCTTCGAACAACTGGCGCTGGCCTGTTCGAGCAAGAAGGGCTCGCACAAGAACTTCACGTAGGTTTGCGTGTCGGCCCGGCCGGAGCGGCAGGCCGGCGCCGCCGATGCCGAGTGGTGCAACGGTAGCACAGGGGACTTTGGATCCTCTGATTCTGGTTCGAATCCAGGCTCGGCAGCCACCATTCTCATCTGATACTGTCAGTTGGGAAGTGATGGACAACGGCCCTGAAGGCCAGTGTGACAGCCAAACTGACAGCCTAGCGTGCGGCCGGCGCTCTTCGAAGAACCGCGTTCGCCTTCTCTGGGCGCGATCGCGGATACGAAGCGAGGCTTCTTCGACGACGTGCCAGCGATGGTGCGCGGGAGAATGGTGCCGCAGAATCCGCATCGCGAGCGTCCAAACGGAGGTCGGCCATGACGAGAGCTGTCATCCGAGCGGTTGCCCTCTGGCTTCTGGGCGTAGTGTCCGCGGTCGCGCTGTCCGGCGCGATCGGCCCGGAGTACAGAAATGCGGAACCGTACGTCCAGGAGTGGCATAACGAGGGGGAAGAAATGTACCTGGCACAGATGAGGGAAGAGGCGCGCCTGGCCCGGCAGCGCGCGGGCCTGGGGGACGCATCACCCTTCGCTCTCACGCTCGCGCGGATGGGAGTTGGTCCGTGTCCCCGAGAAATGTCAGAAGGATGCCCAATGCGGATCAGCCTTCCGGCGACCGCGCATCCTGTTCTTCATGGGAGATCCCTGATCGAAGGGGTGAGGCCGGACCTGCCAGAGATTCATTCACCACGATGACTCAGGACTCACCAATCGACCAGTGGAACTGACTGGACTGCAACCCATTTCGCTGCGCTGTCGCCCCATAGGAGGTTGTCTGGGCTAAGGACTTCTTATCGCAAACCTCGAAGTTGGTGCGAGGTGGCGAGCTAGGTACGTCAGTTGAACTCTTGACGCTCAGACTGCGGCCGCTGCTGGGATGGTCGTTTGATGGCTGGCCTGCGCGAGCGAGCGTATTCGTTGCGCGACTGCACTGGCCTGCTCCAGGACCTTCTTCGGCGCCACGCTCAGATCGAGGGCAATGACGTCGATTGTCCGTGCGAGGTACCGCACGCGGTGGGTAACGGGTTCCGCCTCGCCCGCGGCGTAAATCAGCAGCCCGCCCGGCAGGTTGGCCGCGACCGCGTATGCGAGCACCTGATAAACATCTGGGTGCTGGACGCCCTCCACGTTGACGCGCTTGTACTTCACGTCCCCGACGAAGTGGCACTGCCCGCCCATCCACCACGAGAGGTCGGGCTGCAACGTGATATTGCTGCCCTCGTCGAGGTGGAGCTTCATGCCGTGCGAGCCTTGGGGGAAGTCTCGCTGCGAAACACCGAGATCCTCGCGTAGGGCGATGACGACGAAGTTCTCGAAGGCTTTCTTCATGTCCACGAGGAAGGCCGACCCGTGGGCTGGCCCCCACGTCAGATCAAACGTTGTCGACCGTATGATCAGCTTGGCCAACTCCACCGCGGCACGGTAATGCTGGTTAAGGCGCGTGTAGACGAGATCGGGCAGGAGGCGGGGGTCGTAGGGCACGGCTGTCACGGTGTCCAGCGCGGCGGCGATCCGCCGCAGGCGGGCGCGGGACTCCGGCAACCGCAGGTACATCCTACCTAAGCGTCCCACCGCCGCCTTGATCAGGCGGTTCTCAGTGACGTCCGGCGTGTAGTCCTCGTAGCGGACCTCGAAAGGCGGCGCGCGGCCGAGCCGACGGCGGATCTGCTCGTCGAAACGGAGCCGTCCGCGGATCGTCGCAATCGACTCCTCCGTCTGGAGGTAGCCATGGAGAAGCCCCCGCTTCAGGGCCCGGTCGACGTGCGTGGCGAAGCTGAATACGATCGCTTCGACCAAAGACGCGTTCGACCCGAATGTGAAGTCGTCCGGCCTCCACCCCTTGGGGTCAAGGGCATAGCTCAGGATGAAGAAGACGTGCTCGACGTCGAGTTTGGGGCGGATCTCGACGGCGAGGTCACGGACGTTGATCGCCCCGATCTCCCCCTCGACCGTCAGGTCGTAGTGCCCCACCTGCCCAACCGTGGGCTGGACCCGCAGCGTGCGACACAGCTGCCGAAGGTCATCCACCTGCTCCTGGCGAAGCGGAACCGCACGCTTCGGCTCGAACTCACGAAGCTGGAGAAGGCGCACCTGTGTTCCCGTCGAACGGAGGTGTTTGGATCGGCGCCCCGGGTGGCTTGATGGCGGCGCGCAGCTTCTCGAGTTCGAACTGGGCAAGCCGATTCTCCTCGCCGATCAGTTGCTCCTCGATGTACGGCTTCACCGCGTGCTGCCAGATCGTTGCGACCCACCTCTCGTCGAGGCTTTCCCGGAGGAAGTAGCTTGGCCCGATCGCCGCGTGCCTGGTCTGCAGCAACTCATTCGCCTTGTCGACGACCTCCGCGACCCAGTCGAGCGTGGGGTGTTTGTCCTTCAGCCACCGCGCCAACAGCCCCTTGATCGGTGGCTCATCTGGGAAGAACTCGACGAAGTAGAAGCGCCGGCGCAGCGCCGCGTCCAGCAGCGCGATCGAGCGGTCGGCCGCGTTCATCGTCCCGATGAACCAGAGGTTTTTCGGTAGCCTGAACTTCTCCTGGCGTCTCGTATTGGAGCTG
>Ga0194132_10002680_pt1 | contig 32889 bp, 31 predicted proteins | sample TA2KigOf80mmetaG_FD_148612 | JGI IMG/M metagenome (GOLD analysis project Ga0194132, IMG submission 148612) | Freshwater microbial communities from Lake Tanganyika, Tanzania - TA2015054 Kigoma Offshore 80m | ecosystem: Environmental > Aquatic > Freshwater > Lake | place: Tanzania: Lake... | reverse complement strand
GCGGCTCAATCCGAGCCCATTCAGCATCATTCAGCCAATAAATCGTTCTCATCCGAGGCTCCCCAAAATCAGAGCCTTGAATCACCACCAACCCAAATCAGTAAGCCAAATTGAGTACAGACCCTAGGGTTTGCGCGCCGGGCGGATCTCGACCGGGATCGCGCGGAGCTTGTCGAAGAGCCGCGCCGTGCGGCGCACCGGCCATCAGCCGTAGAGAAAGATCTGGAGCGGGTGCCACATCGCGACCCAGCCGAAGATCAGAAGCGATTCGGCGACGATCCGCATCAGCGTTTCCGACCGGTCGGCGAAGAACACCTCGCGGATCGTGATGCAGACGAACAGAAAGCTGAGACCGATCGCGAGCGAGATCCAGCCATTGCGGATCAGCGTCGCGAGTTCGGCGCGGGTCGCCCACAGCCGGTAGTCGAAATAGCCGTGCACCGAGCGCGCGATATTGGCCGCATCGGCCGCCGCGATCTGGTCGGGCGGCAGATGAATGACGAGCCGGAGCGGCGTCGACAGCGGGAACTCGCGCGCCGAGGCGACGATGTAGGTCTCGGCGTCGGAGTCGAGGTCCTTGTCCCGGAACGGTGCCGGATCGAGCGTCGCATAGAGCTGACGGACCGTGTCGACGATGATCTCGATCAGGACGGCATCGCCTTCGCGGCGATAGCGGGAGATGTGCTCGGGCACGGCCACTGCCGGGCGGTCAGGCGGCGTGCGAGAAGGCGTCGAGCCGACTTCGGAGCGCGTCCGCGGTCGCCCGCGCCGCATCGCCTTCCGTCGTCGACGCGACATAGGCATCCGCCGACACCGGCGCGCCGAACCGCACCCGGATCGGCATGAGACGCGGCCAGTGCCGCTGACGCGGCATCGCCTCGAACGCACCCTCGATCCAGACCGGGACGACGGTCGGCCGGCACGCAATCGCGAGCACGCCGACGCCGCGCAGGAATTCCTGCAGGCTGCCGTCGGGCGAACGCCACGATTCGGGGAACCAGACCAGCGTCTGGCCGCTCTTCAGGACCGCCTCGGCGTGGGCGAGGCTCGCCGTCGGCCGCCGGTCGTCGACCGGGAACACCTGGGCCGCGCGGGCGAGGAAGCGGCGTGGCCGGGTCGTGAACATCCGCGTCACCTCCGCACCCCACCAGCAGCGCCGCGCCGAATGCCACGGCATGGCCGCGCTGATCGCGAACGGATCGAGATCGCTCGCGTGATTGGCGACGAGGAGGAGGGGGCCGCTGTGGACCGGTGGCGCGCCCTCGGCGCGGAGCCGGAACAGGAGCCGCATCGCCAGGCGCACGCCGGCGTGGAGCAGAAACCCCGCCGCGCGCGCGGCCCCGGTCGCCGGAAGCGGAGCGAATGGCGGCAGGGCCTCGGGCGCCGGCGCCGTCGTCGCCGCGCGCTCGCTCACCTCGCGGAGGAGATCGCCCACCGTCACGATGCGCGACAGCACCGTCTCGTCGAGCGCCACCGTGGTCTCGGACTCGATCTCGGCGGCGAGCTCGATCCAGGCGAGCGAGTCGATGCCGAGGTCGAGCTGCGGGCTGGTGTCGAGCGTGATGGGTTCGGCCGGATGACGGCGCGCGAGGATCGCCATCACGCGCCGGCCCTCCGCGCTCGCGAGCCGTCGGGCCTCGTCCTCGGTCGGCGCGCGGTCGGTGCGCCCGGCCGTTTCCGCCGCCGCGTAGAGCGCGGGGAGCGCGAAGCGCCGGATCTTGCCGAGCCGCGTCTTGGGCAGCGGATCGCGCAGGATGCGGAAGCCCGAGACGCGCTTATAGGGCGCGAGCCCGGCGACGCTCTCGGTCACCGCGACGCGAAGGAGCTGGTCAATTCGCGCGGTCTCGGAGGCCTGGAGCGCTGCCATGTTGGGCACGATCAGCGCGACGAGCGCGCCATCCTTCTCGAGGACGCCCGCCTCCTGGACATAGGGGCTTGCGGTCAGCGCGGTCTCGACTTCCTCGGGACCGATGTTCTTGCCGCCGGGAAGCACGATCACCTCCTTGCGGCGCCCGACGACGACGACGGAGCCGGCATCGAGCCGGCCGAGATCGCCGGAACGGAACCAACCGTCGGCAGTGAACACCTCGGCCGTGGTGCGCGCATCGTCGTGATAGCCCGCGAAGACATGCGGGCCGCGGATCTGGATCTCGCCGACGCCGGTCTCGTCGGGCTCGGCGATGCGGAGCTCCACGCCGTCGCCCGGCAGGCCCTCGGTACCGATGCGCCCGTGGCCGCGGCGGTTGTAGGTGCTCACCGAGGCGGTCTCGACCAGGCCGTAGCCGGTCAGCACCTCGAAGCCGAGGCCTTCGAGCGTCCAGGCGACCGCCTCGTCGAGCTTCGCGCCGCCGCATCCCATCAGGCGAAGATCGGGCGCGACGCGGTTGCGTACCGGCGCGAGGAGGGCGTGCCCGACGCGCCAGCCGAACCGACGACGGAGCGCGATCGAGAGCGCGAGGAGCCGCGCGAACAGACGGCCGCCCCCGCCGCTCGTGGCGAGGCGCGCGCGGATCGCGGCGGCGAAAGCCTCGTAGAGCCGCGGCACGCCGACCATCACGGTCGCACGCCCGTCCTTGAGCGCGCGCGCGATGTCGGGGCCGGCGACGCTCGCCGGCATCAACACCGTCGCGCCGAGGACGAACGGCAGCACGAGGCCGACGATGAACGGAAAGGCGTGATGAAGCGGCAGCGGCAGGAGCACACGGTCGCCCGTTCCGGCGAAACCGCCCGATGCCATCGAGCGCACATTGGCGAGGATGTTGGCGTGGGTGAGCGGCACGCCCTTGGCGACCCCGGTGGTGCCCGAGGTGTAGATGAGCGCCGCGATATCCTCGGGCCGCGAGACCGGCTGCGGCCGCGTCGTCTCCGCGACGAGGCTCCGCCACGACGGCACCGCGTCCGCATCCTCGTCGTCGAGGACGATGAGCCGGAGCCCGGCACGCGCCCGCAACGGAGCGAGGCGCGAGAGCATCTCGCGCGTCGTGAACAGGACCGTCGCGCCGCTGTTGTCGAGCGCGCGCGCGATGTCCTCGGGCCCGCTCATGTCGTCGAGCGGCACCGCGGTCACCCCGGCCGCGATCATCGCGAACCGCACCACCACCCAGGACGGCCGGTTGGCGGCGGCGATCGCGGCGCGGTCGCCCGCCTTGAGCCCGAGCCCGCCGGCGAGGCCCGCCGCCACGCGCTCGGCCTGGTCGCAGAGCACCGCATAGCTCAGCCGCTCCTCGCCCGCCGCCGTGAAGGCGTGGAGCGCGATGCGGTCGCCATGGGCGCGGAGCCCGGCCAGGAGCGTCTGGAGCGTGTCCATCCGATCCACAACCTAGGGCGCACCGATCGCGCTCTCAAGGCAGGAGGCGCGGCACCCTCGCTTGTAGTCGGCGCGACGGAGTGGTCAAATCCGCGCCGTCATGGCCGAGCCCGCCGCCCCCCTCAACCCGCCGCCGATCCCGATCGACCAGCGCATTGCACGCCGTGTCGTCCGCCCGCTCCGGCATACCCCGGTTACGCCCAACATGCTGACCTGCGTCGGGCTCGCGGTCGGGCTGACCGCGGCGTGGCTGTTCGCCCAGGGCGTGCCGCATCTGACGCACTGGGCGGGCGCGCTGTTCATGCTCGCGATCTGGATCGACCACTGGGACGGCGAGCTCGCGCGGCTCACCGGACGCACGAGCCGCTTCGGCCATTATTTCGATCACGCCGTCTCGCTCGCGAACTATGTCTCGAACTTCGTCGGCATCGGGATCGGGCTAGGCGCGGCCGCGCTCGGCGGCTGGGCGATCCCGCTCGGCATCCTCGCCGGCGTCGCGGTGGCGACCATCTTCGGTGTTCGCCTCTTGGTCGAGCTGACCCAGGGGCGCGCCGCGGTCAAGCAGCCGATCCGGGCCGGGTTCGAGACCGAGGACACGATGTACATCCTCGGGCCGGTCGCCTGGGCGGGGCTGCTCGAGCCGTTCATCCTGGCGGCCGGGATCGGCGCGCCGCTTTTTCTCGTCTATGTGATCCGTCGCGCGCTCCGGCCGCGCAGACCCTAGGCCTTTCCTTGGTCGCCTTTCGCGCGTGGAACTATAGTGGGGGGCGCTATAGTGGGTGGGGATCGAGCCGAGAGGGAGCGCGCCATGCAGTTCCATTTCTTCCATCTGATGCCCTATACCCATCTCGATCTCGCCGAGGCAGCGAAATACAAATCGGTCTGGGTCGACTTCCCCAATTCCAACTTCGACCCCGTGAAGGGCTTCGAGGTCTATAACCGCTTCCTCGACGAGCTCGAGTATGCCGAGGAGCTCGGCTTCGACGGCGTGTGCGTCAACGAGCATCACCAGAACGCCTACGGCCTGATGCCGTCGCCGATCGTGCCCGCGGCGGCGCTCGCGCGGCGCACCAAGTGGGTCCGGATCGCGATCCTCGGCAGCGCGTTCAACCTGCGTGAGCATCCGCTGACGCTCGCCGAGGAGCACGCGATGCTCGACTGCATCACCGGCGGGCGTCTCGTCTCGGGCATGGTGCGCGGCATCGGCTGCGAGTTCTTCACCATGGGCGTGAACCCGACCACATCGCTCGAGCGCTTCCACGAGGCGCACGATCTCGTCGTCCGGTCATGGACCGAGCCCGGCCCGTTCGCCTTCGAGGGCAAGCACTACCACTTCGAATACGTGAACGTGTGGCCGCGGCCCTATCAGAAGCCGCATCCGCCGATCTGGTGCCCGTCCCTCGGCTCGATGGAGACGATCGAGTGGGCGGCGCACCCGAGCCGCAAATACACCTATCTGCAGACCTACAGCCCGTTCAAGGCGGTGTCGCGCTATCTCAATGCCTATCGCCGCCAGTGCGAATCCTATGGCTACAGCCCGACCGGCGGGCAGGTCGGCTGGGCGGCGCCGATCTATGTCGCGGCGACCGACGAGCAAGCCAAGCGCGAGATCGCGCCCCATGTCGAGACCTTCTTCAACAAGCTGATCCGCAACCCGCTCGAACGGCTTATGCCGCCCGGCTATCTGTCGATGCGCTCGCTCAAGGCGGTGCGCCAGCATAAATCCGGCCTCGGCAAGACGCAGACGATCGATTCGCTGATGGACGACGAGGTCATCGTCGTCGGCAGCCCGGCGACGGTGATCAAGAAGCTCACCGGCTATCATCGCCAGACCGGGCTCGGCCATCTCCTCGCGATGCTCCAGATCGGCACGCTGCCGGCGGACCTCACGCGGCGCAGCACGGAGCTCTTCGCGCGCGAGGTCATCCCGGCGCTGCGTCCGCTCTCCGATCGCGAGTACGAGCCGCCGGAAGAGGCGGTCGCCGCGCAATAGGAGAAGGATGCGCCGATGTCCGGAGGAGACCGTCCGCCGTTCCGCGCCGACCACGTCGGCAGCCTCCTTCGTCCCAAGGAGCTCCTCACCGCGCGGGCCGACTTCGCGGCGGGGCGGATCGACCGCGCCGCGCTCAGCGCGGTCGAGGATCGCTGCATTCGCGCGGCGGTGAAGCGCCAGGAGGATCTCGGGCTCCGGAGCATCACCGACGGCGAATATCGCCGCACCCAGTGGCACACCGACTTCCTCGAGAAAATCGAGGGCGTCGCGGTGACTGGCGGGCTCTCGATCAAGTTCCACCGCGAGAGCGGCGACATCGACTTCAGCCCGCCGGTCTTCAAGGTGGTCGGCAAGCTCGGCCGCAAGGCGGGGATCGAGACCGAGCGGTTCCGATTCCTCAAATCGGTCACCGGGCGCACCGCGAAGCAGTGCATTCCGTCGCCGACGATGCTGCATTTCCGCGGCGGCCGGAAAGGGATCGATGCCGCCGCCTATCCCGACCTCGACGATTTCTATGCCGATCTCGCGCGCCTCTACGCAGACGAGATCGCCGCGCTCGGCCGTCTCGGCTGCACCTATCTCCAGATAGACGAAACCAATCTCGCCTTTCTGTGCGACACCCGGATGCGCGCGGCCGCGCGCGAGCGCGGCGAGGACGTCGATCAGCTGCCGTTTCTCTACGCCCGGATCCTGAACGAAGCGATCCGCGCCCGGCCCGCCGGCATGACCGTCTGCACCCATATCTGTCGCGGTAACTACCGATCGACCTGGGCGGCCGAGGGCGGCTACGAGCCGGTCGCCGAGGCCCTGTTCGGCACGCTCGCGGTCGACGGCTATTTTCTCGAGTTCGATTCCGCGCGCGCCGGCGACTTCGCGCCGCTCCGCCTCGTGCCCAAGGGCAAGCGTGTCGTGCTCGGGCTTGTCACCACCAAGACCCCGGTGCTCGAGACGCGCGACTATCTCCTCCGCCGCATCGAGGAGGCGGCCAGGTTCGTCCCCCTCGACCAGCTCGCGATCAGCCCGCAATGCGGCTTCGCCTCGACGGTCGAGGGCAACGAGCTCACCGAGGCGGACGAGATCGCGAAGCTCCGCCTCGTCGTCGACATCGCGCGTGAGGTCTGGGGCACGACCTAGCGACGGGCGCGACCGGCGCGACGGGCGCGCCAAATGCGACGGATTGGCCGATGGCCTCTCGCCGTCCGGCTATACCGCGGCACCGTCGCGGGCTAATAATCAAGAGCGATCGCTTCGGAACGAGGCGATCGAACAAGTACAATCGATGGGGAATAGCGATGATGCTGGGATCAGGGTGGACTGGGCTCGCGCGCTTCGCGTGGGTGCCGTTGGCGGCGGCCCTGTCGATGGGCACCGCGGGTGTTGCGTCCGGGCAGACGGTCGCGGCCAAGTTCGGCACGGCGACCGTCAACGAGGATCAGCACGAGCTCCTGAAGCGCCTCAAGGACCGGCTCGAAGCGAAGTCCAATGGCCGCTTCAAGATCGACCTCTTTCCCGCCAACCAGCTCGGGTCCATCCCGCGCCAGGTCGAAGGCACGCAACTCGGGACGCAGGAGGCCTGGATCGGGCCGCCCGGCTTCCTGGTGGGCCTCGACCAGCGTTTCCAGGTGTTCGACTTCCCCGGCGTGTTCGATAGCCAGGACCATGCCTACCGCACGATGACCCACCCCGAGATCCGCGAGCGGTTCCTCGGCCTCGGGGAGGCCAAGGGTCTCAAGGGCGTCGCGCTCTTCATCACCTCGCAGCAGGCCTATCTGTTTCGTCGCCCGGTCCGTACGCTCGCCGATTTCCGCGGCATGAAGGTGCGCGTCCTCGCGGCACGCATCGAGCGGCGCATCACCGAGGAGTTCCAGATGAGCCCAGTGTCGATGGATCTCAGCGAGGTGCTGCCGTCGCTGAGCCAGGGCGCCATCGACGGCACGCGCACGGTCGTCAGCGTCTTCGTGCCGTTCAAGTACTGGTCGGTCGCGAAACATCTCGTCCAGACCCACGAGGCGATGCTGCCCGCGGTCCTGATGATGAACAAGGCGTGGTTCGACAAGCTGCCGGCCGACCTCCAGAGCCTCGTGCTCGCCGAAGGCAAGGGGCTCGAGCCCGAAATCCACGACTTCGGCAAGAAGATCAAGGAGGACATGTACAAGACCTGGGTCGAGAACGGCGGCGAGCTGATCAAGCTCTCGGCGGCCGACCAGGCCGAGTACATCCGCCGCGTCAACCGGATCGGCGCCGAGGTCGCGGCGGAGAATCCGCAGGTGAAGGAGATCTACGACCAGATGGTTGCGATCGCCGGGCGCGTCCGCAACTAGGCGTGTCGGCGGGGTTCTCGAGGGGGCGCCGGGACATCCGGCGCCCTTTCGCGTTGCGGCGGTCGCGATCGATTGTGTCTTGTCGCGCTGTGCCACGATGCGCGATGATGGCCGGTCACAACGGGCCGCCGTCCTAGGGAGACCGTCCGGCGCGCATCAAGGGAGGGAGCTGCGAATGGGATCGATGTTCCGCGCATTCGCGCCCGCGCGACTTGTCGCCGGCGCGCTCATGGTCGCGTTGGGAGCCGGCCTGTCGCCGGCCGTGGCGCAGACGATCACGGCCAAGTTGGGCACCGCGACGATCAACGAGGACCAGCACGAGTGGTTGAAGCGCTTCAAGGATCTCATGGAGACCCGGAGCGCCGGCCGCTTCAAGGCCGAGATCTTCCCGGCCAACCAGCTCGGCTCGATCCCGCGCCAGATCGAGGGCATCCAGCTCGGCACGCAGGAGGTCTGGGCCGGACCGCCGGGCTTCATGATCGGCCTCGACCAGCGCTTCCAGGTGTTCGATTCGCCCGGCTGGTTCGACGATATCGACCACGCGTTCCGGACCGTCACGCACCCCGATATGCGCGATCGGCTGCTGTTGCTCGGCGAGGCCAAGGGCGTCAAGGGCATCGGCATCATCATGACGTCGCAGATCTCGTACGTGTCGCGGACGCCGATCAAGACGCTCGCCGATTTCAAGGGCAAGAAGATCCGCGTGCTCGCGTCCAAGATCGAGCGGCGGATCATGGAGGAGCTCGGCGCCAGCCCGGCCGCCATGGACCTCAGCGAGGTGATGACTGCCCTGTCGCAGGGCACCGTCGACGGCGCGCGCTCGGCGATCTCGGTCTGGGTGCCGTTCAAGTACCAGGCCGCCGCGAAGCATCTCATCGTCACGCATGAGGGCTTCATCCCGACGCTCGTGATGGCGAGCAAGGCGTGGTTCGACAGGGTCCCGGCCGACCTCCAGAAGATGATGCTCGACATCGGCAAGGAGATCGAGCCTGGGGTCCAGGAGTTCGGCAAGAAGCTCAAGGCCGGGATGTACGACACCTGGGTGCAGGGCGGCGGCGAGATCTACAGGCTGTCGCCGAACGAGCAGAAGGAGTTCGAGCGCCGCATGGCCAATATCGGCGCCGAGGTGGCGGCCGAGACGCCGGCGGTCAAGCAGTTCTATGACCTCATGATCGCGACCGCGGCGAAAGCGCGTCGGTAGGACGGGACGTCGGTAGGACGGGGCAGGGCGGGCCGGCCCAGCGCCGGCCCGCTGGTCTTGATTTATCCAGCGCGGCAACATACTATCCACCCGGTATGTGAATGCGAGGGGAGCCCGGGTGGCGACAGCCGGCCTGCACGAGAGCGGCACCAGCGGACGGCGGCGCGCCCGGTCCGGTGCGCGCGCGACCGCGATGCGCGCCGGCCGCGGCAACGGGGCTCAGGCCCAGGCGGCTCAGGCCCAGGCGGCTCAAGTCCATGCAGCTCTGACCAAACCAGCTCAGACCAAGGCGGCACACACCAAGCCAGCTCAGACCAAGCCAGAGCAGCGCGCCCAGTCGATCGAGGCGCTCCTCGCCGCGGCACTCGCCCTTTTCGTCACGCGCGGCTACCACGCGACAACGATCGACGAGATCGCCGCCAAGGCGGGCCTCACCAAGGGCGCCGTCTACTTCTATTTCAAGAGCAAGGCCAAGGTCCTGATGGACCTCCTCGACCGGGTCGAGACGCTCTCGGTCGAGCCGACCGCGCAGGCCGTCGCGGCCGCCGGCGGGCGTGGCCGCGACCAGCTCGTCGCCTTCATGCATGCGCAGTCGATGACCGGCGCCGACCGGGCCGAACTGATGCTGCTCGCGATCCTGATGTCGACCGAGTTTCAGGGCTCCGGCGACAAGGTCGAGACACGGCTCGCCGGACTGATGGGCCGCATGTACGCGATGCTCGGCGAGATCATCGACAAGGGCAAGCGCCAGGGCAGCTTCCGCCGCGACCTCGGTACGCGCGAGATGGTGGCGCTCGTCATGGCGGTGAACCAGGGCTGCTTCGTCGAGTGGTATCGCCGCCGGCGCGAGCTCGACGGTCCCGACCTCGTGCGCGCGATGCGGCTCATCGTGCTCGACGGCGTTGCCGCGCGTTGAGACCATTCCACATTACCCGACAGGGGCGCGTTCAGGAGAGCGAGGAAGAACCATGGCGACCAGGCTGAAGCAGGATGACCCGCGCGAGCTCGCGCTGCAGGAGCGGATCAAGGCGGGCTTCAAGCTCGAGGACGAGACCGAGATGACGCCGCGCTATCGCGACGTGCTCGTCAACACCATGCACATCGCCGCCGACCTTGAGGTGATGACGCTCCCCGACTATTCGCCGGCGATCAAGAACTCGCCCAATCTCGAGGCGAAGATCGCGGTCGCCTCGGCGTGCCAGGACGAGCTCGGCCACGCCCAGGTGATGTACCGGCTGCTCGAGGATTTCGGCTACGACACCCACCAGTTCCTGTTCGAGCGCGAGGCGGCGGAGTTCCGCACCTTCCAGCTCCTCGAGTTCCCGCACCGCGACTACATCGAGACCGTGGTGTCGATGTGCATCGGCGACCGCGCCGGCTACATCACCACGACCGATCTCGAGGACAATTGCTCGTTCGGGCCCTATGCGCGCTCGCTGCGCAAGGTGAACTTCGAGGAGACGTTCCACGTCGGCCACGGCGAGCGCTGGACGCGGTTCTTCTGGAACCAGTCGCCGGCGAGCCGCCAGCGCGTGCAGGAGGCGTTCGACTTCTACTTCCCGCTCGCCGCGGCGTGGTTCGGCGTGCCCGACAGCATGAAGAAGCGCACCGACCAGCTCGCCTACAAGATTCGCGGCGCCTCCAACGATGAGATGCGCCAGAAGTGGCTGACGCAGGTCGTTCCGTTCTGCGAGGAGCTCGGCATCCGCATCCCGGCGCGCTTCGACGAGGAGACCGGCAAGTTCCGCCTCGACTACGAGCCGCCCGTCTATCTCGACGAGGAGAAGCGGGTTTGGCACTTCGACCGCCGCATCACCTGGGAGGAGCAGTTCGCGATCTGGAAGCGCGGCAGCGTCTTCAAGGTGCCGGCGATCCGGCGCCTCCAGCTCGAGGTGTGGGGCAAGGAACTCTGGTAGCCATGGCGCCGCCCACCAGGGACGCGATCATGACCGCCCTCGAGGCGGTCAACGATCCGCATGTGCCCGTGAGCCTCCGGCGCATGGGCATGCTGCGCGAGATCGAGATCGCGGACGACGGTGTGGTCGAGGTGCAGCTCTGCATCCCCTGTCTCGGCTGCCCGGGCGTCGCCATGCTGCACGCGAAGGTGCGCGATGCGGTCATGGCGCTGCCCGGCGTCGCCGACGTGGTGGTGCGCGAGGGCTGGCACCTCACTTGGTCGCGCGACATGATCGATCCCGACGTGCGCGACCTCATGCGCGCGAACGGAATCCAGGTCTGAAAGGTCCACCATCGATGACCGAGAACGAGAAGAGATTCGACCGCAAGCGCGAGCGCGGCGGCACGACGCCCCGCTACTACGAGGTGTTCGCGCGCAAGAGCTCCGCCGATCCCCTCACCCATGTCGGGAGCGTCGAGGCGCCCAACGACGATCTCGCCCAGGTGCGCGCCTGGTTCGTCTACGACCAGCACGCCTGGAAGGAGATGTGCGTGGTGCCGACCGACGCCATCGTCACCGTGACCGAGCACGGCAAGTCCGCCAAGATCAAGATGAACTGACATGACCACCGCAACGACATCCGATCTCGCCCCGGCCGTCGCCTCCCTGCTGCAGGACGACCTCCTCGCCGTCGCCGACACCAAGCTGGTGCTCGGCAACTGGTACACCGAGTGCGTCATGAACGGGCGCTCGCTGCCCGATTTCGCGACGCTCCTTGGGATGTGCACGGCCTCCTTCGGCCAGACGCGCGCCATCTACCGGTACCTCACCAATTTCGGCCATGACTTCGGCGCGCTCGAGCGCGGCCGCGACGCCGGCGCGATCCGCTCGATGGAGCTTCTAGACGAGGCGCCGGTGGGCTGGGAGGACTTCCTCGCCGCCGTCTGGCTCGGCGAGCTCGCGAGCTGGATGCTCTTGTCGGGCTTTCTGCACAATCCCGACCGCCAGCTCGCCGGCCTCGCCAAGAAGGTCGGGCAGGAGAGCTATTTTCATCTCAAGTACACCGACGGCTGGATGCGCATCATCGGCGAAGGCGCGGCCGAGCGCGCGACGTTCCTCCGCATGGTCGAGAAGCGGCTGCCGTTCGCGCTCCGCTGGTTCGGCCCGGCGGAGGCGGCCGATCCGCTGCACACGGCCGGCCAACGCGACATGCCGATCGGCAAGATCCGCGAGGCCTTCCTGAGGGAGATCGGCAAGGCCGCGTCGCTGGTCGGCGCGCCGCTGCCGACCGCAAGGCCGGCGAGCTTCGAGACGTCATGGCGGCCCGATGCGCGCCGCCACGGGCCGATCCCGGCCGGGCTGTGGGAGGTCGTGCGCTTCAAGGATCAGGAACTCGCCTTTTGAGGACACGCGCCGCCCCGCATTCACGCATCTTCGCCGGCGACAAGGACTTCGCCGGCGTCGCCTGCCCGTATTGCGGGTCGGAGGACCTCACCGTGCAGTCGCTGTTCGGCGGCTCGGTGTCCGAGGTCATGTTCCGCTGCAACGGGTGCAAGACCTGCTTCAATTGGGTTAAATGGCGGGGCGCCCTGCCGCCGACCGCGCACGATAGCGGCGACTGATCGCGGTGGGGCGCATCGTGCGTCCTTGAGCGAGAGGCGACGTCCATGGTGCTCGTGCCCAATCCCGAACGGCGGCAGGCCGGCATCGACTTCATCCTCCGCCGCTCGGCGGAGCTCCACCCCAACCGCATCGCGATCGACGACCGGCTGTCGGGCACCACGCTCACCTATCGCGGGCTCGAGGCACGCGCGAGCCGGCTCGCGCGCGCGCTGATCGCCCGCGGCGTCGCCAAGGGCGAGCCCGTCGCCTACGCCTTCCTCAACGAGCACGCCTCGCTCGAGGCGTTGTTCGCCTGCTGCATGGCCGGTGCCGTCGCCGTGCCGCTCAACAACCGGCTCGCCCCCGCCGAGGCGCGCGACTATCTGAACCGCCAGGAGGTCGCGGTCTTCATCGCGAACGAGGCGCTCGCCGGCCTCGCCGACGGCGCCGCGCTGCGCACCCGCATCATCCGCGGCGGCAAGGCGGCGCCGGGCGATCTCGACTATGAGACGCTCCTCGACGCCGAGCGCCCCGATCCGCTGCCGCCGCGCGCGGCGTGGGAGGACGCCTATATGATGGCGATGACGGGCGGAACGACGGGCGGCCCGAAGGCCGCGGTGTGGAGCCATGGCGGCTGCCTCCTCGACACGCTCGGCGTCATCGTCAACATGGAGGTCGCGCGCGGCGACACGACGCTCTGCCTCGCGCCGACCTATCACGCGGCGGGCCTCGGTTGGGGCGTGCTCCCGGTCTTGTGGCAGGGCGGGCGCGTGGTCATGCCGCCGACCGCCACCTTCAACCCGCGCTTCGTGCTCGAGGCGGTCCGCACCGAGCGCGTCGGCTATCTCTTGATCGTGCCGGCGATGATCGAACCGCTGCGTGCCGCCTGGGACGGCCGACCGATCCCCGAGCTCCGCGCGATGTGCATCGCCTCGGCACCGACGCCCGAGCCGCAGCGCCGCATCATCCAGTCGATCTTCCCCGCGGCCCGCATCATCGCCGGCTACGGCATGACCGAGACCTTCTCGATGTCGATGCAAGGGACGGGCGAGTTCCTGTCCATGCCGGCCTCGGTCGGCGAGCCGGCACTCGTCTCGCGCATCCGGATCGTCGACGAGGCGGGCCGCCCGGTGCCGCGCAACACGGTCGGCCACATCCTCGGGCGCACGATGGCGATGAGCCTCTATTACAACAACGATGCCGCCAACACCGCGCACACCTTCCGCGTCGATCCGGCCGATCCGGAAGGGCTCGCGTGGATGTGGACGGGCGATGTCGGCTTCATGGACGACGACGGGCGCGTCACGATCGTCGACCGCGCCAAGGACATCATCATCACGGGCGGCGAAAACGTCGCCTCGGTCGAGGTCGAGACCGTCCTCCTCGATCATCCCGGCGTCAAGGAATGCGCCGTCGTCGGCCGGCATGACGACCGCTGGGGTGAGCGCGTGGTCGCGGTCCTGGTCAAGCAGCCCAATGCGGCCGACGATCTCGCGCTCGCGCGCGAGGTTCTCGCCCTCTGCCGCGGCCGGCTCGCGGGCTACAAGGTGCCGAAGGAAATCGCCTTCCTCGACGTCCTGCCGCGGAGCCCGTTCGGCAAGGTGCTGAAGCGCGAGATCGTGCGAATGGAGCTGCCGCGTCGCGTCGACGGCGCGGCATTGCGGGGATCGTGAGGGCGCGGGTGGACAGGACCGGAACAAGGCGCGGGCCGTTGCCCGCCGACATAGCGGCCAAGAAACGGCTCGGGGACCTGACCGATCCCGGCGTCGAACGCCGCGACTGTCATGTCGAGGAGGCGATCCTGTCGCGGCGCTCGGTGCGCGCGTTCCTGCCCGATCCGGTGCCGGCGCCGCTCCTTCGCCGGCTCCTCGAGGTCGCGCGCTGGGCACCGTCGGGCTCCAACATCCAGCCGTGGAAGATCCACGTGCTGACCGGCGCGAGCCAGGCGCGGCTCAGCGAGGCGCTGTTCGCGGCGATGCGCAACAAGGAGCCGCGCGAGATGGAGTACCACTATTATGCGCCGGTCTGGCGCGAGCCCTTCCTCGCGCGTCGGCGCGCCTGCGGGTTCGGCCTCTACGGCGCGATGGGGATCGCGTGCGAGGACACGGCCGCGCGATCGGCGGCGTTCGCGCGCAACTATGCCTTCTTCGACGCACCCGCCGCGATGCTGTTCTGGATCGCCTCTGACCTCGAGCACGGCTCGTGGATGGACTACGGCATGTTCATTCATTCGCTCGCGCTCGCCGCGCGCGGCTTCGGGCTCGCCACGATCGCGCAGGGCGCGCTCGGCGCCTATCCGCATGTCGCGCATCGGCTGTTCGGGGTCGGCCCCGATTTCAAGCTGATCGGCGGCATGTCGCTCGGCTGGGCCGATCCCGACGCGCCGGTCAACGCCTTCCAGCCCGACCGTCTCGCGGTCGACGACTTCACCACCTGGCTCGATTGATCCGATGGATTACGGCCTCTACCGCACCATCCTCGCCGCGCGCCGCGGGCGCGTCCTGACGCTCACGTTGAACCGCCCCGACCGTTTCAACGCGATCGACGGCGCGATGCACGAGGAGCTGTCGCGGCTCTTCGGCGAGGTGAGCCGCGACGGCGAGGCGGAGGTCGTGATCCTCACCGGCGCCGGGCGCGCCTTCTCGGCCGGCGGCGATGTCGACTGGCTCCAGGGCATGATCGACGACCCGTGGTCCTGGGAGAAGACCGCCGACGAGGCAAAGAACATCGTCCTTTCCATCCTCGATTGCCGCCAGCCGGTGATCGCCAAGCTCAACGGCGCCGCCGCCGGGCTCGGCGCGACGATCGCGCTCGCCTGCGACGTCGTGTTCGCGGCCGACCGCGCCGTGATCGGCGATCCGCACGTCAAGGTCGGCTTCACCGCGGGCGACGGCGGCTCGGCGCTGTGGCCGTTTCTCGTCGGCTATGCTCGCGCCCGCGAGTTCCTCTATACGGGCGAGCTCCTCACGGCGGAGAAGGCGGCGGCGATCGGGCTCATCAACCACTGCGTCCCGGCGGCCGAGCTCGATGCGCGGGTCGATGCCTTCGCCGATCAGCTCGCGGCGGGCGCGATCCGTGCCATCCAGTGGACCAAGCGCGCGATCAATGCGCCGCTCCGGCGGATCGTCACCGAGAACCTCGATCTCTCGCTCGCCCTCGAGTTCAAGTCGAACCTCACCGCCGACCACCAGGAAGGCGTGAACGCGCTCCGCGAGAAGCGGAGCCCGCGCTTCAACGGCCGCTAGCCTTGTCCACCGGCGCTTCTGCCGATAAAAACGCGCGCCGGCAACGAAGGAGACGAAGGTGAGCGGAGCGGCCCCGATCGGCGAGCGGATCTACGGCCCCGACTGGCGCGCCTGGCGCGACCCGGAGGTGCCGGAGACGTTCAGCCCCACCAGCGTCCTTCTCGACAAGCATCTCGGGACGCCCGTGGCCGACAAGACCGCGCTGATCGTCGATGACGCGCGCCATTCCTATCGCGCGCTCCACGAGGCGGTCTGCCGCGCGGCGCGGGGGCTCGTCGACCTCGGCCTCGCGCCGGAGAACCGGCTCCTCCTGTTCGGCACCGACTGCATCGAGTTCGCCGCCGTCTGGCTCGGCGCGATCCGGACCGGGATCGTCCCGGTCGTGATCTCCGACCAGTACAAGGCGCCGATGCTGCGCTACTTCCTCGAGGATACCGCCGCGCGCGGGCTCTACATCGATGCCGAGCAGGTCGCGAAGCTCGCCGAGATCGCCGACGACCTGCCGGCGACGCTCGAGCGCGTCGTCGTCCGCGGCGCCGGCGCGCCGGCGCTGCCGGCCCGCGTCCGCGTGGTCACGGCCGAGGCACTCGTCGCCGGAAAGCCCGCGCACTTCACGCCGCTTCAGCGCCATCGCAACGACGTCGCCTACATGTTCTATTCCGGCGGCACGACCGGCACCGCGAAGGGCATCACCCATCTCGCGCACGACTTCTATATCGTACCGGCGCGCCACGGCGCGTTCTGGGAATATGTCGCGAGCGATATCGTGCACGCGACCTCCAAGAAGTATTTCACGCACGGGCTGTGGCCGGGCGTGCTGATCCCCTTGTTCTGGGGCGCGACCGGATTGATCAGCCGTCTGCCGCCGACGCCCGAGAACGTGATCGGCCTCGTCGAGCGGCATCGCGCGACCAAGCTCGTCACCGTGCCGACGATCGTCAAGACCATGATGCTGCATGTCGAGGAGACGGGCCGGAAGCCCGATTTCTCCGCGTGCGGGCTCGTCATCACCGCGTCCGAGAAGATGCCGCCCGAGATCTTCGAGAAGTTCCACGCCATCTTCGGCGTCGAGCTGCTCGATTCGATCGGCTCGTCCGAGATCACATACGAGTGGATCGCCAACCGTCCGCGCGAGTTCAGGCGCGGCAGCCTCGGCAAGCCCGTCTTCGGCTGCGAGGTGCGCCTCGTCGATCCGGACGGCAACGACATCGCCGAGCCCGGCCGCGAGGGCGAGGCGTGGATCAAGAGCGTCACGTCCTGCTTCTTCTACTGGCGCAAGTACGACCGCACCAAGGCGACCTTCGTCGGCGCGTGGACCCGGACCGGCGATACGCTTTCCTTCGACGCGGACGGCTTCTTCTGGTTCGCCGGCCGCTCGGACGACGTCTTCAAGGTGAAGGGCCTCTGGGTCTCGCCGATCGAGGTCGAAGCGGCGATCACCGAGCACGCGGCGGTGCTCGAGGCGGCCGTGGTCTCGTACGAGGACCAAGACGGGCTCACCCGGCCCAAGGCCTTCGTCGTCCTGCGGCCGGGTCAGGCCGCCTCGGCCGCGCTCGCCGATGCGCTCAAGGCGAAGGTGCGGGCGATCGGCGGCTACAAGGTTCCGGACGAGATCGCGTTCGTCGCGACGCTGCCGCGCACGACGCTGATGAAGATCGACCGGCGGACGCTCCGCGAGGAGGAACGCGCGCGGCGGCAGGCGGGTACCGGCTAGAGCTTCGGCTTCGGGAGCCTCGCGAGGAAGCTCGGCAGGTCGACCACGAAGCGCTCGTGCGTGCCGCGCACGATCTGCGCGCGCTCGTCGAAACCCTCGATGCGGAAGACGAGGCGCTTGCGGTCGATCTCGACGAGCTCGGCGTGGACCCGCACCCGCTCGCCGACCGCGGTCGCCGCCATGTGCCAGAAGTCGTTGTGGATGCCGACCGTCGAGACAGCGTCGGGATACTGGCGGTAGATCGCGTCATGGGCCGCCATCTCGCAGAACAGGGTGAGTGACGGCGTCGACAGGACGTGGACGCCCGGATTGCCCTGCGCGTGCGCGGTGTGCTCGGTCGCGACCGTGATCTCGAAGACCCCCTTCATGCCAAGCGTGTACGTCATCGGTCGACGCGCGTCCCTCGATGCCGGTGGATCAGGCGATCCGCTGATAGCGGATGATGTTGGATCGGTCGCGGACCCGCTCGAGCCGGCCGTCGCCGACGAGATAGTTGAGATGGGCGAGCGATTCGCCCATGGCGAAGCCGAGCTGGTGGTCGTCGAGCATGCGGTTGAACAGGACCGGGATGATGTCGACCGCGGTCTTCGCATCGGCGCAGGCCTTCTCGGCCGCCTCGCAGCGCTGGTCGTGGTGCGCGATCAACGCGTCCAGGCGGTTGCGGAGGCCATAGAACGGCTTGTCGTGCGACGGCAGCACGAGCACGTCGTCGGGCAGGGGATAGAACTTGTCGAAGCTCCGGAGATAGGCCCGCAACGGATCGCCCTCCGGCTCGATATACCAGAGACTGACATTGGTCGTGATCCGCGGCAGCACCTGGTCGCCCGAGATGACGACGCGGAGCGCCGGGCAATAGAGCGCGGCATGCTCCGGCGAGTGTCCGCCGCCCGTGATGACCTGCCATTCGCGACCGTTGATGGTGAATGTCTCGCGGTCGTGCAGGCGCCGGAGCCGCGCCGGCACCGGTGTCATGATGTCGCCGAGATGGCTCTTGTTCGCGCGGTAGGCGGCGGCGCGATCCTCGGAGAGACCGTTCTCGACGAAGAATGCCGCCCACCGGTTGAAGTCATGCGTCACCGAATCGACGGTGCCGAGATGGGCCTGGAGGTACTCGGCATAGGTGATCCAGAGCTGCGTGCCGTATTCCTCGGCGAACCAGCCGGCGAGGCCGAGATGGTCGGGATGGAAATGGGTGACGATGGTCCGCCGGATCGACTGCCGGCCGACGATGCGCTCGATCGCGCGCTTCCAGTGCGCGCGCGTATCCTCGGTGTTGTAGCCGGTATCGACCACGGTCCAGCCGCCGTCGTCCTCGAGGAGCCACAGATTGACGTGGTTGAGCTGGAACGGCAGCGCCATCCGGATCCAATGGATCCCCGGAGCGACCTCGCGGGTATCGCCGATGGCGAGCGTCTCGAACGGGTAGTCGGGCTGCATTACGGTCATGACGACATCGGAACCCATCAAATCGGGGCGGGCAGGATAGGGCGGAGATGGTTGAAAACCTACGTTCTCGCGGCGGTCGGTCCGCGCGGGATGTGGCGGGCGATGAACCCGGCGACCCGGTCGGCGGTCCCATCGGGGTCCTCGACATGGGGGAAATGGCCGATGCCCGGAATGAGGCCGGTCTCGGCGTGGGCCACGGCCCGCCCGATCCGCTCGATCTGGTCCGCGCGGCCGTAGGCGTCGGTCTCGCCCTGGAGGGCGAGGAGCGGTGCCCGGATCGCGGCGATCTCGGGCGTGATGTCCCAATGATCGTAGAGCGGGAGCTGCCAGATGCGCGCCCATTCGCCGAGGAGGTGCGCCGCGCGGTCGCCGTGGAACCGGCTCATCCAGGCCGGGATGTCGCGTTCGTCCACCATCTTCTGGTGGCGGAGCACCTGGCCGTAGGTGAGTGAATCGCGCCGGACATGCGCGGCGATGGTCACCACGGCGCGGACGCGGGCCGGGTAGCGCGCGGCGTGGAGAAGCGCGACCGTGCCGCCGTCGCTGTGGCCGACAAGCACGCAGGCGTCGATCGCAGCAGCGGCGAGGATCGGCTCGAGCCGATCGGCCGAGTCCTCCATGAACAAGGGCGGGAAGGCGGCGCAGGCGTCGGAGCGGCCATAGCCCCAGCGGTCATAGGCGAAGGCCCCGAGGCCGAGCCGGTCGGCGACCGCCTCGGGGAACCGGCGCAGGGTCTCGACACTGCCGAGCCCGTCGTGGAGGAAGACCAGCGTCGGCAGTCCCGGCACGCGCGGGCGCCGCCACTCCGCGTGATAACGGATGCCGTCGACGACGAGCGCGACGGCGGAGGACGCGGATGGAGGCGCGTCCGATCGGGACGCCGGGGCGAGCTTGTCGGCGGGCATGGCCGACCTTATCGCGGGTAGCCGGTCCAAGTCACGTCCGCCCGAGGCGCGTTTTGTCTCAACCCGGCTCGCCCGCGTGTGGATCGCCCGGGCCGCGCGGCCTTAAGCATCGGGCGCATTAGGACGGCACGGGGCAATCTCGACCACGGGTTCTCGTGCCGACGGTGATCTTGGTTTACGCCGGTCGCCGGCATGGGTGGCGCCGCCAGCGCTCCGCCTGGCCGCGCGCCTCTCAAGCCGACGCACCCCGGAATTGCGACAGCCGGGCGCAGGGAGTTCGGATTGACCGGCCGGGGTCACGGCCCTAGCCTGCAACCGGAAGTGACCGCCCGCACCTGATAGGAGGCTCCCATGCCGGATGGATCCAACCTGGCCGCGCGGACCGAACGCGAGATCGCCTATCAAAAGCGGTTCCGGTCGCGCTTCGTCGCCAATACCCCGTCGTGGTACCGCGGCGAGTATCATCTCGCCTTCACGATCCTGGTGTCGCTCGGCACGTTCGTCTTCTGCTGGACGAAGATCCAGGGCGCGACCACCTGGGAATGGCTGATGATCGTGCCGATCTTCCTGTTCGGGAACTGGTGCGAGTGGGCCGGTCACCGCTATCTCCTGCACCGCCCGGTGAAGCCCTTGAAGGCGATCTATCTCCGCCACGCCGGCGTGCACCACCAGTTCTTCACCAACCACGACCTCACCTACCAGGGGCACAAGGAGTGGCGGGCGCTCCTGTTCCCGCCCTTCGCGCCGATCATGTTCCTGCTCGCGGCGCTGCCCGCGGCGTTGATCGTCGGCGCGCTGTGGTCGGCGAACGCCGGCTACATCATGATGATGACCATGGCCGGCTACTATCTGATGTACGAGGCGATGCACACGCTGTCGCACCTCGACGATGTCCGCCACCCTTATCTGAAGCACGTGCCGTTCATCAACACGATCCGGCGGATGCACCGGGTCCATCACGATCTCGGCTTCATGCAGACGCGGAACTTCAACCTGACCTTCCCGATCTGCGATGCCCTGTTCGGGACCAGCGACGTCAATCGCGGGGTGATCGGGACCCTCCTGTTCGGCCACCGGACCGACCGGATGCGCTCGCTCGCCCCGGACCAGCCGCCGGGCGACGTCGGCGAGGCGGCGGAGGCGACCAAGTCCACCTGACCCCCAACCGCCAAGCATCGGCCGTCGAGACCAAGCGGTACCAAGAGGTACCAAGCGGTGTAGCGGACCCAAATTGCGCCGCGACGGCGGCGTTTGTATAGTGCGCGCGTCCAACAGTAAAACGGTGGCCGGCCGCGAAGGGCAGGCCCCGGCCACAGAGGGAGTCTGCATCCGATGAACCGTCGACCGACATTCGCCGCCGTGGCGGCGCTCCTGACCGCGATCGGCTTCTCCGGCGCGGCCGAGGCGCAGCAGGAGCCGCTCCGCATCGGCCTGATGCTTCCCTACAAGGGGATTTACGCGCAGCTCGCCGAAGGCATCGACAAAGGCTGGAAGCTCGCGCTCGAGGAGTGGGGCAACAAGGCCGGCGGGCGGATGCTCGAGGTCATCCGCGTCGACGACGAGAACAATCCGACCGGCGCGATCCAGAAGGCGAACAAGCTCGTCAAGTCGGACAGGGTCGACATCCTCGCCGGCGTCGTGAGCTCGGGCGTCGGCATCGCGATGAGCAAGTTCGCGCTGACCGAGCAGAAGCCTCTGGTTCTGACCTTCGCGGTGGCGGACCAGATCACGGGCGAGCTCTGCAACGCCTACACCGCGCGTACGCTGTTCAGCGCCAACGCCTATCAATCGGGCGCCGGCATGTACTGGGCGAAGCAGGGCATGAAGACCGCGGTCACGCTCGGCCCCGACTACGCGGCCGGCCGCGCCATGCTCGACGGATTCAAGCGCGGCTTCGAGGCCGGCGGCGGCAAGGTCATGGAGATGCTGTGGAGCGATTTCCAGAAGACGAAGGACTGGGGTCCGCTCCTCACCCGCGCGAAGGATTCGGGCGCGCAGATGATTTATTCATTCTACGGCGGCTCGGAATCGATCCAGGTCGTCAAGCAGCACAGCGAATTCGGTCTCAAGCGCTCGCTGCCGCTGCACGGCGACCAGTGGCTCTATGACGAGACCCTGTTCGATGCGATGGGCGAGGCCGCGCTCGGTGCCCGCTACTTCTCGGTCGCGACGCCGGATGCGCCGCACGAGGGGAGCAAGAAGTTCGTCGCCGCCTACAAGAAGAAATACAACGAGGAGCCGGACGTGAACGCCTCTGCCGGCTACGAGAACATCGTGGCGATCCTGCACGGCATCGACAAGTCGAAGGGCCAGGTGTCGGACGGCGCCGCGTTCATCAAGACCTTGCAAAGCGTGACCTTCGAAGGGCCGCGCGGCAAGTTCTACTTCAACAAGGACAACAACGCGCAGCTCGACCAGCTGTTCCTGGTCGAGGTCGTCAAGCAGCCCGACGGCAAGCTGACCCGCAAGCTCGTCGAGACCGTTCCGGGCGGCAAGGACCTGCCCGGCTGCAAGATGGGCAGCTGACCAGACCTCACCGACATGCCGGCCCGCCGCGCGGGCCGGCAGCGGACCGCATGAAGCCCTGATGAGCCATCGGGGCTTCGTTTGAGGGCGCCAGAGGTCCGGCGGTTCCGCCGTTGATTGCCGATCCACAGCCACGCCGATGAGCACGTTTCTCTTTCATTTCCTGAACGGCCTCCAGCTCAGCATGCTGATCTTCCTGCTGGCGGTCGGGCTCACGCTGATCTTCGGGCTGATGGATAGCCTCAACCTCGCCCATGGCGGCTTCTATACGATCGGCGCCTATGGCGGCTGGATCGTCGCCAGCCAGACCGGCTCGTTCTGGCTCGCGCTCGTGATCGCTCCCCTGTTCGCCGCGGCGCTCGGCGTGCTGCTCGAGGTCCTGGTACAGCGCCCGCTCATCAATCGCGGGCGGTCCTCTCATCTCGACGTGGCGCTCCTCACCTTCGGCCTCCTGTTCGTCATCATGGGGCTGATGGAGGTTGTGTTCGGTGCGGCCTATCTTTCGATCAAGGTCCCGCCGCTCCTCAGCGACCGGGTCGAGATCTTCGAGCGGACCTATCCGGTGTACCGGCTGTTCATCATCGGCCTTGGGCTGGTGATCGCGCTCCTTCTGTGGCTCCTCCTCGACAAGACCGTGTTCGGCGCGATCGTGCGCGCGGGCGTCGACAATCGCGAGATGGTGCTCGGCATGGGCATCAACATCACGCTCGTCTTCGCGATCGTGTTTGGCCTCGGCTGCGCGCTCGCCGCGCTCGCGGGCGTGATCGCGGCGCCGATCCTCAGCATCTTCTCGCGCATGGGGGCGACGATCCTCGTTGTCACCTTCATCGTCGTGGTGGTCGGCGGCCTCGGCAATTTCAAGGGATCGTTCTACGGTTCGATCCTGGTCGGCATGATCGACACCTTCGCCCTCGCCTACCTGCCCGAGGCGGGCCTGTTTGCCATCTATGTCGTGCTCGCGGTGTTCATGATGGTCCGTCCGCAGGGCATTTTCGGCGTCAAGGGCCAGTCGGCATGACGCGCGGCCATCTCTGGTTTCTCGTCGCGACGGCGTGCCTCGCCTTCCTGCCGGTCGTCGTCGGCGAATACCCGCTCGCGCTCGCGATCGAGGTGATGGCGTTCTCGATCTACGCGCTCGGAATCAACATCCTGCTCGGCTACACGGGCTATGTGTCGGTCGGGCACTCGATGTTCCTCGGGATCGGCGGCTACGGTATTGGCGTGCTCACGGTCTTGGCCGGCTGGCCGACCTGGCTCGCCATCGCCGCGACGATGGCGATCACCGCCGTGATTGGGTTGATCACCGGCCTCATCTGCATGCGGGTCAGCCGCATCCAGTTCCTGGTGATCACGCTCGCCTTGTCGCAGCTCTACTGGGGTATTGCGGTCAAGATGCGCGCGACCGGCGGCGACGACGGCCTGCCGGGCATCAAGCGGCCGGACCTCGGCTGGATCGGGCTCAACACCCGCGACACGACCGACTTCTACATCTATGTCGCGGCCATGTTCCTGATCGCGGTCTATGTCTGTTGGCGTCTGGTGCGCTCACCGTTCGGCTCGATCCTGGTCGGGATCCGCGAGAACGAGCGGCGCATGGTCGCGCTCGGCTACCCGATCGCCTTCTACAAGAATGCCGCCTTCGTCGCCTCGGGCCTGGTCGCGGGATTCGGCGGCATCCTGATGGCGCAGTACCAGCAGTTCGTCAGCCCCGCCAACATGACCTGGGAGCTCTCGGGCGAGGGTCTCCTGATGGTGATCATCGGCGGCCGGCAGTATTTCATCGGGCCGGTGCTGGGCGCGGCCTTCTTCGTCATCCTCAAAGCGAAGCTCGCCGACATCACCGAAGAATACATCATCTTCTTCGGCCTCTTCTTCATGCTCGTCGTCGCGCTGTTCTCACGTGGTCTTGCCGGATTCGGGATCGACCTGTGGCGGCGCTGGACGGCGCGGAAGCCGACCGCCCAGGCGGCCGAGTAGGGCGCGGACCGGCGGCGATGGCGCTCCTCGAGATCGTCGATCTCAACAAGTCGTTTGGCGCGCTCGCCGTGATCAACAATCTCTATCTCGCGGTCGAGGCCGGCGAGCGGCACGCCGTCATCGGGCCCAATGGTGCCGGCAAGACGACGCTCTTCAACCTGATCACGGGCTGGCACCGGCCATCGTCGGGCCGCATCGCGGTCGAGGGGACCGATCTCACGCGCCTCGCGCCGCAGGCGATCACCTTCCGCGGTCTCGCCCGCTCGTTCCAGCGCAATACGCTGTTCGACGGGCTCAGCGTGCTCGAGAACCTGCGACTTTCGGTTCAGGCGCAGCACCGCGCGCGGTTCAGCTTGTTCCGCGACCGGAGCGCCTTCGGCGAGGTCGCCGACGAGGCGCGCGCAGTCGCCGGCCAGATGGGCCTCGTCGACGTGCTCGACCGTTCGGTCTCGGCGCTCTCCTACGGCCAGAAACGCCAGCTCGAGGTCGGGCTCGCGTTGTGCTCGAAGCCCAAGCTCCTCCTTCTCGATGAGCCCGCTGCCGGCACCTCGCCGGCCGAGCGCATGCGCCTCATCGATCTGATCGCCGATCTGCCGCGCAGCGTGACGCTCCTTCTCGTCGAGCACGACATGGACGTCGTGTTCGAGGTGTGCGAGCGGATCACCGTCTTGAGCTACGGCAAGCTCCTCGCCAGCGGCACGCCGGATGAGGTGCGCAACAACCTGGACGTCCGCGACGCCTATCTGGGCAAGGCGCATGCTCGAGCTTGACGACGTCCATACCTATTACGGCGACAGCCACGTCCTCCAGGGCATTTCGCTCACCGTCGAGGCAAGGACCTGCGTCGCGCTCCTCGGCCGGAACGGCGTCGGCAAGTCGACGACATTGCGCTCGATCATCGGGCTCACACCGGCGCGGCGCGGCCGGATCACGCTCCGTGGCGAGGACATCACGCGGCTTCCGACCTATCGCATCATGGCCAAGGGCGTCGGCTTCGTGCCCGAGGACCGCGGCATCTTTCCATCGCTCACGGTGCAGGAGCATCTCGACGTCGCCTATGCCGTCAACCGTGGCCGCTCCGGCCGGCGTCCGCCGGACGAGATCTACGCGATGTTCCCACGCCTCGCCGAACGGCGTGGCAATTACGGCAACCAGCTTTCCGGCGGCGAGCAGCAGATGCTCGCGATCGGCCGCGCCTTGGTCGGCGCGCCCGAGCTCCTGATCCTCGACGAGCCGACCGAGGGGCTCGCGCCCGTGATCATCGAGGCGCTCGAGGCGGACATGCGGCGGATCAAGCAGTCGGGTACGACGATGCTGCTGGTCGAGCAGAATTACGAGGTCGCGACCAGTCTCGCCGACGCGGTCTACGTCCTCAACCAGGGCCGCATCCAGTTCACCGGCACGCCCGCCACGCTCGAGGCGAACTCCGACGTCAAGCGCACCTATCTCGGCGTTTGATCGCGTTTCTCGATCGCGCGCGGGATCCGCGCCTGCCACGGCGAGGTGGCCTCCGGCGAACCGTCTTGGCGGATCGGTTCGGATGTGGCTAAGCTCGCGGGTCGGCGAGCTGTCAGGCGAGGGACGCGACGATGAGCGGAACCACCGAGATCGATCCCGCCGCCGCCAAGGCTGAGATCATCGCCTATGCCAAGAAGCGCGGCGCGCTTGTGGTCGGCGTCGCCGATCTCGCCGCGATCGAGCGTATCGCGCCGCCCGGCCACCGGCCGTCCGACATCATGCCACGCGTCAAATCGGTCATCGCGCTCGGCGTCGGCGGACAGACGCAAGGTGCGTGGAGCGTGCCCGCCAAGGCGATGGCCTATTTCGGCTCGACCGAGACGCGCGCCTATTCCTGCGCCTACGGGCTCTCGTTCTTCATCGAGAACCGGTTCCAGACGCCGTCGATCTACTGCCCGCCCGACATGGACAACGAGGCCGGGCCGCGCGTACCGATGCAGAGCCTCAAGCTCCACGCCGAGCTCGCCGGCATCGGCGCCCGCTCGCTCGCCGGCGACATCCTGCTCCATCCCGAGTTCGGCTACATGTATTTCGCCTCGGTCTTCACCGAGCTCGAGCTGCCGGCCGATGCACCGCTCGCCGAGAACCCGTGCCCGGCGCCGTCCTGCGTCGACATGTATCGCAAGGTCGGGCAGACGCCGTGCATGAAGTTCTGCCCGGTGCAGTGCCTGTCGGGCCGGATCGACGACGCCGGACGCCAGGCCGAGATGCACTACGACATGGCGGCCTGTGCCGAGATGACCCAGCAATATGAGGCGGTGCCCGCGGTTATCGCCGCCGCTCTCGCGGCCGAGGACGCGGCGGCGCGCACCGACGCGTTGTTCGATCCCGACAACAAGATGCTCTGGTACAAGATGTCGGTCGGCTCGGGCGGGTTGCTCGCGCAATGCTTCGAGTGCATGCGCGTCTGCCCGATCGCGACACGCGCGCCGCAGGCCGACCCCATCCGCCGGAGCAAGCTCGGCTCGTGACCCAGGGGCTTTCCCGCCGGCAGCTCGGCATCACCGATGCGATGATCGACGCCTACGGCGAGACGATCTTCCGCCTCAGCAACAATCACCAGATCCGCCGCGGCGACCCGGTCCGTGACAAGGACTTCGCCGCCATCGACGCGCACCGCCACGAGCTCGGCATGTCCGATGCCGAGATCGCCGCCCGCATCGGGCTCCTGTCCGCCCAGGTCACGTTCATCCGCAATCTCGAGGAGCGGCGGCGCTTCCGCACCGGCCATTATCACATGCTGAACCGGCTCGGCGGCGGCCGGCGGTTCAGGGCCGACCGCATGACGCCGTTCCAGGACCATTTCCGCTACAGCGAGGCCGCGCTCGGCCTGCGTGCCGCGCTCGCCTTCGACCCCGAGCGCGTGCGGTGCTATGTCGAGCGCGGTCTGTGGCGAAGCGATACCCTGCGCGGCTGGATCGAACGCCACGCGCGCGAGCGTCCGGACGCGCCGGCGATCATCGATGGCGGCCGCGTCATCACCTATGCCGCGCTCGGGCGCCGCGTGGCGACGCTTGCCGCCGGTCTCTACCACGCCGGCGTGCGCCCGGGCGAGGTGGTGGCGGTGCAGCTCCTCAACACGGTCGAGCATCTCGAAGGCTTCCTCGCCCTGAGCTGGCTCGGCGCCGTCATGTCGACCCTCTACATGACGTTCCGCGAAGCCGACCTCGCCGCGCAGCTCACGCATTCGAGAGCGTGCGCGCTGATCGTGCCCGAGGCGATAGGCGAGTTCCGGCCGGCCGAATGGGCGCTGGCGCACCGGGGCGAGCTGCCGCATCTCCGCACCGTGATCGTCGTCGGCGCGCCGCCCGCCGGCGCGATCGCCCATGACGCGCTTGCGGCCGAGGCCAGGCCGCTCCCCGATGACCTTCCGGTTCCGAGCGCGGCCGATCCCTTCCTTCTCCTCTACACCTCGGGCACGACCTCGGCGCCGAAGGGCGTGCCGCTCAATTCGCACCAGATGCTGACCAATGCGCGGCTCGGGATCGTCGAGCACGACATCCGCGCCGGCGACGTCGTTCTCTCCGCGGCGCCGTTCGGCCATCTCTATGCGCTCTATTCGGTCCAGATGGCGCTCTGCGCCGGCGCCGCCGTTCTCCTCCTGCCGCGCTTCACGCCGCCCGATCTGGTCAAGACCATCGCGGCCGGCCGGGCGAGCCACGTGTTCGCCGGGCCCGCCCATCTCGCGGCCTGCCAGGCGGCGAACAGCTTCGCCGGCGCCGATCTCGCCTCGCTCCGGCTGATCGTGCTGTCGGGCTCGGTCGTGCCGCCCGATCTCGTGCGCGCGGTCGGCCCCCATCTGCGCAACGGCACGATCTCCCAGCTCTGGGGCATGACGGAGTTGCAGGCCGGCCTCTACACCCGGCCCGGCGATCCGCTCGAGCGCGCGGCGACCAGCGCCGGACGCGCCTCGCCGGGAACCGAGGTCCGGATCGCCGACGAGAACGGCCGCGCCGTGCCGACCGGCGGGGACGGCGAGCTCCAGGTTCGCGGGCCGTCGGTGTTCGCGGGCTACTACGACAACCCGGCGGCGACGGCGGCGGCCTTCGCCGCCGACGGCTGGTTCCGATCGGGCGACATCGGTTCGATGGATTCGTCCGGCAATGTGACGCTGTCGGGTCGCATCAAGGACGTCATCAATCGCGGCGGCGTCAAGTACAACCCGCAGGAGGTCGAGCTCCTGATCGAGCGCCATCCCGCGGTCGTGCAATGCGCGATCGTTCCGGTGGCCGACGCGCGGATGGGTGAGCGGGCGTGCTGCTTCGCGGTGCTGAAGCCGGGCGCCGCGCTCGACCTCGAGGGCTTGTGCGCCTTCCTCACCACGCAGGGCGTCGCCAAGTACAAGCTGCCCGAGCAGCTCAAGATCCGCGCCGAGCTTCCGCTCACCGCGACCCGCAAGGTGATCAAGAGCCGCCTTGCGCCGTCGGCGTGACCGGCGCGGCCGGTCGTCAGCGGTCGGTGACGGCCGCCGTCAGGGCAGGGTCAGGACGCGCTTCGACAGGATGTTGCGCTGGATCTCGCCCGATCCGCCATAGATCGTCGCCCGCCGCGACTGCAGGAACGCGGTCGCCGCATCGACCCGTCCTTCCGGCGTATCGATCCGCTCGAGCGAGGCGCCCTCGGCGCCGGCCGCCTCGATCAGGAGATCGGTGGCGCGCTGCAGGAGCTCGGTGCCGACGATCTTCATGAAGGAGGAATCGGGGCCGAGCTCGCGACCCGCGTTGATGATCCCGATCGCGTGGCTGTAGGCGGCCGACAGCGACAGGAGGTCGAGCTCCAACCGCGCGAGGCGGTCGCGGAACGCGGCGAGCTCCATCATGCCGGTCGCCGCGCCGATCTTACGGACACGGTCGACGACATCGATCGCGACCTGCGGGTTCGCATTGCCGAGCCGCTCGTGGACGAGGAGCGAGTTCGCGATCTTCCAGCCGTCGTTGAGCTTGCCGACAAGATTGGTGATCGGCACGCGGACATTGTCGAAGAACACCTGGGCGAACTCGTCGTCGCCGGCGATCGTCTTGATGCCACTCGGCTTGATGCCGGGTGTCTTCATGTCGATCAGGATGAAGCTGATACCGGCCTGCTTGCGCGCGGCGCCCGGATCGGTGCGGATGAGCGCGAAGATCCAGTGCGCATGGTGCGCCCACGTGGTCCAGATCTTCTGTCCGTTCACGATGATGTGGTCGCCCTGGACGTCGCCGCGTGTGGTGAGGCTCGCGAGGTCCGAGCCGGCATTGGGCTCGGAATAGCCCTGGCACCACACGACATCGCCCGCGAGGATCGGCGGCAGGTGCTTCGCCTTCTGCTCGGGCGTGCCGAACTGCATCAGGATCGGCCCGATGTGGTTGAGGCCCTGACCGGAGAGCTCGGGCGCGCCGGCGCGGGCGAACTCCTCCTTCAGGATGATCTGCTGGTTGAGCGTCGCCTCCATGCCGCCATATTCCCGCGGCCAATGGGGCGCGATCCAGCCGCGCGCGAAGATCTGCTTGTGCCACCACTGCGTCCGCTCATAGGTCGAGCGGGTCGAGAGCCCGCGCAGGTCATCGGGCAGCGTCTTCGCCAGCCACGCGCGCACCTCCATGCGGAAGGCCTTCTCGTCGGCCGAATCTTCTCGGAAGCTGATGTCCATGACGATGTTCCCGGTCCTGTCATCGAACTCGATAGCACTCTAATCGATCGTCGTCCGGCTGTCGCCGCTCTCAACCGGGAAGCGCGAGCACGCGCCGCGCGATGACGTTGCGCTGGATCTCGTTGGAGCCGCCGTAGATCGTCGCCCGGCGGTGGAGAAGGAAGAGGCCGGTGACGTCGACCGAGCCTTCGGGCGTGTCGAAGCGCTCGAGGTCGGCGCCGTTGCCGCCGGCTGCCTCGATCAGGAGGTCGACGACGCGTTGCAGGTTCTCGGTGCCGGTGATCTTCATGATCGAGGCCTCCGGCCCGAGGATCCGCCCGGCATTGGTGAGATCGACGGCATGGGTGTAGAGCGCGGCCTGGGTCAGGAGGTCGATCTCGACCTTGGCGAGCCGATCGCGGAACGACGGGTCGTTCATCGCGCCGGTGGCGCGCGCGGTGCGCTTGACCCGTTCCATCGCGATATTGACCGCGACGGGGCTCGACTGGTTGAAGCGCTCGAAGTTGAGCACGAAGTTCGCGACCTTCCAGCCGCCGTTGAGCGGGCCGAGCAGATGCTCCTTCGGCACCTTAACGTCGTCGAGAAAGACGGTGCAGAGCTCGTCGTCGCCCGAGATTGTGTTGATCCCGCGCGGCGTCACGCCCGGCGTCCGGAGGTCGATCAGCAGCATGCTGATGCCGGCGTGCTTGGGCTTGGCCTCGGGGTCGGTGCGGACGAGGGTGAACATCCAGTCGGCGTAGTGCGCGTGGGTGTTCCAGATCTTCTGACCGTTGACGACGAAGTGGTCGCCGCGGAGCTCGGCGCGGCACGACAGGCTGGCGAGGTCGGAGCCCGACCCCGGCTCGGAATAGCCCTGCGCCCAGTAGCACTCGCCCGACAGGATCTTGGGAAGATGACGCGCCTTATGCGCCGGCGTTCCGAACTCCATGATCGTCGGGGCGAGAAAGGTGAGACCCGGACCGTGCAGGGTCGGCGCGCCGGCGCGCGCGGTCTCCTCGAGGAGGATGATCTGCTCGTTGAGCGTCGCACCCATGCCGCCATGTTCCTTGGGCCAGTGCGGGCCGGCCCAGCCGCGCTCATAGACCTTCTTCCACCACGGCTTCATCTTGTCCGGCGGCAACCGGTGGGTGCGGTCGCGGATCTCGTCCGGCAGGTTGGCCGCGAACCAGGTGCGGACCTCGGCGCGGAATGCCTTCTCTTGGTCGCTGTCTTGGCGGAACATGGCTCTCTCCCCATGGCCGGCGGGCGCCGTGGCGCGGCGCTTCGATGGCGCGAGCTTGCCACGAAACCGGTCCGGCTTCGATCCGATTCTGACCGGATCGTCCGGCGAACGGGCCGAGGGACAGGGCGACGCGGCCCGTCTAGCATGACCGTTCGCGACCGAACGATCGTGCCGGGAGGACTGCCGTGACGACGACCGATCTCTGTTTCATGCCAGCCCACGAGACCGCGCGGCTGATCGCGCGGAAGGCGCTGTCGCCCGCCGAGCTGGTCGATGCGGTCCTGGCGCAGATCGACCGCGTGCAACCCGTCCTCAACGCGTTCACCGTGGTGCGCGCCGAGAAGGCCCGCGCCGAGGCCCGCGCCGCGACGGACGCGATGAAGCCCGGCGCCGTGCTCGGGCCCCTCCATGGCGTGCCGTTCAGCGTCAAGGACATGGTCAATGTCGCCGGCGAGCGGATCACCTTCGGCTCCAACATGTTCGCCGACAACGTGCCGGCGCGCGACAGTGTCGTCGTGGCACGGCTCCGCGCGGCGGGTGCGATCCCGATCGGCATCACCAACATGGCCGAGGTCGGACACAAGGGCACCAACGACAATCCGCTGTGGGGTCTGACGCTCAACCCGTGGAACCATGCCTTCTCGACCGGTGGCTCGTCGGGGGGCGCGGGCGCCGCTCTCGCGAGCGGCTGCGGCGCGCTCGCGCTTGGCACCGACCGCGCCGGCTCGGTGCGCATCCCGGCGAGCGCCTGCGGCGTGGTCGGGCTCAAGACGACGACCGGCGCGTTTCCCTATCCGGAGCTTCCCGATCTTCTCGACACGACGACGATCGTCGGCCCGATGACCCGGACCGTCACCGACGCGGCGCTGATGATGACCGTCTGCGCCGGCCCGGACCGCACCGATCCGTGGTCCCGGGGCGCCCCGATCCGCGATTACCGTTCGTTCGCCCGGCCGCAAGGTTCGCTCGCGGGAATGCGCCTCGCCTGGGCGCCGATGGTGGGGAACGCCGCGCTCGATTCCGAGGTGCGCGCGGCCTGCGAGGGCGCGGTGAAGGCGCTCGAGCGTCTCGGCGCGGCCGTCGAGGAGATCGCGATCGACCTCTCGGCCGCGGTCGACATCCTGTTCGTTCTCGTCTCCGCGCATGCCTTCGCCGCCTATGGCGGCCGGATCGATCGCTTCGCCGACAAGATCGACCGCTCGCTCCTTCAGGGGATCGAACGCGGCGCGCACTACACCGCGCGCGATCTCCAGAACGCGATGCTCGGCAAGACCGTACTGTTCCGCCAGATCGAAGGCGTGCTGGCTCGGTTCGACGCGATCGTGACGCCGACGCTCGCGGTGCCGTCGATACCGTCGCGGCTCAGGGCATGGGAGCCGATCACGATCAACGGCCATGCCACCGACGTGCCGCGGCGGAGCTGGTTCCCCTACACGCACCCGTTCAACCACACTGGCCATCCGGCGATCTCGCTGCCGTGCGGGATGTCGCGTGACAACGTGCCGATCGGCCTTCAGATCGCGGGCGCCTGGCACGGCGAGGACCGGCTGCTCCGCATCGCGGCGGAATTCGAGGCCGCGCGCCCGTGGGCCGAACGCCGGCCGATGCTCTGAACCGCCGCGGCGGCCCAGCGTCGCGCGATGATGCACGGCCATGCCGGCCGACATCGCCGCGCGCCCGCTCATGACGCCGCGCGCGCCCGCCGGTTCCGGTGTGAAGCCTGTCATCGACACCTCCCGTGCGCATGGCGGCGCGGCCGGAAAGCCACTACACTCGCTCCGGCAAGAAAAATGGTGAGCGGCGTTCGCGTCTGCTGCGGCGCCGCGCCGCGGGGCGGTGAACGCCCCGCAGAGGGAGACCAAAACCGATGACGGCACCGGCGTCAC
>Ga0194132_10002678_pt1 | contig 32920 bp, 33 predicted proteins | sample TA2KigOf80mmetaG_FD_148612 | JGI IMG/M metagenome (GOLD analysis project Ga0194132, IMG submission 148612) | Freshwater microbial communities from Lake Tanganyika, Tanzania - TA2015054 Kigoma Offshore 80m | ecosystem: Environmental > Aquatic > Freshwater > Lake | place: Tanzania: Lake... | reverse complement strand
GTCGCCGGCCCGTAGCGCTCGGGGATGTCCGCCCACGGCGAGCCCGTCCTCAGCCGCCAGAAGATGCCATTGAGCACGCGCCGGTCGTCGGCGCGTGGAACCCCGCGCGGCTTGTTCGGCAACAGCGACTGTAGGATCGACCATTCGAAGTCCGTGATCTCGTAGCGGCGTGCAGGCATCCTCGACCCTCCTCGAGGACCCTTGAATCACCCTTCGCCAACTTTGGGAATCCCATTTATGAGTTCGTGACCTAGTGCCCGGCCGGGCTCGCCCGGAAAAAAACGCGCCAGGCCTCGCCGGCCGCGAAGGTGGCTCCCATGCAGGCGTCCAAGCTGGCGAAAAACCAGAGCATGCCCGTGGGCGGCAGGCGGTGCTGGCGATCGTGCGGGGCGAGTTCGGCGAGGTTCAGCTGCGCCAGGAAGATCAGCGGCTCGCTGACGTCGAGCGGCCAGTCGATCTCCTCCGGCAGGTCCGGCCGGCCGCCAAAGCAGGAAAGGCCGGTCGCCTCCGGCTCGGCCATGAGCGCCGTCGGCAACAATTCGATGGCCGGACGGGCCAGCGCCAGGATCGCGTCCGCGCGCGCCGGCAGCAGCTCGCGCAACAGCGCCTCGGTGTCGGTGCGGGCCAGCATGGGGCGGTCGGCCCGTTCAGGCGACGATCACGTGTTCGCGGGTGATGATGAACGGCAGGTGGCCGCCGGCCGTGTCGAGGAAATTGGCCTCGTCGTCGCGGGTGCGGGCATAGGCTGGCGAGCGCGCGCTGTCGCGCATCGCCGCGACCGACTCGAACCAGGTGAGCGCGCAACCGTCGTATTTCGGCGGCTTGCCGGCCTTGTAGGCGCCCAGCCGCACGTGGCTTTGCACATAGCGGCGGATCTGCGTGATATGCGTCGCCAGCGGCCCGTGCACCTCGCGCCAATAGCGCTGGAAGTCCTCGATCGCCATGCCCGGGCGGTGGCTGACGAACTCGATGTTCTTCACCGCGTCGGCCGGGATCGCGCCGTGCTTGATGACGTGATCCTCGACCAGCAGCAGCACCATGCTGGCGCGGTCGATGAACCTGGCTTCGTCGGCCACCACGTGGGCATAGTGCGGCGAATTGGACATGGCGCGCAGGGCCGCCATGTCATCCACCCAGATCTCCGCGATGCCGTCATGCGGCAGTTCGCCCTTGCGATAGCCGCCCAGCAGGGCGTGGCTCTGCACGTAGCGGCGGATGTCGGGCAGCGGCTTCACCACCTCGGCATGCGTGGTGCGCCAATAGTGCTGGAAGGCCTCGACCGACATGCCAGCTTTGCGCTTGATGATGGTGATTGCCTTCAGCATGGTTGCCCCTGAAAGTCCGCTTGCCGGATCGCCAATTCTACCGGCCCCGACGGCCGAGGAGGAGAGTGCCATGGACGCCGATGCCAAGAAGACCGCGCTGCGCATGATCCCCTACGGTATCTATATACTGACCGCCGAGGCCGGCGACGGCTCGGTCGCCGCCGCTACGGTCAATTGGGTGACCCAGACGGCGTTCGCGCCGCCGCTCGTGGCGGTTGCCATCAAGGCCGATTCCGGCGCCTATGCGGTGGTGAAGAAGGCTGGCGGTTTCACTCTCAACATGCTGGGCAAGGGTCAGCAGGGGGCGGCCTTCACGTTCTTCAAGCCGGCCGAGAAAAAGGATGGCACGTTGTCGGGCGAGCCCTATCGCGCCGGCGCCACGGGGCAGCCCGTCTTGCGCAACGCCGCCGCCGCGGTCGAATGCAAGGTGGCGGAGATCGTTGCCCGCGGCGACCACCACGTGGTGCTGGCGGAGGTGGTGGAAGCGCATGTCATGAAGCCGCCGGCCGGCCGGGCCGATGCCGCCATCCTGGAAATGAAGGAGCTGGGCGAGAAGGTATTCTATGGCGGCTGAAGTCGTGCGGTCGGGCACGCTGCCGGTCGCGGGTCTCGGACTGGCCTACCGCCGGGGCGGCTCCGGCCCGCCGCTGGTGCTGCTGCATAACGACATCGGCACCCCGGACGCCTTGCCGTTCTACGATCTGCTGGCGCGGCGGCACGATCTCATCGTGCTCGACCTGCCGGGCTTCGGCGGCTCGCAGCGGGCCGACTGGGCGCGCAACGTGCGCGACCTCGCGGCCGTCGTCGGGCTGGCCATCGATGCCCTGGGCTTGGCGCGGCCGGGCCTGGTCGGGCTTGGCTTCGGCGGCTGGCTGGCCGCCGAACTCGCCAGCTTCGGCGCCGGCCGTTTCGCCAGCCTGACCCTCGTCGGTCCCATGGGGATCAAGCCCGAGCAGGGCGAGATCGCCGACCAGTTCCTGCTGAGCCACGAGGCCTATGTGAAGCTGGGCTTCCAGGACGAGACGCGCTACGCGGCGGTGTTTGGCGATCCGGCGCCGATCGAGCAGTTGCTGCGCTGGGACACCCACCGCGAGGCGACCATGCGGGTCGCCTGGAAGCCTTACATGTTCAACCGCGCGCTGCCGGCCCTGCTGGCGAGCGTGCCGACGCCGACGCTCGTGGTCAGGGGCGAGGCCGATCGCATCGTGCCGGCGGATTGCGCCAGACGCTATGCCGCCGCCCTGCCGGCGGCACGGCTGGAGGTGGTGGCGGCGGCCGGACACCGGGTGGAGATGGAAGCGCCGGACCGCCTGGCCGCACTGGTCGCCGGCCATGCCGGGGCCGCCTGAGGGGCCGTCATGTTGATGACCTATTTCACCGAACAACCGATGTCCACCTACCCGGAGGACAAGGGGCTGGAACATCGCTACACGGTATTGACCTTCTCCAATCGGCATTTCGATCCGGTCTCCGGCAGCCGGCTGTATAACGAATACCTGTCGCAGTATCGCCTGGCCGAGGCGGTCGGCTTCGATGCCATCATGCTGAACGAGCACCACAACGCACCGTTCTGCATGCAGTCGCGCATCACGGTCTGGGCGGCCGCGCTGGCGGCGGCGACGACGCGGGTCAAGATCGTGACGCTGGGCATTCCGCTGCCGCTCTACGACGCGCCGCTCGCCATCGCCGAGGAATTCGCGATGATCGACATGCTGTCGAGGGGGCGGCTCGTGCCTGGCATCGTGCGCGGCGGCGGTACCGAGCAGTTCGCGCACAACGCCAACCCGGCCTACAACCGCGAGCGGCTGGAGGAGGCGCACGAGCTGATCCTGAAGACCTGGACCACGCCGGGGCCATTCCGCTGGGAGGGCGATCATTTTCACTACCGCGTGGTCAATCCCTGGGCTGTGCCGCTGCAGAAGCCGCATCCGCGCATCTTCGTGCCGGGCATCTCCAGCCACGAGACCATCACTTGGGCGGCGGAGCGGCGCTATCCCTATGTCGGCCTCTTGACCACGGCGAAGGTACAGGCGCGCATTGCCGAGATTTATGGCCAGGCCGCGCGCCGGGTGGGCTATGTGCCCGGGCCGGAGAATTTCGGCCAATTGCTGCGCGTGCATGTGCAGGACAGCGCCGGCGACGCGGAGCGCCTGGCGCGCGAATTCACCTGGATGCAGGGCGAGTTCAGCGGCCTCGCGCACCCGGTCTGGAGCCAGCCGTCCGGCTATCTGGCGCCTGAGCGGCGCAAGGCGGTGGTCGAGGTGGTGAACAGCCGGGTGGCCGCGCCGGGCGCCATCACCAGCCTGGAACGCGGCAAGGCGACCGCGGACGAGGCCTTCCGCGCCCAGGTCGAGGGCCTGCAGATCATTCATGGCACGCCTAGCCAGGTGATCGACAAGCTGAAGCAGGTGCTGTCGGTGACGCGGCCGGGGGTCTTCTGCGCCTGGTGCGCCGACGGTAAGATGCCCTACGAGCCGGTCAACCGTTGCATCGAACTGATGGGCCGCGAAGTGCTGCCGGCCTTGCGCGAGTTCGCCGCCAAGGAAGGCATCCGCAGCCCGTTCGAGGCGAACGCGCCGGTCAGCACTGCCTATTCAACGGATTTGAAACCTTCCGCCCTGGCATAGCGAGACAACATGAAAGCGATCGTCATCCGCCAACATGGCGGTCCAGAAGTGATGCGGGCCGAGGAGATCGCCGAGCCACGGCCGGGCCCGGGCGAACTGCTGGTCAAGGTGGCCGCCGCCGGCGTCAATCGCTTCGACATCTCCGCCCGGCGCGGCGACATCCCCTACGCCAAGGTGACGTTTCCCCACGTGCTGGGGCTCGAGGGCTGCGGCACGGTCGTTGCCGTCGGCGAGGGCGTCAGCGCCTTCCAGGCGGGCGACCGGGTGGTGCCGATCCTCAGCATTTCCAGCGGCGTCTGTCGGCACGAGATCTGCTATTGCGCGCTGGGTCACGACAACATCTGCCGCAACTTCGACAAGCTCGGCCTGACGCTGTGGGGCACCTATGCCGAGTATGTGAAGGTGACGCAGTTCAATGCCGTGCGGCTGCCCGACACGCTGTCATTCATCGACGCGGCAGCCGCCACGGTCGCCACGGCCACGGCTTGGGAGCTGGCGATCTCGCGCGCCAAGGTGCGGCAGGGCGAGACGGCTCTGGTCAACGCCGCCGGCGGCGCGGTCGGCAGTTCGGCGGTGCAGATCTGCAAGCTGGCGGGCGCCCGGGTGATCGCCAGTGCCGGCGCCGACGCGAAGCTGGAACGGGCCCGGCAGTTGGGCGCCGACGCGGTGGTCAACTACGAGCGGCAGGACTTGGCCGAGGAAGTGCTGCGGCTGACCGACGGGCGCGGCGTCGACGTGGTGATCGAGACGGTCGGCGGCCGCGTCTTGCAGCAAAGCCTGGCGGCGATGGCGCATAATGCCCGGCTGGCCACCGCCGGGACAGTGGGTCGGGCCAAAGTGGAAATTGACATGTACCGCCTGCTGCGCAAGCAACTCTGGGTCACCGGCACGCATTTCGCACCGAAGGAGACGGTGAAGACCGCCCTGCGGTTGCTGGGCGAGGGAAAACTGCGCCCGGTGATCGCCGAGATCATGCCGCTGACCGAAGCCGGCCGGGCCCACCAGCGCCTGGAGAGCCGCGATTTCTTTGGAAATATGGTGCTGCAGGTTTGAACGGCGCCGCGCCATCAATCCCGTGGATGGGGGAACGGTCGCGGGCGGCAAAAGGGGGACGCGTGACAGGGACATTCGCGGGCAGGGTGGCGTTGGTCAGCGGCGGCAGCGGCGGCGTGGGCCGCGCGGTGGCGGCGGATCTGGCACGGGCTGGGGCCGATGTGGCGCTGACCAGCCACAGCCATCCGCAACGGGCGGAACAGGCGGCGGCCGCGGTGCGGCAGGCGGGCCGCCGAGCGCTGGTGCTGCCGACCGACCTGAGGGATGCGAGCGCCACGGAAAAGGCGGTGGCCCGAACCGTCGCCGAGCTTGGCCGGCTGGACGTGCTTGTGCACGCCGCGGGCGGCGACGTCGATTGGGCCCCGGTGCGCGACATTCAGCCGCAGGGTTTCGCCGACTTCATCGCCATTGATCTGGTTGGCGCCTTCAACGTCATCCAGCCGGCGGTGCGGCACATGCACGGTGCCGGCGGCGGCGCGGTGGTGGCGATCTCCTCGATCGCGGCACAGATGTGCCAGTCGCGCAATTCGCAAGGCGCAGCGTCCAAGGCCGGACTGGAGGCGCTGATCCGGGTGATCGCGCGCGAGGAGGGCCGCTACGGCATCCGCGCCAACGCGGTGTCGATCGGGCTGACCGATACCGAGCAGGCCCGCCTGGCGTTCGAGCGCTGGGGGCCGAAGGCGACGGAACAGGTGATCGCCGGCATTCCGCTGCAACGCATCGCCCGGCCAGAGGAGGTCGCGCGCATGGTGCTCTTCCTCGCCGGCGAGGAAGGGGGTTACGTTACCGGCAAGGTCATACAGGTCGACGGTGGCCAAATCATCGCGGCCTAGAGCGGGCGCGTGGGTCGAAGGCACAACCAGAGCGTGGAGGACGTCATGAAACGATTCAGGGGATTGACAAGGCGCGGCGTACTGAAGGGCGCGGCCGCGGGCGCGGCTGCCACGTTGGCGGCGCCGGCTTTCTTGCGCGAGACAATGGCGCAGGCGACCGGCCCCATCAAGATCGGCATCCCCTGCGCGCTGACTGGCACTTTCGCGGCCGTGGGTCAGGTGACCAAGCGCGGCGCCGAGTTCTTCGCCAAGGAGCGCAACGCCAAGGGCGGCATCCTGGGCCGGCCGATCGAACTCCTGATCGAAGACACGCAAGGCAACCCCGCCAACTGCGTGCGCAAGGCGCAGGAGATGGTGGAGCGGCACAACTGCCGGCTGATCACCGGCGTGACCGTGTCGTCGGAAGCGTTGGCGCTGGTGCCGAAGCTCGAGGAGTGGAACACCATCTTTATGTCCTCGATCAACGGCGACGGCCGGCTGACAGCGGCTTCGTTCGTGCCCAATTTCTTCCGCGCCAACACCTCCGGCCCGATGGGCGCGCGCGCCATCTCGCTCTTCCTGCGCGAGAGCAAGATGCAGAAATTCTTCGCGCTGGGCATGGACTATGCCTGGGGCCACAACAGCGTGCAGGTCTTCGAAACCGAGCTGAAGAACGCCAGCAAGGAGTTCATCGGCAAGGTGTTCTCGCCCTCGGGCACCAAGGATTTCTCGACCTACATCACCAAGATCCGGCAATCGGGCGCCGACGGCGTCTATCTGGTGCTGGCGGCCGACGACAACAACGCCTTCCTGTCGCAGGCGCACCAATACCGCCTGGCAGAGCGGATGACGATGCTGGCCGAGCAGCTTGAACTCGTCAGCGTGAAGGCCGTGGGCGAAGCGGCGATCGGCCTGACCGCCAGCTCGCGCTATCCCTTCACACTTGAAAACCCGGCCAACGCCGCCTTCGTCGCGGCCTTCCAGAAGGAACATGGCGAGGTGCCCGACCAGTTCGACGGCGAGGCCTATCATGGGCTCGCGGTGCTGGCGCAGGGCATCGAGAAGGCCAAGAGCATCGAGGCCGAGCCGTTGCGCAAGGCGATGGAAGGCATGGTGCACGACGGCATCAAGGGCAAGGTGACGATGCGGGCCTGCGACCACCAGGGCGAACAGCGCGGCTATGTCGTGCAGGTCGCCAAGACCGACAAGCTCCCGCATCCGACGCTGAACATCCTGAAGACCTACGGGGCGGACCAGATCACGCCGCCTTGCAACAAGATGACCTACGACAACTAGCGTCGTGCCGGTCGCCGGGACGGGCCGTCCGCCCGTCTCGGTGCGCTGCCCGGAGTCTCCATGGATACCTTGGCGTTCATCCTGACGCAGTGCGTCAACGCGTTCTCGCAGGCGGCCCTGCTCTTCTTCCTGGGCTGCGGCCTGACGCTGATCTTCGGCATCATGCGCATCGTCAACTTCGCGCATGGCACCATCTACATGGCCGGCGCCTATCTCGGCTACACCTCGGTGCGCTGGCTGGGCGGTTTCGTTGCCGCGCTGATGGTCGCGCCGATCGTGGTCGGCGTCCTCGGCGTGCTGTTCGAGCTGTTCATCCTGCGCCGGCTCTATGGGCGCGACGGCAATGCCTTCCTGATGGTCACCTTCGGCTTGGCCTTGGTGCTGGGCGATGCGGTGCAGGTGGTGTGGGGCGCGCCACCCTTGCAGGTGCCGCCGCCGGCGGCTCTGGCCGGCATCGCCTTCTTCCTGGACGAACCGTTCCCGGTCTATCGGCTGTTCCTGATCGGATTCGGCACCGTCATGGCGATCGGCATGTGGCAGTTCCTGGAACGCACGCGGCTCGGCTTGCTGATCCGGGCCACCTCGCAGAACCCGGACATGGTGCATGCGCTCGGCACCGACGTGCGGGTCGTCCGTTCGGGCGTGTTCGGTATCGGCTGCGGGCTTGCGGCTCTGGGCGGCGTGCTGGCGGCGCCATTGGTCACCGCTTCGCTGGGCATGTCGTTGGCCGCCGTGGTCGATGCCTTCGTCATCGTCATCATCGGCGGCATGGGCAGTTTTCTCGGCTCGCTGATCGGCGCGCTGATCGTCGCCTTCGTGCAGGTGTTCGGGAACTACTACCTGCCGGAAGCGGCGCTGGCCTTCATGTATCTGGTCATGCTGACCGTCCTTGTGGTGCGGCCGGGCGGCCTGCTGGGCAAGGAAGAGTAAGATGCGGGGGTGGATCATTCTGCTGGCGGTCGTCGTCGTGCTGGCGGCGGCGCCGCTTGGCCTGCCGTTGTTCATGATGACGCTGCTGACCGAGGCGCTCATCCTGGGGCTCATGGCGATGAGCCTGGACTTGATGGTGGGCTACACCCGTCTGGTCTCGTTCGGCCATGCCGCCGCCTATGGCCTGGGCGCCTACAGCGCAGGCTACATCCTGCTGCACAGCGACACACCGGTGCTGTTCGCGGTGTTCATCGCCGCAGCCATGACCGGCATTGTCGCCATCGCGGCCGCCTGGGTGTTCACGCTGGCGACGGGCGTGTCCTTCGCCATGCTGACGCTCGCCTTCGCGCAATTGTTGTATGCGATCGCCTTCCAGTGGCAGCAGGTGACGGGCGGTTCCGACGGACTGGCCGGCATCCCGCGGCGCGGCGGACCGTTCGGCTTTGACCTGCTGACCAGCAAGATCGGCTACTACTATCTCGTCCTTCTATGCTTGTTCGGCGCCTATCTGTTCTGCCGCACACTGGTGAACTCGCCGTTCGGCGCGGTGCTGCGAGGCATCCGCGAGAACGAGAACAAGACCCGCGCGCTCGGCTACAACACGCGGGCCTACAAGATCGGCGTGGTGGCGATCGCCTATGCGCTGGGCGGGCTCGCCGGCGCGCTCTACGCGCCCTTCGCCGGCTTCACCAACACCGAGCTGCTGTTTTGGCTGTTCTCGGGTCAAGCGCTGATCATGGTCATCGTCGGCGGCGCCGGCACCTTGATCGGGCCGATCCTAGGGGCCGCGCTCTTCCTGCTGGCGCAGCATCAGTTGAGCAGCGTCACCGAGACTTGGGCGATCTATTTCGGCCTGATGTTCATCGCCGTGGTGCTGTTCCTGCCGGAAGGCATCTGGGGCACGCTGATGCAACGCCTCGGCCGCAAGACGCAAAGGGTCTAGCGCGATGGCGTTCCTGGAACTCGACGGCCTGACCCGCCGGTTCGGCGCCCTGGTGGCGGTCGATCAGGTCAGCATGCGGGTCGAACAGGGCGAGGTCCGCGCGGTGATCGGACCGAACGGCGCCGGCAAGTCGACCTTGTTCAACCTGATCAACGGCGTGCTGCCGGCTAGCGAGGGCGAGGTGCGGTTCGACGGCCGGCGCCTGAACGGCCTCAGCGCCTTCGAGATCTGCCAGCTCGGCATGTCGCGGACCTTTCAGATCACGGCGCTCTTCCCGGAGATGACCGCGCGCGACAATGCCCGCCTCGCGGCGCAGGCGCGGCTTGGCGGGCGCTGGCGGCCGTTCGGCGGCGGCGCGGTGTTCGCCGAAGCGGAACGGCGGGCCGACGCGGCGCTGGAACGCCTGGGTCTGGGGCATGTCGCGGGCGAGGTTGCCGGTTATCTGTCGCATGGCGACCAGCGGTTGCTGGAAGTGGCGATGGCGCTGGCGCAACGCCCGCGCCTGATGCTGCTCGACGAGCCGACCCAGGGCCTGTCGGTGGAGGAAACCGGCAAGGCGGTGGAGACGCTGACGGAACTGCTGTCCGACGGCAAGCTGACAGTGCTGCTGGTCGAGCACGACATGGAAGTGGTGTTCCGGCTGGCGCAGCGCATCACGGTGCTGCACCGGGGCGCCGTGATCGCGGATGGCACGCCGGACGAAGTCAAGGCCGATGCCAATGTGCAATCGGCCTATCTTGGCGGGTTCGAATAATGCTGCGGATCGCAGGGCTGAATACCCATTACGGCGCCAGCCATGTGCTGCAGGGCGTCGACCTGGAGGTGCCAGAGGGCAGCATCGGCGCCGTGCTGGGCCGCAACGGCGTCGGCAAGAGCACCATGATGAAGACCGTCATGGGGCTGGTCCGGCCGAGCGGCGGCGAGGTCGAGCTGGAAGGCCACAATATTTTCGGCTGGGCGCCGCACCGGGTGGCGCGGGCGGGCGTCGCCTATGTGCCGGAGGGCCGGCTGATCTTTCCCGACCTGACGGTGGTCGAGAACATCAAGGTGGCGGAACGCAAGCCCGCCAAGGACTGGCCCGTTGACCGCCTGTTCGAGGTCTTTCCCTCGTTGCGCGAGCGGCAGGGCAACCGCGGCTCGCAGCTGTCGGGCGGCGAGCAGCAGATGCTGGCGATCGCTCGGGCGCTGGTCAGCGACCCCAAGGTCATGTTGCTGGACGAGCCGAGCCAGGGCTTGGCGCCGCTGGTGGTGCGCGAGCTGGCCAACGTCATCCGGCGGATGCGCCAAGAGGGTGTCACCATCCTGCTGGTCGAGCAGAACATGAAGCTGGCCGAGGCAGTGGCCAACCGACTGCACGTGATGGTCAAGGGCAAGGTGGTCTATTCCGCCGATCCCGAGCGCTTTCGCGACGAGGAAGCGGAGATCCGCTCGCGCTATCTCACGGTCTAGGAGGGCGCCATGGCGCGATTCGAGACTCGGGTGACGGCGGCACAGATCGCCAGCAGTGCGAACTCGCCCTGGTGGAGCGACGACGCTTTCGGCGCCATCCTGCGGCGCCAGGCGGCGAAGCATCCCGACCGGCAGGCGCTTTACGATCGCCGCCGCCGCGTGACCTATGGCCAATTGGACGCGATGGTCGATCGCATCGCCGCGAAGCTGCAGGCCGAGGGCCTGGGCCAAGGCGACGTTGTCACCATCCAGTTGCCGAACTGGGTGGAGTTCGCCGCCTGTTTCTTCGCTGTGGAGCGGATCGGCGGCATCGCCATCCAGATCTCCACCGACTTCCGCGCGCGCGAGGTCGAATTCATCCTGCGCTTCTCCGATGCCCGCGCCTTTATCTGCGCCGAGCGGTTCCGCAACTTCGACTACCTGCCGATGATCCGCCAGATCCGACCGGGGTTGCCGCAACTGGTCCGGGTGTTCGCGGTCGATAGCGCGGCCGGGGACGTGGTCGGCCTGAACGGAGCCATCGACGGCAGCGAGAACCTGCCGCCCCTGGTGCCCGTTGCCATGCACGGCGACGACGTCTACCGCATGGCCTTCACCTCCGGCACCACCGGCAACCCCAAGGCGGTGATCCATTCGCACAACACCACCCTTTCGGCCTGCCGCATCCAGCAGCACGACCTGGGCATTACCGAGCGCGAAGTATTCCTGCTCTACCTGCCGCTGGGCTTGAACTGGGGCTACCTGGCGCTGTTGCAGACGTTCCTGTCGGGCGCCAGGGCCGTGCTGCTCGACCGCTTCGTCGCCAAGGACGCGCTGGAACTCATCCAGCAGGAGCGCGTGAGCTATATCCCGACGGCGCCGGCCTCGATCATCGCCATGCTGAACGAGCCCGCCCTGGCGCGCTACGACCTGTCATCGTTGCGTCTGGTCGTAAGCGGCGGCGCCTCCTGTCCGGTGGAGACCATCCGCGAATATCAAGTCAAGCTGAAGGGCAAGTTCATCGAGCTCTATGGCATGCTGGAGACGGGCTTTCACACCTATACCCGGTTGAGCGACGATCCCATCGGGGTTTCCGGCACGGTCGGGCCGGTGACCAGCGGCATGCAATTGCGTCTGATCGACGAAGCGGGCAACGAGGTGCCGCTGGGAGCCGAGGGCGAGATCGTCGCCAAGGGTCCCTCGGTTCACCTTGGCTACTACAACAACCCGCAAGCGAACGACGAGCTGTTCACCGCCGACGGCTGGTTCCGTTCGGGCGACATGGGCGTGCTGGACGAGCGTGGCTATCTCCGCATCGTCGGCCGGCGCAAGGAGATCATCAACCGCGGCGGCAAGAAGTTCCATCCCCGGGAGGTGGAGGAGATACTCTACACCCACCCCAAGGTGCTGCATGTCGCCATCGTCGGCGTGGCCGATGCCCGGCTGGGCGAGCGCAACACGCTCTGTGTCATTCCCAAGGCGGGCCAGACGGTGACGCTGGACGAGATGCTGGGCATGCTGCAAGGCGAGGTCGCCACCTACAAGCTGCCGGAAGCGCTGGAAATCTTCGCCGAGTTCCCGTTCACGCCAACCGGCAAGCTACAGCGCCACGAACTGACCAAGCTGGTGCAGAAACGACATTAGGCCTTGGCGTAGCGCTGGATCGTGTCGCGCCAGCGCGGCGCATCCTGCGGCCCGGCCAGCGCGGTCTTCAAGCCGCCCATGCCGGTCACCGGCACCAGCACGCGGTCGACGCCCAGATTGGACAGGCGTTCGAGTTCGGCCGCATCGTCCGGCATGCTGACGGTGATTGCCACCGCGGAGGGATCGCGGCCCGCCTTGCGCGCGGCCTCGCGCACGATGGCGATCAAGTCGGCCGGCGCGCCGCGCGCCGGGAAGAAGCCGTCGCCCAGCCGTCCGGCGCGTTCCGCCGCCGCCTTGCTATGGCCGCCGACGATGATCGGCACGGCCTTGTTGACCGGCTGCGGGCGGCAATAGGCCCCCGCGAAGTTGACGTATCTGCCCTTGAAGCTCGGCCGCTCGGCCGCCCACAACTCGCGCATCGCCGCGACATACTCGTCGGTGCGCGACCCGCGATCGGGAAAGGAAGCGCCCAGGATGTCGAACTCCTCCTTCAGCCAGCCGACGCCGATACCCAGCAACACCCGCCCGCCGGACAGGTGGTCGAGCGTCGCCACCTGCTTGGCGACGATGACCGGATTGTGCTGCGGCAGGATCAGGATACCGGTGGCCAGCTTGATCCGCTTGGTCGCGGCGGCCACATAGGCCATCCAGATCAGCGGATCGGGCAGCGGCAAGTCCTCGACGCCGCCTGCCATGCGGCCGTCCTGGGAATAGGGATAGGCCGATTTGTAGCCGGCGGGCACCACGGTGTGCTCGACCGTCCACAGGGAATCGAACCCCGCCGCTTCGCCCGCCTGGGCCAGCGCCACGGCTTCCGCCGGATCGACATAACGGCCGGTATTGCAGTAGCGCAGACCGAATTTCACCCGCACCTCCTCGTGCTCATGCCGGAACTTGCGGCCCGACGGTCAGCCGACGCATGCGGCGACGCTGGCCATGATAGTCGTTGATGGCGAAATGCTGCACGCAGCGATTGTCCCATACCGTCAGCGTGCCCGGCCGCCAGCCGACCCGGCAGGTGAATTCGGGCCGCGTGGCGTGGCGCTGCAGGAATTCGATCAGCGGCTGGCTCTCGGCCTCGCTCATGTCCTGAAACCGCAGGGTATGCGTGCGGCTGACATAGAGCGCCTTGCGGTCGGTCTCGGGGTGGGTGCGCACGGCGGGGTGCGCCGCCTCGTAGCCATCGGCGCCGGTCAGGTTCTGGTGCGCCATGGTGTCGCTGTTCCCGTGCATGCGCGCCCGGCCGCCATACCGCTTGAGGCTGCCGCTATAGATGCCGGTCAGGCCATCCAGCAGCCGGCGCATGCCGGCCGACAAACTCTCGTAAGCGAGATACTGGTTGGCGAACAGCGTATCGCCGCCGGCGCTGGGCGTCTCCAGCGCATGGAGCAAGGTGGCCAAGGGCGGCTTGGGCAGGTAGGTCGTGTCGGAATGCCAGTTGCCGCCGAAATTCTGCCGCTCCTCCGGCTCCTTCAGGATTTCAAAGATCTGCGGATAGCCCTCGATGCCCTTGACGAAGGGATAGTCGGTCGGCTCGCCAAAGCGCCGGCCAACCGCCAGCAAGTCGTCCAGCGACAGCTCCTGCTCGCGAAACACGATTACCTGGTGGGCCAGGAAGGCCTGGTGGATCTCGCCCCACACCCGGTTGTCCTGATGCGCCCGGGCCAGTGCCACACCTCCCACCTCGGCGCCCAGCGCGCCGGCCAGTGGCCGAACCGTGATGCACTCATAAGCCATCCGACCTGCCTCCGGATTTTCGTGCTCCGCCGGCTCAGCCTATCATGTCAGGCAACGGGGCAAAGGGGGCAGGCATGGGCAAACGGATCGCGGTGGTGGGGGCGGGCGCCGTCGGCGGCTATGTCGGCGGGCATCTGTCGCGGGCCGGCTTCGATGTCACGCTGATCGATCCCTGGCCCGAACATATCGAGGCGATCCGCGCCAACGGCCTGGCACTCTATGGTCAGACCGCCGAGGAATGCGTCATCGCCCGTCCCAAGACCATGCACTTGACCGAGGTGCAGGGCCTGTCGAAGCAGCCGCGCATCGACATCGCCATCGTCTCGGTCAAGGCCTACGACACCGAATGGGCGACCATGCTGATCCGGCCCCATCTGACGCCGGACGGCTATGTCGTGTCGCTGCAGAACTGCATCAACGAGGAACGCATCGCCGGCATTGTCGGCTGGGGCAAGACGGTGGGCTGCATCGCCTCGATGATTTCGGTCGATCTCTACGAGGCAGGCCACATCCGCCGCACGGTGGCCAAGGGGGGAGCCAACTACACGGTGTTCAGGGTAGGCGAGGTGCATGGCCGTATCAGCCAGCGGGCGCAGGAATTGGCCGCCATGTTCGCCACCATCGACAGCAGCAAGGCAACCGCCAACCTGTGGGGCGAACGCTGGTCGAAACTCTGCGTCAATGGCATGCGCAACGGCGTGTCGGCGGCCACCGGCCTCGGCGGCAACGACGGCGACCGGATCGAGCCGATCCGCCGGTTCGCCATACGGCTGGGCGGCGAAGCGGTCCGGGTGGGCCAGGCGCTGGGCTACGAGCTGGAGAATATCGGCAAGCTGCCGCCGCACAAGCTGGCGTCCGCCTCGGAAGGCGATGCGAAGGCGCTGGAGGAGGTCGAGGCGATCCTGCTGGCCGGTGTTCATTCCAACGTGCGCAGCGATGCGCAGCGCCCGTCCATGGGCCAGGACATGCTGAAGGGGCGGCGCACCGAGATCGACTACATCAACGGCTTCATTGTCGAGAAGGGCAAGGAAGTGGGCCGGCCGGCGCCGACCAACGCCCGGCTGACCGAGATCGTCAAGCGGGTGGAGCGCGGTGAACTGCCGGCCCGCCCGGAGAATCTGACCGCGCTCTGAGGTGACGGGAAACGCCATGACCATGCGGCACAATCGCTTGCGCGAACGCCTGCGGGCGGGCGAGCCCTCGCTCGGCACGCATCTCTTCATCACCTGGCCCGCGGTCGCCGAACTAGCGGGCCAGGCCGGCGCCTTCGACTATGTGGAGTTCGTCGCCGAATACGCGCCCTACGATCTCTACGCCCTGGAGAATCTGAGCCGCGCGCTCGACCTCTACCAGCTCGGCGGAATGGTGAAGATCGAGCAGGAGCCGCGCACCTATTGGGCGATCCGCGCGATCGGCTCGGGCCTGCAGAACCTGCTGTTCGCGGACATCCGCACCGTCGAGGACGCGCGCGCCGCGGTGCGCGCGACGCGGGCCGAGGCGCCGCATGCCGGCGGCCTGCACGGCGTCGGCATGCGCCGCGACGTCGGCTATGTCCAGGAGGTCGGCACGCCGGCCTTCGTGCAGGCGCTCGACGATGCCGTCGTCATGCTGATGATCGAAAAGAAGCAGGCGGTGGAAGACCTGGACGCCATCCTTTCGGTGCCCGGCATCGACATGGTGCAGTTCGGCCCGGCCGACTATTCCATGAGCATCGGCCTGGCCGGCCAATGGTCGCACCCCAAGGTCAAGGAGGCGGAGCGTTTCGTCATTGAGACCGCCTTGCGCAAGGGAATACAGCCGCGGGCCGAGATCGCCCAGCCGGAACAGGCGCGCGCCTATCTCGACCTGGGCGTCCGGCATTTCTGCATCGGCTGGGATGTGCGCATCCTGTCCGACTGGTTCCGCCAGCAGGGCGGGGCCATGCACAAGCAGCTCTTCGGCCGAGAGGCGAAGCCGGTTACGCTTGGCGGCGATTGACGGCGTATTGACCGCCGGCCAGGGTTGCGGTCGGCCGCCCTTGCGGCTCGGTCGACCGGTGCTAGCATCCGCCGGCTGCTGAACTGATGTCGGGAGTTAACCATGCACGACCTGGTGATCCGGGACGGCCTCATCGTCGATGGCACCGGCGCGCCGGCCCGGTCGGGCGACGTGGCGGTCGATGGCGGCAGATTGGCGCAGGTCGGCGGCAAGGCGGGCCCCGGCCGTCGCGAACTCGCGGCCGGCGGGCGGCTGATCACGCCCGGCTTCATCGACGTGCACACCCATTACGACGGCCAGGCCACCTGGGATCCGATGCTGGCGCCCTCCTCCTGGCATGGCGTCACCACGATCGTGATGGGCAATTGCGGCGTCGGCTTCGCTCCGGTCAGGCCGGACAAGCACGAATGGCTGATCAACGTCATGGAGGGCGTGGAGGATATTCCCGGCACCGCGCTGTCGGAGGGCATTCCCTGGGGCTGGGAAGGCTTCCCGCAATATCTGGACGCGCTCGACCGCGCGCCGCATGCCATCGACATCGGCGCGCAGCTGCCGCATGGCGCGCTCAGAGCCTATGTCATGGGCGAGCGCGGCGCCGCAAACGAACCGGCGAGCGAGGCGGACATCGCCCGCATGTCGGCGCTGCTGGAAGAGGCGTTGTTGGCCGGGGCGCTCGGCTTTACCAGCACGCGCACGGTGCTTCACCGCACCAAGGACGGCGCGCATGTGCCGGGGTATCAGGTGGCGGTCGATGAGCTCAGGCGCATCGTGGAGCCGATGAAGCGGCTGGACAAGGGCGCCATCGGCATCAATTCCGACTTCGTCGACGTGGCGGGCGAGCTGGCCTGGATGCGCCGCCTGCAACGCGCGACCGGCCGGCCGGTCTGGTTCCTGCTGGTGCAGTTCAACGATGATCCGCAGAAATGGCGCCGCATCTTGGCGGGCTGCGAGGCCGCCAGCGCGGCCGGGGAGCCGCTGCTGGCGCAAGTGGCGGGGCGGCCGATCGGCTTCCTGCTGGGGCTCGAAAGCTCGCTGCATCCCTTCATGTCGCGTCCCTCCTACAAGGCGATCGCCCGGCTGCCGCTGCCCGAACGCGTGGCCCGGCTGCGCGAACCGGCCATGCGTCAGGCCATCTTGGCCGAGCGGGTCAGCCACAAGAGCGATGTCATGCGCACGGTGACCGAGCGCTTCGACCGCATGTTCCGGCTGGGCGATCCGCCGGACTACGAGCCGCCGCCGGAAGCCAGCGTGGCGGCCATTGCGGAGCGCGAAGGCCGAGCGCCGGCGGAGATCGCCTACGACATGCTGCTCGAGCGCGAGGGGCGCGAACTGCTGTTCATGCCGGCCTTCAACTACGCCGGCGGCGATCACGCGGTGATTGCCGAGATGATGGCGCATCCCAATACGCTACTCGGCCTGTCGGACGGCGGCGCGCATTGCGGCCTTATCTGCGATGCCTCGACGCCGACCTTCATGCTGACGCATTGGGCGCGCGACCGCCGGCGCGGGCCGAAGCTGGCGCTGGAGGAGGCGGTGCGACAGCAGACCAGCGGCACCGCCGCGCTCTACGGCCTGGGCGACCGCGGCGTGCTGGCGCCGGGCAAGAAGGCCGACCTCAACCTCATCGACCTGGCGGGGCTGATCCTGCGCGCGCCGGAAATGGTGCGCGACCTGCCGGCCGGCGGCCGACGGCTGGTGCAGCGGGCCGAAGGGTATGCCGCCACGGTTGTGGCGGGCGAGGTGACGTTCGAGAACGGCCAAGCGACCGGGGCCTTGCCGGGCCGGCTGGTGCGCGGCGCCCGCTCGGCCTAGCGCAGAGGGGCAGACCATGCGCGGACCGCTCGAAGGCGTGCGCGTGCTCGATTTCACGCAATACATCGCCGGTCCCGCGGCAACCCGGCAGATGGCGGAGATGGGCGCGGAAGTCATCAAGGTCGAGCTGGCGCCGGCCGGCGACCTGGCCCGCGCCCTGCCGCTCATCCGCGACGGGCGCAGCGCCTACTTCGTGCAGCAGAATCTCGGCAAGAAGAGTCTGTGCGTCGACATCCGCAAGCCCGAGGCCGTTGCGCTGCTGAAGGAACTGGTGGCCAAGGTCGACGTCCTGGTCGAGAACTATTCCCCAGGCGTGATCGGCCGCATCGGGCTGGGCTGGGAAGTGGTGCACGCCATCAATCCCCAGCTCATCATGTGTTCGGTGTCGGCATTCGGGCAGACCGGGCCGCTCGCCAACCAGCCGGGCTTCGATTTCGTGGCGCAAGCCTATACCGGCGTCACCTCGATGATCGGCGAGCCGGATGCCTCGCCGCCACTGACCGGCGCCGCGGTCGGCGACGTGGGCGGCGGCATGAGCGCACTGGCCGCCATCAACGCGGCGCTCTATTGGCGACGCGGTCCCGGCGGCGGCGGCCAGTATCTCGACATCGCGCTGATCGACTTCTACTTCTACACCCACGGTCTCGCCGTGCAGATGCACAGCGCCAGCGGCGGCAAGATCTCGCTGACCCGCACCGGGCGCTACCACACGCAGGTCGCACCGGCCGGCGTCTTCGCATCGAAGCAAGGCTTCATCATCATCGTTCCGGTCGGTGACGACATGTGGCAGCGGCTGGCCCGGGCGATGGGGCGCGAAGACCTGCTCGCCGATCCGCGCTATGCCAGCAATGCGACGCGCCTGGAACACCGCGACACGCTGACGGCGGTCGTCGAGGGCTGGCTTGCCGCGCAGGCGAGCGATGCCGAGGCCATGGCGCAATTGCGAGAGGCGCGCGTCCCCTACGCACCGGTGCTGAGCGTCGCCGACGCCATGCGGGAACCGCACCTGGTCGCGCGCGGCACGGTGCGCACGCTTGACGATCCCGTGCTGGGCCGGCTTCAGGTTCCGGGCAACCCGCTGCGCTTTTCCGGCTTCCCGGCGGACAACGGCCTGATGGCGGCCGATCTCGGACAGCACAACGACGAGATCGTCACCGGCCTGCTGGGCCGGTCGGCGGTGGAACTGCGGCGCCTGCAGAAACAAGGCGTGCTGGTGGCGAAGCGTAGCGGAAGATGACCCGCGCGCCTGCCGCCGCCAACGATGCCGACGCGTCCGCGTTGGCCAGGGTCGCGGCGCTGAAGCACACCATCCTGCGCCATGCCGAAGCCGGCGAGCAACAGCGCCGCCTGCCGGCGGAATTGCTGGCGGAGCTGCACGAGGCGCGGCTCTTTCGCCTGTTGCTGCCGCGCGATTACCGTGGGCTGGAGGTCTCGCCGCCAGCGTTCCTCACGGCGATGGAGAATATCGCCCAACAGGACGCCAGCACCGCTTGGTGTCTCTGCCAGGCGGGCGGCTGCGCGATGTCGGCCGCCTATCTCGACCCGGCGGTGTCCGAGGAAATCTGGGGTGCCGATCCCCTGGCCGTGCTGGCCTGGGGACCGGGCAAGGGGCGCGCCGTTGTCAGTGGCGCTGGCTATCGCCTCAGCGGCCAATGGGCCTTCGCCAGCGGCGGCCGGCACGCCACTTGGCTGGGTGGCGTCGCGGTGATCGAGGATGCCGATGGTCGCCCGCGCCGGCACGCCGATGGCCAGCCGGAAGTCCGCACCCTGCTGTTCCCCGCCGCCGCCGCGCGCTGGACCGACATCTGGGACGTGATCGGCTTGCGCGCCACCGGCAGCGATGCCTACGCGGTCGATGACCTCTATGTCGGCCGGGCCTACGCGCTCAACCGCGATGCCGCGGCCGAGCGGCGGATTGCCGCGCGGCTCTATCACTATCCGGCGATGAGCCTGTTCGCGCAGGGCTTCGCCGCCACCGCGCTGGGCGTCGCGCGGGCGATGCTCGATGCGCTGCTGACGCTGGCGCAGGAGAAGACCCCGCGGCTCGCCCGCCAGGTGCTGAAGGACGATGGCGTGTTGCAGTCCGAGGTGGGGGAGTGCGAGGCCCGCCTTGGCGCCGCGCAAGCCTTCCTGCGGCAGGAGGCGCACGCGGTGTGGGCCGAGGTTCAAGCAACCGACGGTCTCAGCATCGCCAATCGGGTGCGCATCCGTTTGGCGGCGACGCATGCCATCAAGCAGGCCAAGGCGGTGGCCGACATCGCCTATGACGCCGCCGGGGCCAGCGCCATCTTCGCCAACGCGCCGTTTGAGCGCCGCCTGCGCGACATCCACACGGTGGCGCAGCAGTTGCAAGGCCGGGCCTCGCATTTCCGGACCGTCGGCGCCTACCTGCTGGGCCATCCGGCGGATCTCTCGGTACTGTAGCGGATCGATCTGGCGCAGCGGCCAACCTGCCCTTCCGGCGCAGGTTCGCGCCATGGACCCGGCATTGCTGGCGCACGCTCTCAAGCAAGCGCCGCGCTATGCCGGCTATCCCAGCGCGCCGCATTTCGACCGGTCGGTGGATCGCGATGTCCATGCCCGTTGGTTGGCGGCGCGGGCGGCTGATCGAACGGGTCATGTGCGACTTGCCGGGCGACCCGGCGCCCATGGGCGGGGCCGCGGCCTGTGCCGGCGAACTGGCGGCCCTGGCGCGGCTGGCGGCCGACGGTCTCGTCGCCATCGCGGGCGACCGCGTGCTGGTGTCGGAGGCGGGCCGGCCCTTCTGTCGCCTGGTAGCGCAGGCCTTCGACGCCCATGCCGCCCGCGCGCCGCAACGCCACTCGGCCGCCGTATCGCCGACGGGCGTCGTCAAGACTTAAACTGTCACCGGATTAATACCGGTGTAATACCGGTGACAGTTTATGTTTAGCAAGCCGGCGGCCGGCCCGCGGACGGCTATGCGGCCTTGCGAGCCGCGGCCGGAACTGGCCTCATGTCCCTGCCCGGCCGCTCCCGCCAGACCGGCTGGCCCGGCCGGCGTTCCCCCTTGGACAGGAGGCGGTCATGCCCAGAATCGATGGCAAGCGGCTGTTGGCCGACCTGCAGCATATCCGCGGCTTCGGCCGCTTCGAGACGGGCGTGCACCGGCCGACCTTTTCGCCAGAGGATGTCGCCGCGCGGCAGTGGCTGGCAGGCCGCATGGCGGAGGCCGGCCTGGCGCCCAGCATCGACGGCGTCGGCAATGTGCTGGGCCGTTCGCCGGCCGCCGGTCCCTGCCTGCTGATGGGTTCGCATACCGATACCCAGCCGCGTGGCGGCTGGCTCGATGGCGTGATGGGCGTGATCTACGGCCTGGAGGCGGCGCGCGCCTTCGCCGAGGAGCCGGCCGCCGCCGGCCTCAGCATCGACGTTGCCTCGTGGGCCGACGAGGAGAGCCATTACCTCAGCTTCCTGGGCTCGCGTTCCTTCGTCGGCCAGCTGCCGGAGGCCGAGATCGACAACGCCAAGCACCGCGAGGACGGCACCCCGCTGCGCCAAGCGATCGCCCAGGCGGGCTTCGCCGGCCGGCCGCGTCTCACGCTGGAGGAAGGGCGCTATCGCGGCTACCTCGAAGCGCATATCGAACAGGGCGGCAGCCTGGAAACCGACGGCAAGCGGATCGGCGTGGTCACCTCCATTGTCGGTATCTTTCAGTACCGCATGACCTTCGAGGGCAGGCAGAATCACGCCGGCACCACGCCGATGCCGATCCGCAAGGACTCGGGCGTGGCCCTCGTGCGCTTGCTTGCCCAGGTCAACGACCGCTTCGCCGCCATCGCCGGCCCGCGCACGGTGTGGACCGCAGGCCGCATCCTGCTGCATCCGGGCGCACCCTCGATCATTCCCGGCAAGGCGGAGGTGCTGCTGCAATTCCGCGATGGCGAACTGACGCAGATGCAGCGCATGGAAGAGGAACTGGTCCGCCTGGTCGCCGAGGCCAATGCGATGGGCCCCTGCGCCGTCAGCCTGGAAACGCTGTCACGCACGCCGCCGACGGCGATGGACGCGCGCCTGCAAGACGCCGTCGCCGCCGCCGCCGAGGCGCATGCGCCACGGGGCTGGATGCGCATGCCCTCGGGCGCCGGGCACGATGCGCAGATCCTGGCCCGCCGGTTGCCGGCCGGCATGCTGTTCGTGCCGTCGATCGGCGGCGTCAGCCACCATTACAGCGAGGATACGGCCGAGGCCGACCTGGTGCTGGGCTGCCAAGTGTTCTGCGACGCCGCCTTTCGGTTCCTCAAGGCCTAGCGTCCCGATCGCGAAGTTCGCAACTCCATGCGGCTGCCCTCATGCGAACTTCGCAATCGACGGGACACCGGCAAGCCCATGATTCTCGCGTGGTTTTGGATTTGAAGTTCCTCGCCGAGGAAGCCGCCACGATCAGTGGAACTTCAGGTCGCCACACCAGCGCCCAGGCCGAGCAGTCGTTCGACCACGGCAAGCTGGATGGCATGGGCCTCGGCCAGTTGCGGGATGGCGACGCTCTCGTTGGCGGCATGGCCTTGCGCCCCCTCGCCGGGGCCGAAGCTCAGGATCTCGATGCCGTCCTCGGCAAACCAGCGCCCGTCGCTGACGCCGACCGCATCGAGGAAGCGCGCCGGCCGGCCGAGCGCCTGTTCGATCGCCTGGCGGAAGGCGCTGACGCAAGGACCGTTGCGCGGAGCGGCAAAGCCGTTGGAGCCGGTCAGCAGTTCCAGCCGCCAGCTTGCGGTCGGCTCGTTCGCCATGGCCGCGAGTTCGCCCAGTTCCGCGAAGGCCTCCGCCACCCGCTCGCTTGGCAGCAGCCGTCGGTCGAATTCCGCCCAGGCCTGGTCCGGCACCACGTTGGTGTTGGCGCCGCCGGCGATGCGGCCGAGACTGACCGTCGAGCGCAGCCTGCCTTTGGCGCGCGCCGGTAGCCGGACTTGCAGGCCGCTATCGATCGCCCGGATCAGGCGCAAGAGACGGTCGATGGCGTTGTCGCCGGCGATCGGCTCGCCGGCATGCGCGGCGCGGCCGGTGGCGGTCAGTCGGGCCCAGAGCACGCCGCGTTCCTCGACGATCAGGTCGAGCGCGGTGGGTCCGCCCAGCACCAGCATGTCCGGCCGCAGGCCGGCGTCGCGCAGATGCTGCATGCCATCCGGTCCCAGCCGCTCTTCATCGCCGGTGAAGGTGAAGGCGATCTCGCCGCGCCGCGGCCCGCCCAGCGCCGCGACGCTCTCCGCCAGGTGCAATTGCGCCGCCATGGCGCCCTTGCAATTGGCGGCGCCGAGCCCGGTCAGCCGGCCATCGGCCAGCACCGCGCGGAACGGATCGCTCCGCCAGAGCGAGACATCGCCGACGCCGACGGTGTCGGAATGGGCGTTGAAGGCCAGCAGCGGCCGGCCGCGCCCCGCGCGCGCCACCACGTTGACGATACCGGGCATCTTGCAGGGCAGTTCGACGCGATAGCCGGCCGCGCGCAGCCGCCTGGCGGCATAGTCCGAGATCGCGGTGGTATCGCCCGGCGGATAGGCCGAAGGCAAGGCGACGAGATCGCCGAGCGTAGCGGCGATGGCATCGCCCGGTTCGGCCATTGCCGACAACCCTTGCTAGACGATGCGGCGCAGCACGTGCCGGCGGTTCTTGGTGTAAGGCCTGACCTCGGCGGCCCAGCGGCCGGCCTCAACGGCGTCCTGCCAGGCTTTGCTCAGCAGCACGTCCGGGCTTTCCAGCTCGTAGAAGGCGGAGTAGGCGGGCTCGCCGTCGCCCGTCAGCGGTTTCTTCTGTCCGCCGATCATCACCGCCGCCGGCTCGGTCTTGGCGCGGGTGGCGCCGATCACGCCAGGCACCTTCAGCACGTAATCGATATGCTCCTTGTAGACCTCGTTGAACAGCGCCTCCTTGGCGGGTTCCACGTCCATCGAGGCGACAAACACATACTTCGCCTTGCCAGCCATGCGCTCCTCCCCCTGTCGCCGCCAGCCTGCTTGCCAGGGCTGGGCGGACCCGGCTCATTTTCGCTGGCAAGCGGCGCCGGTCAACGAGCAAGATAGCCGGCACGGGACCAGGGAGGCAGCCATGAGCAAGGGGCCGCACAAGATCGAATACGAGGTGCTGGAGGGCTGGGAGAAACTGCCGGAGGGCTGGTCGTTCGTCGAGGTGGCGGGCGTCGCCGTCGATTCGCAAGACCGCGTCTATGTGTTCAATCGGGGCGCGCATCCGATGATCGTCTTCGACAAGGAAGGCAAGTTCCTGAACGCCTGGGGCGAGGGCGTGTTCACCAACGCCCACGGTCTCTACATCGACCGCAACGACCATCTCTATTGCGCCGACAATTTCGACCACACGGTGCGCAAGTTCACCGCCGACGGCAAGCTGTTGATGACGCTGGGTGACACCGAACATCCCTCGCAGACCGGCTTCAAGCTCGGCCACAGCCCGGTCTGCTGTTCGGCCGGACCGTTCAACATGGTGACCAACGCGGCCGTCGGCCCCGATGGCGACCTGTTCGTCGCGGACGGCTATGGCAATGCCCGGGTGCACCGCTTCTCCGCCGACGGCAAGCTGAAGGCTTCCTGGGGCGAACCGGGCCGCCAGCCCGGCCAATTCAACCTGCCGCACGCCATCGCGGTCGACCGCCGGGGCCGCGTGTTCGTCGCCGACCGCGAGAACTCGCGCATTCAGATTTTTTCCAGCGCCGGAGACGTGCTCGACATCTGGACCTGGGTCAACCGGCCGGACGACCTGTTCATCGACGAGCAGGAGAACCTGTACATCGCCGAACTCGGCTGGTCGATGCCGGTGCCGAACACGCCGCACTACAAGATGATGCGAATGCCGCCGGTCGGCCACGACCCGATCGCGCGGGTCACCGTGTGCGATCTCGACGGCCATGTACAGGCCCGCATCGGCGGCCCCAATCCCGTGCTGCCCGGCAACTTCATCGTGCCGCACGGCATCTGGGCCGACAGCCGCGGCGACCTCTATGTCGGCGAGGTGGTGAAGACGGCCGGCGCCATCGAGCATTTCGCGCCCTTCACCGCGCATTCATTCCAGAAATTCATCCGCGCGCGCTGAGCAGGGAGATTCAGCCGCGCGCGAAGGATGCTGACATGTTCGCCGCAAACCGTTAGGATCGCCAGCAAGAGCGGTAGACGCGATCGAACCGCCTGGGGCGGGCGGCGCCTGGTTACGAAGCGGCCGAGACGGCCTACGCGGGGGAGACGACAGCATGACGATGCGAGGCCGGATTCTGGCCTTGTGCCTTGGTGGCCTTTGTCTGACGCAAGCGGACCACGCCGCCGCCGAATGGCCGGAGCGGCCAGTTACCTCGATCGTCTCCTTTGCCGCCGGGGGTGGCGCCGATATCGCGCTGCGCGCGCTTGCCAACTACATCAAGGACTATCTGGGTCAGCCGTTCCTGACCGTCAACAAGCCAGGCGGCGGGTCGAGCGCGGCGGGTCTGGAATTGCTGTCGAAGCCGGCCGACGGATACACGGTGGCAAGCCTGGTCTCGGCGGGCGCGGTGCCGGAGGTCTATCGTTACTTCCAGGAAGTGCCCTATACCAGCAAGGACCTGGAGCCGGTCAGCCGGATCACCGTTTTTCCCTTTGGCCTCTACGTGAATGCCTCGGCGTCGTGGAAGACGCTGGCCGAGTTCGTGAAGGACGCCAAGGGCAGTCCCGGCAAGTTCGCTTACGCGCATACCGGCCGGGGCGTGCAAATGCACCTGACGGGCGCGGCACTGATCGACGCCGAGCGCTTGAACATTCGGGAAGTTCCGACCAAGGGGGCCGCCGAAGTGCTGCAGTTCCTGCTCGGCAAGCACGTCGACGCCGGCTTCGGCTCGACCACCTCGGCCAAGAAGTATGTCGATGCCGGGGAAATTCGCGTGCTCGGGGTCTCCGGGGACAAGCGGGTGTCGTTCCTGCCGGACGCCCCCACTTTCAAGGAGCAGGGCTACGATTTCGGCCTGCCGCCGCTCTACCTCACGATGTTCGTCAGGACCGGCACGCCGGCCGCCATCGTCGAGAAGCTGCGCGTCGCGGTGCAAGAGACACTCGATGACCCGCGCTATATCGAGTTGGCGCAAAAGGCGGGGGTCGAAGTGGAATCCGCCGATCTGACGACCGTGCGCAAGGAACTGCAGGCCGAGGAGAAGGTGGTCGCCCCGTTGTTGAAGAGGCTTAACCTCTACAAGGAATGATGCGGGCAGGTCGCCGGCCATGACCTGGCGGGGCGAGGCGCTGCTCGGGCTGGTCGTGCTGCTGGCCGGTTTATGGCTCGCCTTCCTTGCCATTCCGCAGGAAATCCGCGTGGCCGCCTCGCAGACCAACGAAATCTCGCCGGCGTTTTTTCCGCGCATCGTCGCTTGGCTGTTCGTGCTGATTGGTGGCGGGCACGCGATCTTTCACGTTCTGCAACGCCCCTCGGCGGCGGCCGGCGCGGAACCGAAGAAGCGGTTGCCGGGCGGCCTGCATGCCTTGGCGGCGCTGGCGATTGGTGCGGCCTACGCCACGCTGCTGCCACGGCTCGGTTTCCTTCCTGCCACGGTGCTGGGGCTGGCGGCCCTGACGTTCTATCTCGGGGGCGGTTCGATCTGGCGCGCCGTGCTGTTCGCCATTCCCTTCGCCGTCCTGCTGCAGGAGCTGTTTGCCCGCCTGCTCGGCACGCCGTTGCCGCGCGCCGGCTGGTGGGGCTGAGGCGGACGGGGGCGCGCCATGGATCAGGTTTTCGCCGGGCTGGCGCTGTTCGCCGATTGGCATGCCCTTCTGGCGATGGTCGTCGGCACCATCCTGGGCATCGTCGTCGGCGCCATTCCCGGCATCGGCCCGGCGCAGCTCATACCGATCTCGCTGCCGCTCACCTTCGCCATGCAGCCGGTGCCGGCGCTGCTGTTCCTCTTGGGCGAGTTCGTCGGCGGCATCTATGGCGGCTCGATCACCGCGATCCTGGTGAACACGCCGGGCACGCCGGCCTCGGTGGCGACCACCTTCGACGGCTATCCGCTGGCCCGGCAGGGCAAGGCGGGCAAGGCGCTGAAGATGGCGCTCTTCGGTTCGGTCGTTGGCGACCTGGTCGCGACCACCGTGCTGATCCTTCTGGCGGAACGCCTGGCGCGGCTGTCGCTGGAATTCGGCCCGGCGGAACTGACCGCCGTCATCGTGCTCTCGCTCACGCTCGTCGTCGCCGTCGCCGGCCGCTCGCTCGCCAAAGGCCTCATGGCGGCCACCTTCGGCGCGCTGCTGGCGGTGATCGGCACCGACAGCATCACCGGCACGCCGCGGCTGATCTTCGGCGTCATGCCGCTGCTGTCCGGCATCGGCCTCGTGCCGATGATCATGGGCCTGTTCGCGGTCAGCGAGATCCTGCTGCTGGCGGAAGACCGGCCGTTGACGCGGATGGGAGCGGCGCTCGACCTCAGGCGCGAGTCGGCCGAGAACCGGCGGCTCAGCCTCGGCGAGCTTTGGCGGACCCGGGGTGCCTTGGCGCGCGGCTCGGCCGTTGGCGTCGTCATCGGCATCATTCCCGGACTCGGCGCCTCGGTCGCGGCCATGCTGGGCTATGGCTTGGCGCGACGCTATTCGCGGACGCCCGAGGCCTTCGGCCAGGGCTCGCTCGAAGGCGTCGCCGCGCCGGAGGCGGCGAACAATGCCGAAACCTCGGGCGCGCTGCTGCCCTTCATCGTGCTGGGCATTCCCGGCAGTTCGCTCGTCGCCATGCTGGGCGGCGCCTTCCTGGTGCATGGCATGGAGCCGGGGCCGCTGCTGTTCCAGGCGCACGGCGACAAGATGTACGCGGTCTATTTCGGCCTCTACGCCGTCAACTTTGTCATGCTGGCCTTCGGGCTCGGCTGCATGGGGCTGTTCCATTACATCGTCAAGGTGCCGCGCGACATCCTGTTGGCCGCGGTCTTCGTGCTCTCCGTCGTCGGCACCTACGCGATCGAGGCCAGCCTGACGGACGTCTGGGTGATGCTGATCTTCGGCCTGATCGGCTATGTCATGCGCCGCATGGACGTGCCGACGGCGCCGCTCTTGATCGCCTTCCTGTTGGTGCCGCAATTGGAGCACAGCCTGAGGCAGGCGCTGCTGATCTCCGGCGGCTCGCTCGCCATTTTCGCCGAACGGCCGATCGCCGTCGGCATTCTGCTGGCGACCGTGGCCTGGCTCGCCTACCGGCTTTATCGCGGCCGGGTATCCGTGCGGGCCTGAACCGTCTGCCGCCGGCAGGTCGGGCGCTCAGGCCCAGCCCAACGCCTTCACCGCCCAGCCCGAATGCCAGATCTTGGTCATGTGACGGAGTTTGCCGCCGTCGAATTCCATCGTGTAGACATAATCGCTGTCGATGCGCTTGCCGGTCGGCGGCACCGGACCGCCGGGGCCGGTATGCGTGCCGGAGAACACCGCGTAGGCGGTCACGTTGTTGCGCTCGGCGTCGGTGGCGAAGGACTTCAGCGTATAGTGCCCGTCGGGCAGCACCTTGAGGATGGCCTTCATCCACTCGGTATACTGCTGCAGCGTGCGCAGCTCGGCCAGCGGCTCGCTCTGGGCGCAAAAGGTGGCGTCCGGCAGGCAGTAGGCCTTGCAACCGTCCCAACCCTTGCCGGTCTCGCACGCCTCGAAGAAGGCTCTTGCGGTGTCGGTGATCGATGCCATGACGCTTCCCTCCGGCTGCGATGAAGCTGCTTTGTGCCGCGCAGATTGGGCCTGTTGTCGGGCAAAATACAAGGCTCGCGCGCCGGCGCGGCGTTCGAACGATTTCGCCGATTGCCGCCGCGCCACGGCGAGCGCCTTGGCTTCCAACACGGCAGCTTGACCGGCGACAGCTTGACCGGCGACAGCTTGACCGGTGACAGCTTGACCGGTGACAGCTTACTTTTTCCCCGGCGTCGCGAGACGAGCATGACCGGTGACAGCTTTCCTTTTTCCCGGCGTCACGAGACGGCGCGGCAGCCAGTCCCGGCGCGGGCCGCGCGAGGCCGGCGGGGCGCGTCGATCCGCCAGGCTAACGCGGTGTCCGGGCGCCGATATCGCGCCGGCAAAAGCCGTCCGGCCAGTCGATCCGGGCGATCGCCGCATAGGCCCGCGTCCGCGCTTCCGCCAGGTCCCTGCCAACCGCGGTGACGTTGAGCACCCGTCCGCCATTGGCCCGCAGCCGGCCGCCCTCGCGCAACGTGCCGGCGTGGAACAGCATCACGCCCGGCAGGCGCGCCGCGTCCGCCAGGCCGGCGATCGCGCTGCCGTGCGTGACCGGGCCGGGATAGCCCCTGGCGGCCAGCACCACGGTCAGCGCCGCCTCGGGCCGCCAGCGCAAGGCAAACTTGTCGAGCACGCCATCCGCCGCGGCAACCAGGGCCGGCACCAGGTCCGACATCAGACGGGGCAGCAGCACCTGGGTTTCGGGATCGCCGAAGCGCACGTTGTATTCCAGCAGTTTCGGACCCTCGGCGGTCAGCATGAGGCCGGCGAACAGCACGCCCCGGTACGGCCGGCCCAGCTCCGCCATGCCGGCCACGGTCGGCCGCACGATGCGGGCCATGATGGTTTCGCTCAGCGCCTCGTCCAGCATCGGCGGCGGCGAATAGGCGCCCATGCCGCCGGTATTGGGCCCGGTATCGCCCTCGCCAACGCGCTTGTGATCTTGCGCACCGGCCATGGCCAGCGCGTTTCGACCATCGCAAAGCGCGAAGAAGCTGAGCTCCTCGCCGGCCAGGCATTCCTCCACCACGATGCGCCGGCCGGCGGCGCCGAACCGCCCGCCCAGCATGGCCCGCGCGGCGGCCACCGCGTCGTCGACCGAAGCCGCCACCACCACGGCCTTGCCGGCGGCCAGGCCGTCCGCCTTGACCACGATGGGCGCGCCCACCGCCCGGATATGGCGCTCGGCGGCGGCGTCATCGCTGAATTCCGCGTAGCGCGCGGTCGGGATGGCGAAGCGATTGCAAAACCGCTTGGTGAAAGCCTTCGAGCCCTCCAGTTCGGCGGCCTTCTGGCTCGGTCCGAAGGCCTTGACGCCCGCGGCCGCCAGGCGATCGACTAGGCCGCCGACCAGCGGCGCTTCCGGTCCCACCACCACGAAGTCGATGGCCTGCTCGGCGCAGAAGGCAAGGATTCCGGCGGTATCCGCGACCTCGAGCTTGACGCATTCGGCTTCCTCGGCAATGCCGCCGTTGCCGGGTGCGCAGAACAGCTTGTCGCACAGCGGCGAGGCGCCGATGGTCCAGCACAGCGCATGCTCCCGCCCGCCCGCGCCCAACACCAAAATCCGCATCGCTCCCTCGCGCCTGCCGCCCGCGCCGCACTCGTGCTCGCCGGGCAATGGCTTCGGTTCCAACCGAACCCTCCGGTTCGATTGGAACGGAAATTGCCCTAGTCGTTCGCCGCCGACGCTTGGAACCCAGGCGTCGGCGCAGTCGAACCACCACCCTATTAGCCGAAGCGGATCGCCCGGCCAAACGGATGGGTACCATCCGTTTGGGCCGATCCACTAGTATGATGGCGCCATGCTCGCAAACCTCGCGCCGGATGATGGTTTCGCACGCCGCTGAACCGGCCGGCCGGTCGGATGGCCCCAACCTGCCGGTGCAGACCGTGGCCGAACTGTCGGCCGCGCTGAAGCGTACGGTTGAGGATCGTTTCGGCCTGGTGCGGGTGCGCGGCGAGGTCTCGGGCTTGAAGCGGCCCGGCTCCGGCCACGTCTATTTCGCGCTGAAGGATGCCGAGGCGAAGCTGGAGGCGGTGTGCTTCCGGCAGCTCGCGGCGAAGCTGCGCTTCCAGCCGCAGGACGGCCTGGAGGTGATCGCCACCGGGCGGCTCACCATCTATCCCGGCCGCTCGCAGTACCAGTTGGTGGTCGAGCGGCTGGAACCGGCCGGCATCGGCGCGCTGATGGCGCTGCTGGACGAGCGGCGGCGCAAGCTGGCGGCGGAAGGCCTGTTCGAGGCGGCACGCAAGCGCCCGCTGCCCTACCTGCCGGAGGTCATCGCCGTCGTCACCTCGCCGACCGGCGCGGTCATTCGCGATATCCTGCACCGCTTGGCCGACCGCTTGCCGCGCCGCGTGCTGGTCTGGCCGGTGCTGGTACAGGGCGAAGGCGCGCCGGAGCAGATCGCCGCCGCGATCGCCGGCCTCAACCGGCTGCCGGCGGCATCGCTGCCAAGGCCCGATCTGATCATCGTTGCGCGCGGCGGCGGCTCGATCGAGGATCTATGGGCGTTCAACGAGGAGATCGTGGTGCGCGCGGCGGCCGCCAGCGCCATTCCGCTGATCGCGGCGGTCGGACACGAAACGGACACCACGCTGATCGACTTCGTGGCCGACTGGTGTGCGCCGACGCCAACGGCGGCGGCCGAACGAGCCGTGCCGGTGCGCGCGGAACTGCTGCAGGATCTGGGCCAGCGCGGCCTGAGGCTCGAAGGCGCGCTGGCTCGCCTCCTCGGCGAACGGCGGCAACGCCTGGCGGGGCTCGCACGCGGGCTCGGCCGGCCGCGCGACCGACTGGACTTCGCGCAACAACGGCTGGATGACGTGGGTGAACGGGCCGGCCGTGCGCTGGCCGCTGCGTTGCGGGCACGCGCCGACCGGCTGTCGGTCCTCGCCTCGCGGCTCAGCCCGCGCCTGTTGGCGGCCGAACTGGAACGACGCCGGTTGGCGCTGGCCGGCCTGGCCGGGCGCCTCAACCCGCGCCTCGCCCTGCGTGAGGTCACACGGGAAATGAGCGCCCTCGCCCGGCTTGGCGACCGGCTGGGCGCGAGCGCGCGCCGGCAGGTGGCGGAGGCCGCAACGCGCTTGACCGGACTTGGCAAGTTGCTGCAAAGCCTGTCTTACGAGGGCGTGCTGGAGCGTGGTTTCGCGGTGGTACGCAAGGCCGGCGGCACCATTGTCGAGCGCGCCAGCGCAATCAATCCCGGCGAGCAACTGGCCGTGCAGTTCCACGATGGTACCGTCACCGCCACGGCCGACGGAGGGACGGTCGTGCCCCGGCCGCGCCCGCGCCGCCCAGCCCCGTCGTCGCAAGGGAGTTTGCTGTGAAGACGTTGAGCGATCCGCCGGCCGAGCTGATGTTTGGGTCGGCGCAGTTCAAGGTGCTGCGCGCCGGCGCCTATGTGCCCTGTGCCGTCACCGGGGAACGCATCCCGCTTGGCGAACTGCGCTACTGGAGCGTCACGCGGCAAGAGGCCTATGCCAGCCCGGAAGCCAGCCTGGAGGCGGAGCGGCGGGCGCGAGGATGACGGCGTGGGAGGGATGATCGGCCGCTTGCTGGCACTGGCCCTGGTCGTTGCCAGCGGCCTGCCTGCGGCCGCCTTGCGTTTGGAGGGCAGCCCCCAGCAGGGCGCGCTGATGCGCGGCGAGACAGTGCCAGGGGCAGCCACCAGGCTGGACGGGCGGCCCCTGCGCGTGGCGCCCGACGGCGGCTTCGTCTTTGGCTTCGGTCGCGACCATCCGCCGCGCACCGTGCTGGAAATCCAGCATCCCGATAGTCGGGTCGAGCGTCATGAACTCGCCGTGGCGCAGCGCCAGTATCCGACGCAGCGCATCGACGGGCTGCCGGAACGCATGGTGCGACCGAGCGAGGCCGACCTGCGGCGCATCGCGCACGAACGCCAGTTGGTCCTCGCGGCCCGGCTGACCAACAGCCCGCTGCCGCATTTCCGCCAGCCCTTCATCTGGCCTGTGCAAGGCGTGGTGACCGGGGTCTATGGCAGCCAACGCATCCTGAATGGCGAGCCGCGGCAACCGCATTTTGGTATCGACATTGCGGCGCCCGAAGGCACGCCAACGCTGGCGGCGGCCGATGGCATCGTGCTGCTGGCCGAAGCGGATCTCTATTTCACCGGCGGCACCTTGCTGCTGGACCACGGACACGGCGTCAGCAGCACCTATTCGCACCTGTCGCGGCTGTCGGTGGTCGCCGGCCAGGTGGTGCGCCAGGGCGAGGTCGTGGGGGCGGTCGGGCGGACCGGCCGGGCCACCGGCCCGCATCTTGACTGGCGGGTCAACTGGTTCGAGGAGCGCCTCGACCCGCAATTGCTGCTGCCGCGCGGCCAGTAGCGTCTGGACGTGCGATGCCGACGCCACCCGCCCAGGTCGATCCGCCATGGCGCCTTCCGCTCAAATCGAACCGGCATGTCCGGTTGGAACGGAATTCGCCCTAGAGCCATTTTGGTTTGAGATTACGCATAACCGGCATGACTGAAGAAGTTCTGGCATTCGGCCGCTGAGAAGGTGTCGAGGATGGCGCCGATTCTGTCCCAGAGCTCCGGGATGGATCGTTCGGCAGCCTTTCGCAGATGTGCTTTGAGCTTGGCGAAGGCCTGCTCGATCGGATTGAAGTCCGGCAAATAAGGCGGCA
>Ga0194132_10002675_pt1 | contig 32940 bp, 35 predicted proteins | sample TA2KigOf80mmetaG_FD_148612 | JGI IMG/M metagenome (GOLD analysis project Ga0194132, IMG submission 148612) | Freshwater microbial communities from Lake Tanganyika, Tanzania - TA2015054 Kigoma Offshore 80m | ecosystem: Environmental > Aquatic > Freshwater > Lake | place: Tanzania: Lake... | reverse complement strand
TGCTCTCTTCGCTTCTCGCTCGGTCAAATGTAGTCCTCTCATGGACTGACATATTCACTGAGCAGTTACCTACTGACAATATCACTGAGCAAAGACAAGAAAAGCCCGGGTTCTTGACACTGCGTCCGCACAATGTTAGTGTCCAATTATTGTGCTCAAACGGTAGATGGCGTTCCAAATACGGAGGCGACCATTGAAAAAGCTTCTTACCGCTGTCAAATTAGAGGCCGTGGTCAAAGGCTCTGCCGCTGCGCTCCCTGTCCTCTTTGTGTCGCGCATCGTTACGGCTAATTCGGTGTGTCCTCTCTGCGGCAGTCAGGGCGTCCATCCCTGGGAGTACGGCAGGCTCTTCGTAAGCTGAACTTGACAGCACAATAACTGAGTGGTATTTTGTTCCAGGAAGTCCGGCGGCAAGCCGGACTTACTAATAGCATGAATTGAGACTGAGTATCATGTCTGCGACGCATGCAACCAAGCCCGACCTCATTGCGGTCCTTGAAGACAAGGGCTATCGGGCCACCATGCCTCGGCGCGGCGTGATTAACCTCCTTGAGCGCAAGCACGAGGGCTTCACCGCGGAAGAGATCAACCACGAGATCCCCGGAGTAGGCAGGGCCACCGTGTACCGCACCATCAAGCTCCTCCTGGAGGCCGGCGTAGTCTGCAAGCTGGCCCTCCCGGACGGCGCGCCGAAGTATACCCTCGCTCGGTACGAGCACCACCACCACACCATCTGCCTGAAGTGCGGCACCGTCGGCGAGTTCCGCGACGTGACAATCGAACGCCTTCTCCGTGCCATCGGCGAGGATATCTCGGGCGAGATCGTCGGCCACCGTATCGAGTTCTACATCACCTGCAAGCAGTGCCTTAAGAAAAAAAGGGAACTAGTGACCGTGACCACTGCGGTTAGCTTGGCTTATTGACTTTTAGTGAGACGCAGTATCAGGTATTTCAACGAGGAGAAGATTCTATGGAGTTCTATAGCCTGAAGACCCGTAAATCGGTTCAGATACCGGACAGCTTGGTAATCGCCAGGGCCATTAAGCAGAAGAGCGGACGCACCACTTACGCCGCCACCGCAAACGCAAACGGCGAGAAGGTCTTCAAATTCATCAGCAAGCAGGAGTTCTATCTCCTGGAAGGCGGACAGGCGGGCAAGAAGTAGATATGTGGTGGTTCAAGGAAGCGGTTTTGCTGCGAACGGACCCGGACGTTCAGATAATGCACCCGTGGTTCATTGATTATCGCCTGCTCGACGCGCCGGTCAGGGACCTTGTCTGGGCGATGAATCACACCGGGATGGTTGAGACTCTATGCTCTTGCGGCGGCCACACCGAGAGCGCGGAATGGGTTGAGGACGGCGTCTTTGCAGCGTACGTCCAATATAAGCAGGTTAAGCCGAGGGCATGGGCAACCGTCTTGGACCAGATAATGTCCCAAACTTCCACAGACGCGCACTACCGAATCGCGCTGGGCGGACGCGGAGACCGTTGGCTCGCCGTCGTGGTTGACCCTGGGCCGGAATTGGACATGCGGCGGAATATCGACGAAGGGCTGTCGAAGGTTGCCTCCACGGTCTCTCGGTTCCTGTGCAAAGACCACCTCGCCGTATCCGCATCAGCTCGGGCGGCCCAACCGATTCAACACGTCGCAACTTGCCGATAACTCAATAATTCTCTAAAGGGAGATTTGTCACGTGAATATGAGACTGAGTATCACAAAACCGACGATTTTCAAGCGCCGCTTTGCGCGCTTCGTGGCTGTGATCCTGGGCGTAGCCGTGCTTGCAGTCGCATGCGGCAAGGATGATGCGCCCGCTTCCGGCGCCCAGACGCCGACGCCGTCCGGCACGTCGCCCACTGCCCAGGCAGAGAAGCTGGACATAGCCACAACATTATTCCCGCTGGAATACTTCACCAGGCGCATAGCCGGGGACACTGCTAACGTGACGAACATCGTCAAGCCCGGCGTAGATGCGCACGACTTCGAACCGACTCCGGGCGATATCAGGACGCTCGCCAACTCGGACATCATGGTATACAACGGCGCGGGCTTTGAGCCGTGGATAGACCGCGCCGTTGCCAACCTGCCGGCCTCCGTTACCCTTGTAGAGGCTGCACACGACATTGCGGAACAGTTCGATGATGAGCATGGACACGGTGACGAGCCGCAGCCCAGGATTATTGTCGCCGACGGCGCAACAGGCCTGCTCCAAGTAGTTGATCTGGAGTCCGGCGAGATTGTTGCCACATTCCAGGTGGAAGGCAAGTCTAGCCTTTACGTCACCGAAAGCGGAAGAATCGCCGCCGCCGTCCAAACCGCCGCCGGAAAGGTAAATTTCATTGACTCTGGCATGTGGGCGGACGACCATGGAGACCACATAGACGCTTATAAGGGCGAGCCTTCCATTCTGCCGTTCTCTCTGAGTGATGCAGCATATGGCAGCAAAAACCCGGTTCACTTTGTATCACACAACGGCTACGTAACCGTCCACTTCGACGGCAACTTCGACGAGGGCGTGAGCAGCAAGAACCTTATTCTCCCTGAACGCGCCGTTTTCGACTCCGGCGTTTCTCCTTTCGTCCTGACCACGGAGGCAAATCACGGCGTCTCAGTACCTGCGGCCCGCAGTCTCCTGTTGATCTCGGACCCAGATCCGACTCGCGAGTTCGGAACGCTGGCCAGCGGCTTCAAGATAGTTGACCAACAGGGGAACACGATCCAGACATTCAATGACAAAGCCGACCCGCAGAAACGGTGCCTCGGTATGCATGGAGAGGCCGTTGTTGGCGATAGCTTCCTGTTCGGCTGTTTCCAGAAGAACATCGATGGCACCGGAGACGGCGGAGTGCTGGTCTTGACTCAGAACCCGGCTACTGGATTCTTTTCATCCAAGAAGATTTCGTACCCTGACAACTTCAGAACAAGCGTAATTAAGGCCCATCACGATCAGTCTTTTGCTGTAGGCCAGTATGGGGTTTTCCACAATTACAACGCCTTGGTGCGAATCGATCCAGCCGCAGACTCCATCAACCAGAGAGATATCTACACTCTCCCTGCCAACTACCAGAGCTTCGACTTCGAACATTCTGAGGGCGATCAAGTCGTCGTTCTGACCAAGGACGGCGTGCTGCGTGTTCTTGATCTCGCAACATGGACGCTCGTAGGTGAGTTGGACGTCACTGGCCCGTTTGAGCGCTTCGGATCCGGAGCGCTTCCCAGCATGGTCGCCGGCCATGGAGTCGCGTACATTACCATTCCGGATACCGGCGAAATAATTGAAGTGCACCTGGAGGAAATGGAGATCGAGAGGACTTTCAAAGTTGCCGGCAACCCGTCCGCAATCGCAATATTCGGGTGGAACGCCCCGCTGGGTCCGGTGATCGAGAACAGCGAGCAGGTCAGTGGCCCGGAACTGGATGCGGACGGGCACGGCCACGGTTCGCTCGACCCACACGTTTGGCTTGACCCATTGAAGGCTATTGAGCTGGTCAAGGTCATCAGGGACGCGTTGATCGCGCGAAACCCCGCAAGTGCGGCGGCATATACCGACAACGCCGATTTGCTAATCGCTGACCTGAACGCGCTGGACTCCCGGTTCCAGACAGGCCTTGCCACGTGTTCCAAGAAGCAGGTGGCCACTTCCCATGAGGCATTCGGGTACATGGCCCGCCGTTATGGCTTTGAGCAGATGGCCGTTTCCGGCCTTTCGCCGGAGGCGGAGCCGTCCCCCAGAGACCTGGCGGACCTCTCCAGCCGCATAAAGAAGGCCGGCATACAATACGTACTTGTAGAGCCGATACTCAGCCAGCGGCTGGCGCAGACCGTCGCAAAGGAAGTCAATGCCACCCTGCTCCCGCTGCACCCCATCGAAAGTGTTACACTTGATGAATCCCGGAGCGGAGAGACATATTTCACGCTTATGGACAAGAATCTGACTTCCCTGAAACAGGCCCTGGGGTGTTCAACCTGAGCAACGGATTTTCGGGACCATGCCTGAAGCTGAATGGCGTCTGGTACGGCTACGGGGCCGTGCCGGTGGTGGAAGACGTCTCATTCACGGTGCAGCGCGGGGAGTTCATGGCCGTGCTCGGCCCAAACGGCAGCGGGAAGTCCACGCTGCTGAAGCTGGCCCTTGGTCTTGTCGCCCCCCAGTGCGGGAGCGTGGAGCTGTTCGGCTCGCCGCCCAGCAAGCTCCGGGCCGTGGGCAGGGTAGGGTACGTTCCGCAGAAGGTAGACAGCCTCCGCTCCCAGTTCCCGTCCGCGGTTGAAGAGATCGTCTCGCAGGGGCTCTACAGGGGCTTTGATCCCATGGGAATCTTCAGGAGGCCTGGTGGCCCAACCGTCACTGAGGCCCTTGAGACGGCCGGGCTGACCGCGATCCGCAGCCACCGCATATCGTCCCTGTCGGTCGGCCAGCAGCAGCGCGTGCTCTTTGCCCGTGCCCTCGTCCGGGACCCTGAGATCCTTGTGCTCGACGAGCCCGTGGCCGGCATAGACGCCGCCGGGCAGGAGCGCTTCTACGCCCTCCTTCGGCGGCTCAACCGGGACAAGGGAATGAGCATCGTCATGGTCTCACACGACATCGGGGCAGTGATGCGCGAGGCCACCACCGTAGCCTGCATTAACCGCACCATCGTCTTCCACGGGGACACGCACGCACTGACGCAGAAAGAGCTTGGGAAGCTCTACGGCTTCTCGCCGGACGTCCTTGTGCACGACGCGCTGCACGAGCACAGGTAGCCAGATGGAGATACTTCAGTACGACTTCATGGTCCGCGCGCTCATTGCCGGCGCAATCGTCGGGGCGATGGCGCCCGCCATCGGCATCTTCCTTGTCCTGCGCAGGCTCTCGATGATCGCGGACAGCCTTTCCCATGTTGCCCTGGCCGGCGTCGCGGTAGGGCTGCTTCTGAAGACCTTTCCGCCCATTGCGGCGCTAGGAGCGACCTCTGTGGCGGCTGTAACAATAGAGCAGCTCCGGGCGCGGCGCATGATGCCGGGAGACGCGGCCCTCGCCATTATGCTCTATACCGCCCTAGCGCTCTCGGTGGTCATCATAAGCCTCGCCGGCGGCTTCAACGTGGACCTTTTCAGTTACCTTTTCGGCAGCGTTTTGACGATTGACTGGGCGGACCTCTGGCTCGTTGGGGCACTCGGCGCCCTGATCATCGGCTTCGTTGTGATCTTCTATTCGGAGCTGGCGCAAACTTCCTTCGACAACGACCTTGCGATCACCACGGGCGTGCCGGTTAACGCGGTGAACCTGGGGCTGGCGATACTTACGGGCGCGACCATAACCCTCTCCATGAGGGTCGTGGGTGTGCTGCTTGTAGGGGCGATGCTGGTGATACCCGTTATCGCCGGCATCCGGCTGGCGAAAGGGCTACGGTCAGCCATCGCCCTGGCGATGCTGATCGGGGTTGTCAGCTCGGTTTCCGGGCTGATAATTGCCTTCTACGCGGACCTGGCGGCTGGCGGGGCGGTGGTGCTCACTTCCGTTGTCGTGCTCCTGGTCACTGTAGGCGCGTCCTCCGGCCTGGCCCGCGTGCGCCGCACCCGCGCGCTGCGCGGCGGGGCAGAAGAGGCGGTATCCGCCACCGTGAGCTCTGCCCAGCGCTAGAAAAGCGTCGGGGCGGGCTTGAGCCCTTCGCCGATGATCTCCGCCAGCAACCGCCCGTTCTTTATTGCCTGGTCCTGGGCATTGGTGTTCATGACCAGGTGCACCTCGGCCGCGTCTTTTCGCATCGACTCAATCTTCGGCGCCCACTCCTCAAGCTCCGGCCGCGAATAGTAGTAGTCGAAGCGCTCAGGCGACGCCGTCAGCCCCTTGGCTTCCCACATCTCCGTGTTGCGCCCGTGGAAACGGACTATCCCAATGTCCGCCGTCACGTCTGCGATCGGCGGCACGGACGACTTCATCCCCTGCGGCTCGTCAACGCAGATGTATGACATCCCGTTTCGCCTCAGATATGAGAGCGTGGACTCCCGGTTCTCGTCGCTAAGCCAGTACTTGTTGCGGAACTCAACCGCCGTCTTGAAGCCGGACAGCCGCTCCCGGCACTCGTCGATGTGTTCGAAGCTGCTCTTCCGCGGCATGAACCACGCGGGGAACTGGAGCACAACAACCCGCAGCTTGCCTGCCGACTGGAGGGGCATGATCCCATCCCTGTACATCTCCCACATTCGGTCGCGCATCGCCGCGGGTACGTCCGCGTAGTACACGTTACGCTTGGCAGCCAGCTCCGGCGGCATAGTCTCGCGGAGGTCCTTCGGCAGAGCGACCGGCGGCGTTGGGTGCGTGGTGAAGAGGCGGAAGGCTTTGATGTTGAATACAAAGTCATCCGGCGTCCTCTCAACCCAAAGGCTGGAGTTGCGGCTGGAGGGCAGGGCGTAGTAGGAGCTGTCCACCTCGACCATTGGGAACTCGGAGGAGTAGAAGCGCAGCCTGTCCTCGGCCGTTTTGCACCACGAAGGGTAGTACATGCCGGACGTGAGCAGCGACTTGTCCGCCCACGAAGCAGAGCCTATTTTGATATTCGCGGTGGCCATTCGCGCTCCTGGATACACTCCGGCGCCAATAGTCTATCGCTCTGTTGCCCACATCTGCGAATCCGCGTGCGGACCCGTGGCCCCGATTTCGTACGGGCGCACGTCAGTGCGCCCGTTTCCTGCCTACGATTTCGGTTAGTACAACCAGGGCAGGGCGCACGTCTGTGCGCCCCTACGAAATGAGGGCCTGCGAACCACGTTCATACCGGCGCTACCAGGTCGTCCAGGACCCACCGCAGGTCCGGCGGCAGGTCCGACGTGAACTCCATGTACTCGCCGGTCTCCGGGTGGCAGAACCCAAGGCGGTGTGCGTGCAGGAACTGGCGCTTCAGAACGGCGTGCCCCTTGCCGTACGTGGCATCGCCTGCAACCGGGTGGCCTATGGAGGCCAGGTGAACGCGTATCTGGTGCGTCCGCCCGGTGACCGGCTGTGCCTCGATCAGCGTGTGGCCCCGGTACCGCGCGACAACGCGTATCTTCGTCGCGGCATGGCGCCCCGTGGACACCACGGCCATGCGCTTTCGGTCGCCCGGATGGCGGCCGATCGGAGCGTCGATAGTCGCCTCGTCCTGCTTGAGGCTCCCGTGCACGAGCGCCAGGTAGACCTTCGTCACCTCGCGCTCCATGAACTGGGCGGTCAGCCTGCGGTGGGCCTCATCGGTCTTCGCAATCACGAGCAGGCCGGATGTGTCCTTGTCCAGCCGGTGCACGATGCCCGGCCGCACCTCTCCACCCACGCCCTCGATATCCGGGTCGTGGGCCAGCACGGCATTGGCAAGGGTGTCGTTGTAGTGGCCGGCGGCGGGGTGCACTGTCAGCCCGGCGGGCTTGTCCACCACCATGATGTGCCGGTCTTCGTAAACGATGTTGAGGGGAATGTCCCGCGGCTCGATCGCGCTCGGACCGGGGTCCGGCACGGTCACCACGATGCGCTGGCCCGCCCGGGGCCTCTCAGACGCCTTCGTTGAACGGTCGTCCACGGTGACGTGGCCGTCTTCGATCAGCGTCTGGATGCGCGAGCGGGAAAGGTCGGGGAAACGGCCGGCAAGGAACCTGTCCAGCCTCTCGCCGCCCGACTCAGCCACAGCCTCGTACGTGTGTGGCACGGCGGGTTACCGGGACTCTTCCACCGCGGGCGCGGGGGAGTCGAGCCGCTCGATCACGGCCGGCGCAGGCTTCTTTTCAGCCGGCTCCGTCGTTATGAACATCGCGACGACGAGCAGGCCGATGCCCACTACGATGGAGGAGTCCGCCAGGTTGAAGATGGGCCACGGACCCACGTCGATGAAGTCCACCACCGCGCGGTGCATCATCCTGTCGAACAGGTTGCCGAACGCCCCGCCCAGCTGGAGGCCGATCGCCAGCCGCAGGAGGCGGCTGGGCATGGCGTGCGTCCTGTAGAAGTAGATCAGGAAGCCAATGGCGATGAACGAGGCGAAGATAAGGGCAACGGTCTGGTTAGGGAACAGCCCAAACGCCGTACCCGTGTTTTGCCCATATGTGAACCGGAAGAAGCCGTCGCGCGGCCACGACTCATACAGGTCAAGCGCCTGCACCACGATTACTTTGGTCAGGCGGTCGAGAAGAAACACTCCGAGTACTGACGCCAATAGGTAGGCGTCTTTGTACCAGGCCAGCTTGGCAGCCTTCCGCGCAGGGGGTTGAGGAGCGGGCGCGGGAGCGGATGTCTGGGCCTGAGGGTCGTTGTTCAGAATGGTCATGCACAATCATCCTTGCCGAATGCGGTGCATTCGGGGCTTTATGCCCTAGTATCGCATACAGGTATAGGGCTAACGCAAATTTGGCGTCAAACGGTCGCACCGACCCTGCGCCACTTGCCGTTTCGCAAATAGGCGGCCAGTATCACAAGTCGTATCGTGGAGCCAATAACCAGCGCCCACGGCAGCCCGTATTGCGCCAGCGGCGTGTGGTGTGAGAGCACATAGGACAGCGGTATCTCAATGCCCCAGAGCGTAGCCACCGTGACGAGCATTGGAATTGTCGGCTTGCCCACGGTGTTGAAGACGTGGTCAAGCACGTACCCCACGCTCAGCGGCAGGAAGCCGAGAGCGACGATGAGTATCCACGTCGTTGCGGCGTCTATGAACTGCGCGTCCGAGTGGAAGAACGCGGCCACCTTGCCGGGGAACAGGAAGAAGAAAGTGCATAGAATGCCGCCCACGATCGCCATGTAGGCGATGGCACACTTGACCGTCGGCATCGCCCGGTCTGCGTTTCCTGCTCCCAGGTTTTGCGCCGCAAGCGCCCCTGCGGCCTTGCCGATGCCGACGCTCGTCTGGTTTGCCATCGTCTCCACGCGCCGCGCCACCGCGAACGCCGCCACCGCGCCGTCGCCGAACGGCGCCACCATCGCCACCAGCACGAGCTGCGAAATGCCCCGCTGCGCGCCCGTGACCGAGGCAGGCAGACCTATCTTCAGCATGCGCCCCATCAGCGGCACGTCCGGCCTGAATTCCCTGATATCAAGGCGCAGTCGAGTATGCCCTCTGAACAGCGCAAAGAAGTTCATGGAAATGCCCACGCTCCTACCGGCGAGCATCGCGAGTGAGATGCCCGCCAGCCCAAGTTCCGGCATCCCGAATAGGCCGAGCACCAGCAACGGGCTCAAGACGAAGTGAATAATTCGCGCGACCGTTTCCGCCTTCAGGGGAGTGAGGCTGTCCCCCGCCGCCTGGAGCGCCCCGGCGCTCATGGACTGGAAGAAGAACCCCCCGATGGCGATGAACATGATCTGCATGTACGCGTTCGCCTGCCGCACCACTTCGTCCCCCAGGCCCAGAACTCGCAGCATCTGCTCCGAAAGCGCGATGCCCGTCACTGCGATGAAGAGGGAGAAGAGGGCCGTCAGCGCCAGCGCCTGCAAAAGCACGTGGTTCGCGTGGGAGATCTGGCGCGCGCCGATCGCCCGGGCAATCATGGCCCGCATGGCAGCGTCCATGCCTGCCCGCGCAGTGAGCGTCATAAGAATGTAGATCTGGCCAACGCCCAACCCGGCGACTGCCTGGTAGCCGAGGCGGCCGGCCCAAAACATGTCCGCCACCTGCGCGACGACCGTCAGCAAGCCCTCCGTGACCTGGGGCCAAGCGAGGAAGAGGAGGTTTTTGGGCACGCTGCCCTGGGTGAGGTCGCGACTGGAGTACGCCGACCTTCCGCGCCCACGCTTCCCGGAGGAGGCATCAATTTTCCCTGGGGCGGATTCGTCTGGTACGGAGCCGGCTGGAGTTTCTACGGGGATTCTCTGCTGAATCAGGGTTCGTCAATGCTACGCTTCGGATTGTACCATGTGCTGGAACCATTCCGCGCCTCGCTCCGAACTCGGGACTAACACAAAGGTGCCTTGCCGAAATGTAGTGTTTGAGGAGCGTTCGTAATATAATTACATGTAAGTGCCACGATGGAGGCAGAAAATGACAGGCGAACGCAAGAAGAAGCGCATCGTTGAAGGGTTCGAGATAATCGTCGACGAGAGCCGCTCGGCTATCAAGAACGCGTACGAAAAGGCGAATATCGACAAAGTGGGCGATACGATCAAGGAGGCGGGCGAGAACCTCCGCGACGCTGTCCAGGACACTCTGTCCGCAAGGGACACCGTCGTTATGGTCCGCTTGAACCGCGAGGCTATTCTGAGGCTCGAGGAGCTGGTGGATGCAGGCGTGGTCAACAGCAGGTCGGAAGGCGCGGCCTTCCTTATCGGTGAGGGAATCAAGGCCCGCGGAGAGCTTTTTCGCAAGATCTCCGAAAAAGTAGACCGTATCCGAGCGATGAAGCAGGAGTTGCGGGACATCCTTAACGATGACCAGGGCAGCGGGCCAATCGTCACCCCGCCGCCGACACCAGGGCCGTAACAGCGTGTTGCGACGGATCGGGCCGCCCTTCTCGAGGGGCGGCCCTTCGTTTTTCCCACGCGACTTTCACCCGAACGAAGCGAGCATCTCCTCCAGCGGCAGCGTATTGATCACGTCGCGCGCCTCCAGCCAGCCCCGCCGCGCCTGCATCACGCCGTGGCGCATGAAGTCGAACTCACTCAGACGGTGTGCGTCGGTGGAAACGGAGAGTTTGACGCCCGCCTCTTTCGCCATCTTCGCGTAGACATCGTTAATGTCCAACCGCTCGGGCTGCCCGTTCACCTCCAGGACACGTCCCAGTCGCGCCGCCGCATCTATCACCGCCTCAATGTCCACGTCGTATGGCTCCCTGACGTTGATCTTGCGCCCCGTTCCATGGCCCAGGATGATAGGGCACGGCTTCGAGATGGCCCTGATAATACGTTCAGTCTGATGCTTGCGCGGCAACTTGAAGTGCGAATGCACCGAGCAGACCACCACGTCCATCTCTCGCAGTACTCCGTCCGGCAGGTCCAGCGAGCCGTCCAGCAGTATGTCCACCTCCGCGCTCTTCAGTACCCGCAATCGCCCTTCGAGCTCATCGTTCAGCCTGTCTATTTCCGCAAACTGGGCCAGCACCCGCGCCGGGTCCTGCCCGTTCGTTATGCGCAGGCTCTGCGTGTGGTCAGTCACGGCGATGTACTCGTAGCCGCGGGCCATTGCCCCATCGGCCACCTGGCGCAGCGTCATCCGGCCGTCGGTGGCGACCGTGTGCGTGTGCAGGTTCCCGCGAATGTCTCCCTCCGTCACCAGCTCCGGCAGACGGCCGTCCAGTCCAGCCTCCACCTCGCCCCGGTCCTCGCGGAGCTCCGGCTCGATATACGGCAGGCCGAGGGCGGCGTTCACATCCTCCTCGGTCTCGCCCGCGATCTTGCGGTCGCCGTCATACACGCCGTACTCGTTGACCTTGAGCCCGGCGCGCTGGGCCATGAGCCGTATCTTGAGAGTATGCGCGCGGGACCCGGTGAAGTAGTGCAGGGCGGCGCCCCAGGAGTCTTTGTCCACGGAGCGAAGGTCCACCTGCAGTCCGGACCGCATGACCACCGTGGCCCTCGTGGGGCCTTTCGATACCACGCGGCTGATCCCGCCGAAGCTCACGAAGTGGTCTATGACGCTGTACCCGGGCCTGCACGCCGCCACCATATCGATGTCGCCGACGGTCTCCTTGCCGCGCCTGAAGCTTCCGGCTGCCTCTGCGCGCACCACTCCGCGATCGCGTCGCACATGCGCCAGGAGGCCTTCTACCACCTGCTCCACGTCCGCGTGCCGGAACCGCGAGCGGTTGCTGCCCTTGTCGCTCCTGCGGGCGGCCAGCTCGGCCAGGATACGCTCCTCCGTCTTCGGCCCGAACCCGGGCACCCTCCTGATCCTGCCGGCCTGTGCGGCCTCGGCAAGCTCCGAGCGCGTGGCAACACCAAGCGCCTCGTGCAATTGACGCGCCTTATTAGGGCCCAGCCCGGGGAGGTCCATAAGCTCCGTCACCGCGCGCGGCACTTGGCGCCTCAGGCGCGTCAGGTCAGCCAGGCTGCCGGTCGCTGAGATCTCCACCGCCTTTCGGGCCAGCTCCTTGCCAATGCCGGGGATAGCGGACAGGTCTTCACCCCGCTCCGCCATCTCCGCCACGCTGCGCCCCAGGTTGTCGATGCTCCTCGCGGCGTTGCGGTATGCGCGCACGCGGCACTTGTTTGCCCCCTGGACCTCCCGCAGGCCGGCCATGTCATCAAAGACCGCCGCGATTTCGTGGTTTGGTATATGTTCTGCCAAAACTCCACTATTACCAAACAATTGCAAACATACGCGCGGTTCGTGTATTCTTCGAAGCTAGCAAGCATCGGAAGGTAAGCCATGACCCTCACAAAGATAATCGATTCCCCTTACGCATGGGCCGTCGTCGGCTTCATTATCGGCATCGCGCTCGGCGTCACAACGATTTCGGTGTGGCTGCTGGCGATTGGGTTCTTCGCCTACCTCTTCTACCTGAGGGCGCACGGCCCCGCCAGGCCCTCAACCGAAGGGTGGCTGTTCCTGGCTGGCCCGGCCTTCATGATCGCCTGGATCGCCGGCTTCATGGTCAGGGGCATGGTCTCCTGATTTCTCTTGGAACGCCTCGAAATGGGCCCCGGCGAGCGCCGGGGCCTTTTCTTTTGGTAGAATTTCCTAACACCGCACGCGGAGCCCGCCATTGAGCCAGCCACGGCCCACCGCCGCCTCACTGTTCGTCACATGCGTCGTTGACCAGTTATACCCCGAGATTGGGGAGAGCACTGTGCGCGTCCTCACCAGGCTCGGCGTCCAGGTGGAGTACGACGCGCGCCAGACCTGCTGTGGGCAGCCCGCATTCAATTCCGGCTACTGGTCGGACGCTCGCCCGTCCGCGCGGCGCTTCCTGGACATGTATAGAGACAACGAGTACGTCGTCATCCCGTCCGGCTCGTGCGCGAGCATGGTAAAGGTCTTTTACGAGGAGCTTTTCCACGACGACCCTGCCGTCCTGGCCGAGGTGCACGCCGTAGCGCCCCGCGTTTTCGAGCTTTCCCAGTTCCTCGTAGATGTGCTGGGCGTGAAGACGCTCCCGTTGACCGGGCGGAGAGAAGAAGCCGGCAAGGTCACCTATCACGAGGCCTGTCACCTGCGCCGTGAGCTCGGCGCAAAGACGCAGGCTCGCGGCCTGATAGAGGCGGCCAGGCCGGGCGACCTCGTCGAAATGGAGCAGTCGGATGTGTGCTGCGGGTTCGGCGGCACGTTCTCGGTAAAGTACTCTGAAATTTCCGGCGCAATGCTGAAGGACAAGATCGATAATATCGCTCGGACCGGCGCAGCCTCGGTGGTCGCATGCGACTCCACCTGCCTCATGCAGATCGCCGGCGGCATGGAGAAGCGCGGCACGCCCGTGCGCCCGCTCCACCTGGCCCAGCTTCTCGACGAGGCGACGGCAGGTATTCTGGTAAAATGACGGCGTGGAGAGCTGCAGGGCCTAAAGAGGAGGGCGATATGGGCAGTGCCGATTCCAGGACCGTAACGGTGTCGATATCTCCTGAGCTCGAACGACAGATCGAGGAGCTTACCCGGCTGGAAGGTCGCTCCGAAGCTGACCTCATTCGAGAGGCCCTTCGAAGGTACGTGCTTACCCACCGGCTTCACGGACTCATGCGTTACGGCTCGCAGAAGACGGCCGAGACAGGGATAACAGAGGACCAGGTGGACGACATTATTCATGAGTACCGGAGCTGAGCGGGTCCGCGCGGTGCTCGACACAAATGTGTTCGTTTCGGCCCTCAACTTCGGAGGCCCTCCAGGACGCATCCTCGCGGCGACGGCAAGAGGCGATTTCGATCTTTTCGTATCGAAGTTCATTCTTGACGAGCTGCATCGAGTGCTGACTCTACGATTTGGCTGGGAAGTCGCGCGAGCAGACGAAGTTGTAGATATGTTCAAGTCTATTGGGATACTGGTTGAGCCTCGGGGCAGAGTACGGGTGGTGAAAGGCGGCCACGACGACAATCGCGTGATTGATTGCGCGGTCGCTGCGAAAGCACATTACCTCGTCACGGGCGATCGCCGTCATCTACTCCCGATTGGAGTCTTTCGCGGCGTTGCAGTTGTCAGTCCAACCGACTTCTTGGCAGCCCTTAGCAGGGACTTCACAGCATCACATCCAGAGGTCCCCTCAGAATAGCCCATGGAACCGCGCACCAGAGAGTTCATTTCGCTCGCCTCCGCCACAATCGCCGACCCGCAGCGACAGAAGAGCCTGCAGGGCCTGTACGGGGGCTTCCACCAGGCGCGGATAAACGCCGCGGCCGCCACGCAAGGGTGGGAGGATCTGCGGGACCGCGGCCGGGCTATCAAGGCCCACGTGGTGGAGAACCTGGACCACTACCTGGAGATGGCGGCGCGCAACGTGGAGAATGCAAGCGGCAAGGTCTTCTTCGCGAAGGACGCCGCGTCGGCCAGCGACTATGTGCTTGGATTGGCGCGGGCGAGGGGCGTCAGGACCGTGATCAAGGGCAAGTCCATGATCTCCGAGGAGATGGGACTCAACCACCATCTCGAAGCGAGCGGCATCGAGGCCGTTGAGACTGACCTCGGGGAGTACCTCATCCAGCTCGCCGGGCAGACGCCCTACCATATCATCGCACCGGCCATACACATGTCGCGCCAGGAAGTCTCCGACATCCTCCACGAAAAGACCGGCGCTCCCCGCCACGACAGCATAGAAGAAATCGCGGGCGTGGCGCGCAGGCAGCTCAGGGAGAAGTTCATCGCCGCGGACATGGGAATCACGGGCGCGAACTTCGTTGTGGCGGAGACCGGCACTCTCGTCCTTGTCACCAACGAGGGCAACGGTCGAATGTCCACATCAATGCCGCCGGTGCACGTGGCTATCATGGGCATGGAGAAGATCGTCCCCTCGATGGAGGACCTTGGCGTCATGCTTCGCCTGCTCATTCGCTCCGCCACCGGCCAGCGCCTGTCCAGCTACGTTACCACCGTGACCGGGCCGCGAAGGGCTGATGACGAGGACGGCCCGGAGGAGTTCCACCTGGTGATCGTGGACAACGGACGCTCGAAGCTGCTTGCGGACCCTCAAATGCGTGAGGCGCTCTATTGCCTTCGGTGCGGCGCATGCCTGAACGCCTGCCCCGTATACCGCAAGGTGGGCGGCCACGCCTACGGCTGGGTGTACTCGGGACCCATCGGCGCAATCGTCTCCCCGGTGCTCACAGACGTTGCGGAGGCAAAGCACCTGCCCTTCGCGTCCAGCCTTTGCGGGGCGTGTAGGGAAGTGTGCCCGGTGAGAATCAACATCCCAAGGATGCTCCTCCACCTGCGCCACGAGATTGCCGAGGGTGGGACGCACGTGAGCAAGCCGGCGGCGCCAGTGATAGAGAGGGTGATGATGCGCGGGTACCGCGCTACGGTGTCGCGCCCGTCCGCCATGCGGCTGGCCGGCGGAGTGGGGCGGCTGGCGCAGTCGCCGCTCGCCCGGAACGGCCGCATCCGGCGGCTGCCGCCTCCGCTCTCCGGGTGGACGCGCTACCGCACGTTCCCCACGCTGGCCTCGCGCACGTTCAGGGCGCGCTGGAAGCGGGGTATACGCTAGCTCACTGGTACGGAACGAAGCGGCCGCCGCGTACGATCTGGACCACCGCTGGGTGTTGCGCGTCGCGCGACGGCGCAAACCGGAAGTCGCCGAGAACCGTCTCCAGGCTCACTCCCTGCAAGGTCTCCCGAAGCTCGCTCCGCCCTTCCTCAGGCCCTATGCGGGAGATTGCCTTCCCCAGGATGTACAGCCCCGCGTACGCCTGCGCCGCAAACTGGTCCGGGTCTTGGCCGTACCTCGTCCGGTAGGCCTCTACGAACTTCCTGCTCAAGTCGCTGGGCGCCTCCACGTTCCACGCCGCCCCGACCATCAGGCCGTCGGCCGCCTCACCGGCCGCCGAGAGCACAGACGGCGAGTTGAAGCCGTTTCCGCCGATGAATGGAGCGGTGATTCCCAGCGCGCGCGCCTGCTGGAGGATGACCGAGGCGTCCCTGGCCAGCGACGAAGCGACGATGGCGTCCGGGTGGGACGCGCCGATCTCACGGAGCAGGTCCGCAAAGTCCGTTCTGCCCGGCGCATAGGACTGCTCAGCTGCAATCGAGATGCCGTTGGCGGCCAGGGCGTCCTTGAAGGCGTGGTATCCGGATAGGGTGAATGTCTCTCCGTCGCCGTAGATGATCGCGACCCGCTGCAGCCCCAGCTTCGATTTGGCGACAGCCACCGTCTGCGGAATAACCTGCGCTTCGGAAAGAGAATTACGAAAGACGTAGTCGCCTATTTCGACCACACCCGTCGCGGTGTTCGAAACGGCAAGCACGGGCACGCCGGCGGCCTGAGCCACGGGGTCGGCGACTACCGCGCTCGCAGAGAGGGTGGGGCCGACGATCGCGAGAAGGCGTTCTCTGGCTACCATCTCCTCGTAAATCGCCTTCGCCTTCTGAGGGTCGCCCTCGTCGTCGCGGATGTCGAGGATGAAGTGTGGATATCCCGCCAGCCCCTGGTTGATCTCGTCCATGGCGAGGGCGATGCCTTTGCGTTGCGGCTCGCCGTATATGGCGTTGCTGCCGGTCAGGGAAAGGACCACGCCCACCACGGCCTCGCGGCCGTGAAGCAGGCTGTGGTCTACAGTCGGGGCAGGCGTGGGCGATGGCGAATTGTCGCCGGAGCACCCCGCGACGAGCAGTGCGAGGGCGGTAGCAATCAGCAGGGCAGGGAGGCGGCGTAGCGCACCGGTTGCCGGCATAGTGAAGTACCTCAGGTACAGACTCTCAACTGCCGGCTATCTTGTGCACAATCTCGCCGGGAGTCAAGCCCTGCTTTGCGCTGCCGCGTGCCTTGAGGCTTCCCGCTCCCGCAGGGCCTTGCGCGAGCTCAATACAAGGTAAGTAATGCCGCCGGCGAAGCCAATGAGGATGAGCGCCAGGATGAGGCCGCCCTCCCATCCCGGGTCGATCGGCAGCTCGCCGATCTCAAGCGGCGCCGTGAACTTCTCTTCGCCTAGAGAGCCCGACTTGATCTCCACGTCAAACGTCCAGAGCCCTTCATGCTCGATCATCATGTTCGCGGCGTAGCGGCTCCGGTCCGCGGGGTCGTTGAGCGCCCGGACCTGGTACTCTGCCTTGCCCTGCGGATTGTTCGCGACGACGAGGATTTCGGCGTCTGTAACCGGGGTCACGCCGTCGCCGGCGGTGGGCAGGATGTTGAAGTGGACTATGCCAACCGTGGGCCGGTTGGGGAGCATTGTCATGGATAGGGCGTATGCGCCCTTGGTCTCGCGGAATATCTCGATGGGGTCCTCGACGGCCTGCGCGGCGGCCTGCCGGGTCGTCAGCACCAGGACAGCGACCAGTACCGCCGCTAATGCTGTTGTCCAGAAAACCCGTTCCCGCCGTGCGCTAGTTGCCAAGTAACTCATTGAGTCCTTCCTTCATCTCACCTTTCGTCACGAATCCCTCGTACTTTGCTGCCACGAGCCCGGCCTCGTCCAGAATGAAAGTGTAGGGCTCTGACGGCAGCCCCCACTCCCTCAGAACGGGTGAAAGAACGGCCTTTTTGAGGTCGCCCTGGATTTCGTCCGGATTGTCATAGACCTCGACGTGGATGAAGTTCACGCGGCCTTTGAAGTCGTCCTTAACCTCGGAAACAATATCCACCTGAGGACCGCACGTGGCTGACGTGCAATACGCAGGGGTGGCGAAGGTCACAATTGTGGGCTTTCCGGACTCCATCGCCTCAGCGATGGTCATCTGGTACAGGTCGGCGTCGGGCGAGATAGAAGTGCTGATCTTTGTCAGGTCGCTGACGCTTCGGGCCGTCTTGTTCACGCTCGCCGGTGGCCTCTCGCCTACTGAGGGTGTGGGGCTTTCGGCCTTGACCTCGAAGCCGGCCGTGCCTTCAAGCGTGGCGTTCGACGCGTCTTTTACGGTAATGATGATTCCCCATCGCCCGGCCGCGTCGAGGTTGACTTGGGTAACGTATACTCCCGACGTTCCCGCCGGCCACGAGACGAACTCGGCGACCGCCTGCGCGCGCGCCTGGATGGGCTCCGTGTCCAGGAACACAAAAGTCGCTGACGCCTGGGGCGTGCGAATAGGGTCGCCTTGGGCGTCGATGGCGGCGAACGCGAAGCGGTTGGGTCCCACGGCGTAGTCCGTCCCGGCCGCGAATACCGTCAGGGCCTGGCCTGCCGGAGTGGTAGGGGCCGCGGCAGATGCTGTTGCAGTGGGGATCGTGGCGGTAGGCGTGGGGTCTGTGCCGCCGTTGTTGCAGGCAGTGGTCACGGCCAGGGCAATTGCGGCGAAGAGTGAGAATCGGAGGGAGATTCGCAAGGGGTTGTCGCCTTTCACGAAGCTATTCTCATTGTCACAACTTGCGCGGAATCAGTCAAATGTCCAGTGGCTCATACAGTTGGACATCCAGTCTCGGCGGGCCAATTCGATATGGCTCCCGGCGGCAACAATCTATGGGGATTTTATTGATTCCAACCACTCCATGTGGTAGGATAAGCGCGTCAGAGCCAAATTGAAGGAACCCCCTCCCGCGGAGCTTCCTCAGGTTGGCGACGACTCCTCCTTGAGTGGCCTCCGGCGATGCTGAGCGTCGGGGGCCTCTCTGTTTATTCCGGGATTCTGCCCGCTGGGGTTTCCGCCACAAAGCACAAATGGCTGGCAATTCAGCGGCGGTCGCCGCCGTTTGCCAGCCCTGGTGCATAACCCTCGCACCTGACAACGGGAAGCCTGGGGTACTTCGGAAACCCGGGATCGCTTTCGTGTCTGCCGCACAGCCAGAACACCGAGCCTTTGCCGCTGCGAATGGCGCGCGCCATCTCGCAGCTCTCGCACAGGCCGGGAGTTACTGGGCGCGGTTCACGCACCGTACCGCACAGCTATCAGGATAAGCTGCACCGATACCCACGTCTGAAGTGAGACGTTTTGCGTTTCCTGGGGTTTCACGGGCACAGGTCTATTATGGGATATTGGAACGAGAAGAATTGGAATCACAGCCGCTAAATGTGGGAAGAGATAGAAATGGTGGGCCCGGCAGGGATCGATCCTGCGACCAATCGGTTATGAGCCGACCGCTCTACCACTGAGCTACAGGCCCGGGGAGAAACTTGCGTCTGCGGAAGGCACCAAGGAATCCTATCACAAAAGGGCAAACACGACCATACATTTTCACCTGGGTTCCAAATCACTCTTCGTCGTTGACAGACCGGCGGCGGGATAGTTTAATGCCCCTCGCCTCTACCATCACTCATAGAGAGAAGCACCATGCCCGTATCCAAGAAGATTCGATCCTTTATGCAGCAGGGCTCCTGGATTCGAAAGATGTTCGAGGAAGGGATCGTGCTGAAGCAGAAGTACGGCGCTGAGAACGTCTACGACCTTTCTCTCGGCAACCCCATCATGGAGCCGCCGCCACAGTTTGCCGCCGAGCTGAAACGCATCGCGGACAGCGACATCGCGGGCCTGCACCGGTACATGCCCAACGCAGGCTACCAGGACACGCGCGCCGCCGTGGCGGCGCAGCTCTCGTGTGAGACGGGCATGCCCTTCACCGCAGAGCATATTGTGATGACAGTTGGGGCCGGCGGCGCGATCAACGTCGTCATGCGGACTCTTTTGGACCCCGGCGACGAGGTTGTAATATTCGCGCCGTACTTTGTGGAGTACATGTTCTATGCGGACAACCACGGCGCTACGTGCAAGGTAGTCCCGTGCGACGACCGGTTCCTGCCGGACATGGCCGCGCTTGAGACGGCCATCGGCCCGCGCACGCGGATCGTGCTCACCAGCTCGCCCAACAATCCGACCGGCGTCGTCTACCCCGCGGAGACGCTGGCAGCGATGGGTGCGGTGGTCAGGAGAAAAGAGAAGGAGTACGGGACTGAAATCTACCTTCTGAGCGACGAGCCGTACCGCAAGATCATCTTCGATGGGAAGACATACCCGCAGGTGTTCCCGCACCATGCCCGCTCCATCGTCGCCACCTCCCACTCCAAGGACCTGGCGCTGCCCGGGGAGCGCATCGGCTTCATCGCGGTCAATCCCGGATGCTCCGATCTAGCGGAGCTGATGGGCGGGCTCGTCTTCAGTAACCGCACGCTGGGATTTGTGAACGCGCCGGCGCTGATGCAGCACATCGTAAAGAGGCTCCAGGATGTGACCGTGGACGTTGGCCAGTACGAGAGGAAGCGCGACTTCCTTTTCAAGAGCCTCACTGAGATCGGCTACTCCATCGTCCGGCCCGGCGGGGCGTTCTACATATTCCCGAAGTCGCCCATCGCCGACGACGTTGCCTTCGTGGACGAGCTTCGCAAGCAGCGCGTGCTCGTCGTGCCAGGCCGCGGCTTCGGCATGCCCGGCTACTTCCGCATCGCCTATTGCACCGACGACCGCACCCTGCAAGGTGCGCTTCCGGGGTTCCAGACGGCGTTCCGGGCGGTCGGCAAATGAACTTCTGTTAGATAACGCAGGTAGGCTTATTTGTTTGTAACGAGCGTAAGAGTTATACTTGTTTTAGTCCGTAATACTTTTCTGAGAGAGTCACGATGGGACATAAAGTAGGACTAAAGGGCCAGGTAGTTATCCAGAAAGAACTTCGCGATAAGCTCGGGGTTGAAGCGGGGTGGGACACGGTGCAACGGGCTGTCGACAACCATCTGGAGATACACTTCGTTCCGCCGGAGCACAATCGCTCACTTGCAGGAACCCTGTCAAGGTACGTGCGGACGTCGGTACCTGACGAAGAGTCGTTTAACGACGCGGCCGACAGGGCATGGCGAGCGGCCGCGTGGGAACGGGTTGACGGATGGACGGAGGAAGTGCCGTCTTGAGCGGATTCCTCGACACGAGCGTGGTGGTGCGGTACCTGACTGGAGACCCGCCGGCGATGGCGGCTGCCGCCAGGTCGATCATTGAACTCGGAAAGGACCTTATCCTGACGGAGGCTGTTATAGCGGAAATTGCATTCGTGCTTGAGGACACTTACCGTGTCCCTCGACCGGAGACTGTCGAGAACCTCACTCAACTGCTGCTGCGGCAAAATATTCGCGTCTACGGCCGTGATAAGAAGACGGTCGTTTTTGCATTGCAGATGTGTTCCACGTCCCGGCGCGTGTCGTATGTAGACGCTCTGCTCTGGGCCGCCGCCGGCGCTAGCGAGACACCGACTGTCTACACCTTTGATCAGAGGTTCCCCGATAACAATATTCGGACCTCCGAGGCGTTGGAAGAAGGTTAGCCGGGCGCGATAGCGTCCTTCAGGCCGAAGCCTGTCACCGGCACGAGGACGGTCTCGGCAGGGCCGATGTCGCCGCGCTTGATGAGCGCTTCAAGGCCCGCAAACCCCGCGGCGGAGGTGGGCTCGCCGAATATCCCCTCGCGCTCGCAAAGCGCCTTCTGCCAGCGGAGCGTGTCCGCATCGTCGACTGCGATGATTGAGCCCTGCGACGCCTTCACCACGCTCACGACCTGCTCCTTGCGCGCCGGGGCGCCGACCGCGATGCCGCCCGCCACCGTGCCGGACACGCCGGCCGGCCGCTGCTTTCCCGTCGCCGCAGTAACGATCGGCATGACGCCTCGGGCCTGCACGCAGTGCAGTTTCGGCATCCTCGCGATGCGTCCCGCCCGCTGCAGCTCCGTAAAGCCCTTCCACGCGCCGATGATCAGCGAGCCGTTTCCAACGGGGAAGACAATGTGCGCAGGAATGCTGTCTCGCATCTGCTCGGCGGTCTCGTACGCGAACACCTTCGTGCCCTCTGCGAAGTACGGGCTTAGGACGTGCGAGGTGTAGACCATCCCGCGCTCCTTGTAGAACGCCACTGCCGCCGCCGTGGCGGCCTCGCGCGGCCCCTCGATCGAGTGCACCGTTGCGCCGTAGGCCTTTATCTGGCGGAGCTTCGCGGCCGGCGCCGTGGCCGGCGCAAAGATATGCGCCTTGATGCCCACCCTGGCTGCGTACGCGGAAACAGAAGCTCCGGCGTTACCCGACGAGTCCTCCACTACCTCCTTGACCCCCGCCTCCAACGCCATCGCCATCATGATCACGGTCCCGCGGTCCTTGAAGGAGCCGGTCGGACCCAGGTACTCGAGCTTCGCGCGAATTTCGCGCGCGCCGAGCATGCCACCCACCGCGGTGAGCTGAACCGTGGGTGTGTTGCCCTCGCCCATGGACACTGCCTGCAGCGACTCTATGCCGGAGATGGGGAGAGGCACGTGCATCCCGCGCCGCTTGTCGTAGTACGTGCTGGAGCCGTCCGGCACATACCCAACGTCCAGGGGGCCGCCGCAGCGGTCGCAGCCGACGGCGTTCATGCCCGATGCCATCTGGTTGGTGCAGCGGGTGCAAATCAGGTAGTGTTGGACCATTCGAGGGCTCTACTCCGTAATAGAATGACGCATTGGCAAAACTCACCGGCGAATCGGCGCATTGCGTGGTTGGCCCATGGCTTCGACGTGTGCTACGCTCGAAACATGGGGTTGTGGCTGCGCCCTTCCTGGGCGCGTTGATTGTATCCTGTTCCGCCCGTCTGCGGAACCGGTGGTGGCGCGGGTGTGGCAGGGGCCAGTGAGGAGTGTCCGCGATGGTCGGCGTCGTCAAAGAAAGGCTCGATAATCTCTATTCCAGCACCGGGCTAAGGCGGAGGGTCAAGGCCGTTCGGCGCAGGCTGGAGCGCAACTTTCTCGCAGTGCTGGTCTGGAGAACGATCAAGGAGATCCAGGCAGACGACGTAACGCACTTCGCGGCGGGCATCGGCTACTATGTGATGTTCTCCATCTTCCCGCTGCTGCTGGGGCTCACCGCGCTGATGTCGTTCTTCCTGGAGTCAGAAGAGGCGCAGCGCTCGTTCCTGGACTTCATCAGAGAGAACCTCCCGGGCTCCGGGGCGTTCCTGGAAGACAACCTGGAGGCTGTGCAAGGGCTTCGGGGCGCCCTGGGCATATTCGCCATCCTGGGCCTGATGTGGACGGGGAGCGCGGTTTTCGGCGCCATCAACCGGGCCATCAACCGGGCCTGGGATATTCATAAGGACAGACCATTTTACAAGGCCAAGCCCCGGCAGCTTTTCATGGCGCTGTGCATTGCGCTGCTCTTCATAGCGTCCATCGCCGCCGCCAGCTTCGTTCGGATCGCGGCCGAGCTCGCGGAGGCCAACGCGGACGTGCCGGAGTTCCTGCTCGCCGGCGGGCTGAGAATCGCCCTGCAGGTATCGTCCTTTGTGTTGACCCTTATGATCTTCCTGATGGTCTACAAGTTCCTTCCCAACACAAAGACGTATTGGAAGTACGTGTGGCCCGGGGCCATCCTTGGGGCGGTGCTTTTCGAGATCGGCAAGGCGGTTTTCCTGACATACATCCAGCAGTTCGCCAACTTCGAGAATGTCTACGGCTCGCTGGCGCCCGTCATAGCGCTCATGCTTTGGGCGTACTACAGCAGCATAATCCTGCTTGTGGGTGCGGAGCTGAACGCGGAGTTTGCGCTCATGAAAAAGGGGCTTCACAAGGGCGAGCTTGTGGTGGATGATATCGAGGAGCTGCCGTCAGTCGATTGGAAAGAGACTCCGGACGGCGCTCCCAAACCCGAAGAGGCAGTCAAAGCACATGACCGATGAGATGCAGCCGTACCTTGCCGCGATGAACAGGATGGCCGAGAGCGTTTACCGCTTTCACGAGAGGTTCGAAATCCCATCGGTGGACACGGCGGACGTGGACGGCACGCTGGAGGCGCTGCGGCAGAGGCTGGCGCTGCTGGCGGAGGAGACGGGCGAGCACGCACGCGCCCTTAACCGCGCGGACATCCCGGACGCCTGCAAAGAGGCCGCGGATATTGCCTACATCGCCCTCGGCACTCTCCTGCGCCTCGGCTCGGCCGGAACGGAGGCGGCAAACATCGTCTCCGACAAGAACAACCTTAAAACGCCTTCCACCCACGGCAAGCGCTCATCCACCGGCAAAGTCCTCTCAAAATAGCCGCCGCGCCTGTACCTCTTCTCCCTACCCTTTACCCGGCTGTTACCGTACCCCGTACCCTGTGCCTTGCTCTGAACCCCGATGAGTCCTCGAATCGGGGCCGTACCTTCAATTCGCATTCAGCGTCGGCACCTTGAACGGAGGGAGGATCTGCGACTCATCCAGAGGGTAAGCCTCTTTCTTGTATATCTGGATGCGGTAGTGCTCGTAGTCCGGCACGAACATGTACCCGCGATGGTCCACGCGGACCGAGCGCGGCCTCGTGAAGTACTTCTCCTGCTCCAGGTCCGCATCCTCCCTCATCCTCTTCTGCTTGCCCGAGCGCTGGTACATCCTGGCGACCTGGGACTTTGAGAGGGTGGCGTCTCCGTGGAATTGTTGTACGTAGCGGCCGTCCGGGGTGAAGAGCTGTACGCGGTTGTTGCCCCAGTCGGCTACGTATATATCGCCGTCGGTGTCCACATGTATGCCCGCGGGGCGCTTGATCTCGCCGTTCCCGGCGCCGGGGCGGCCGAGCTGCCACTGGAATCTGCCGTCCATATTGAAGACCTGTACGCGGTCGTTGCGCCAATCGGATACGTACACCTGGCCCAGCTCGTCTACGTATATGCCCCAGGGGGTGTCGAACTGGCCCTCGGCTGTGCCGAATCCGCCGAACTGCATGAGGAACTTGCCGTCGCGTGTGAACTTCTGGACGCGGTGGTTGCCGGCATCGACGATCCAGATGTTGTTATCCATGTCGCAGGCGATGCCGGCGGGGCTCTTCATCTGGCCGGGGGCGCTGCCGCCCTCGCCCCAGCGGCCCAGGTACTCTGGGTAGTGATCGTCTATGCGGAACAACTGGATGCGCGGGTCTGCCTGGTCCGTGCAGAAGAGGACCTCTTGCTTGAGGTCGAAGACCATCTGGCAGGGCCAGAGGAACCAGGAGTGGGGGAGAGGCGTGCCGTCCGAGCGCCACGCGAAGCTGCCGTAGTTCTTGTCCTCGATGTCTGTGACCATGATGGAGCCGGACTTGCCCTTGGAGTAGCGGCTGCCCGTCTGGAACGAGAAGACGCGGCCGTCCTTGTGGATGGCGACGTCCGCCGGGAAGTGCATGCGCATGAACTCGCCGATGGTCCTGAAGTAAGGGTAACCGGCGCGAAGCAGGGCGTATGGGCGGGACATCTGTTCCTCCGGAACGAATAGTGAATTTAGAATAGTGAATAGTGAATTAGGAGAATAGCAGATAGCGCGTTGTCAAACCGGGGCGAGCCGGCTGTTCAATTCACTATTCACTATTCCCAATTCACTATTCAGCAGAGCTGGTATTCCCTTGTTGAGACGACTAGCTGGACCATGCGGGAGACGAGGGCCTCGTTGAATTTGCGCTTTGACTCGTCTTTGAAGTCCAGGGGGCCGTCGCGCATGGCGGCGTTCAAGAGGCCTAGGCGGGTCTCGCCGCGGATGGGCGCGGGGCCGACATACTCGATGCAGCGCGAAACGAAGTCGTCCGGCTGGACTGGGCTTTCTGCCTCCAGTCGCGCGATCATCTGCTGGATGCCGGGCTTGGAGGCGTCCGAGACCTCGTTCACGGCGAAGTTGACGCGCATGTTCAGCGTGCCGCCGTCGATCCAGCCGGTGCCGTTGGGCCATCCCTCGACGGTGAGCGGGTTCAGAAGACTCTGGCCCATGTGGCCGGCCTGGCCGAAGTAGTCCGCGAAGTCGGGGTCCGGCCCGCGGTAGGTGCCGACGAGCTTCAGGACGCCGGTGACGAGCTCGACCGGGCTCTTGACGCGCTTGAACTCCGCCTGCTTGAACCACTCCGAGTTGAAGATCGTCCTCAGGACGGCCTTGATATCCCCGTTCGTCTCGGCGAAGACCTCGGCGAGCTGCTCGATGGCCCGGACGTTCTTCGGGGGAATCTCGTTCCAGGCGGAGACGGGCGGCTCGTCCTCCACGAAGAAGCTGTACAGGTGGCGGGCCAGGAACCGCGATGTGGCGGGCTGGCGGCAGACGATATCGATGATGTCCTCGCCGTTGAAGCGGCCGGTCTCGCCGAGGAACGTCTTGACGCCGTAGTTGTGCTCCTCGTCGCGGTAGACGAAGCGGGACGGGTAGCCGCCGTAGCGGCTGCCCGCGCCGGGGATAGGCGTCGCGAGAGTCCAGCCGGTGAACGCCTGCGCGGCGGCCTTGACGTCCTGCTCTGTGTAGTTGCCGACGCCCATTGAGAAGAGCTCCAGGAGCTCTCTGCCGTAGTTCTCGTTCGGCTCTTCCTTGAGGTTCTCGTTATTGTCCAGCCAGAATATCATCGCAGGGTCCTTCGAGAGCTCGGTCAGCAGCGTCCGGAAGTCGGACAGCGCGACGCGGCGGAAGGTGTCTATCTGGCCGTGCGCGGACGGGGTGTGGCTGGCCTTGGAGTCGCCGGTGGCGAACAGGTGGTGCCAGAAGAGGGTCATCTTCTCGTGGAGATGGCGCGGGGAGTTGATCATGCGGTGCCACCACTGGTACGACCAGCCGAGGTTGCCGGTGCCGTAGTACCGCTCCAGGAGGTCCACCTCGATGTCCGGGAAGCGCTCCGGGTGGAGGAGGTCCTCGACGCACTGCTCGTAGCCCTTCTCCGCCATCTTTTCAAGGTCGCCGATGCGATAGCCGAAGCCTGCGCGTCGCATGAGGTGGGCGTAGAGGGCCAGTCCGGCATCCGCCATAGTTTGTTGCCTTTCATGTGCCGGATATCCCCGGAGTGCGGCGATATCCAGCGAATATCGGTACAAGATGAACAGATACCACTGCGGATTGTCCGTGTCAAGAGAGGGGCGGCCACACAGCGTGCCGTAATTGGTATAATCGCGGCGGTTAGCAATGGCGGACGGGGCGGACATTCCTGCGGGAGGCACGGATTGGTCAAGACAGCCGACGCCAGGTACCGAGTCGGGGCCATAGGGTGCGGGAGGAAGGGGACCCAGCAAGCGCGGGCTTTCGATCTTCATCCCAGGACGCAGATCGTCGCTGCGGCTGATACGGACCCGGAGAACCTGGAGCTTTTCTGCAAGAGGTTTAACGTTCCGGGTTATTCGAGCTACCGGGAGATGCTCGCGAAGGAAAAGATCGATATCGCCTCGACGATATTGCCGACGAGCGTGAACCCCGAAGTGGTCATCGGCTGCGCGGAAGTCGGCGTGAAGGCTATCCTCTGCGAGAAGCCGATGGCGTCGAGCCTGGCGCTGGCGGACCGGATGGTGGAGATGTGCAGGGACCGCGGGATTCCCCTGGCCGCGGGGGACATGTTCCGAAACCAGTCCCAGTTCTGGGAGGCCCGCCGCCTGATTGACGCCGGTGAACTGGGAGATGTCCAGATCATCAATGTATATCACCACTCGGACCAGATTTCTGGGACGGGCTGCCAGCCTCTGAGCATCATGCGAATGTTCGCCCAGGACGCCGATGTGGACTGGATTTTCGGTTGGGTAACGGGAGCGGCCGCCGAGGACTCGGAGGAGACGAAACAGGTCCTCGATGCTTTCAGCGACGACGATCAGGGCATGGCCGGAGTTGTCCGGTTCGCCAACGGAGTCGAAGGGCACATCCACTACAAGGAGGCGCCCCAGTACGAAATCGAAGTGCTATGCAGCCGAGGGGTTTTCGCCACCGACTGCCGGAGCTTCCGGCTCTGGAAGGCGAGGGGCGGAGCAAACGCGGCCAGGGTTGTTCCTGCGGACCTTGAGGAAGCGAAGGGGCTATTCTCCGACCCTGCGATGGGTCGGGACCAGTACGATAAGCATGGGTGGATGCAGCTAGGCAGCCGTGTCATGGATACCGTCCAATCGGTCGTCGACTCGGTGGACCAGGGCATTGAGCCGCGCGCCAGCGGCGACAACGGCCGCAAGGTGCTCGAGATAGCCATCGGCTTGAGAGAGTCGGAGCGGCGGGGAATGACCGCCGTGAAATTCCCCCTCCTGGACCGAAGCCTGACGTTGACGCCGAAGAAGGGGCGCATGTTCAACAAGAAAGAGGTGTACGGCAGGCAGTGGTATGCGGAGCAGATCGGTCGGGCACGGCAGTAGGGGGAGGCGCCCCTATGTCCGCTCTCCCGGCGGAGGGCTACTCTCTATCTCCGGGCCGGACGGGGTGTTCTACCACCTGCCGGACGCATCGGGCAACATCATTGGTATAATCGACGCGTCAGGCAACGTGGACTGGTACCTCAGCAAGCCGTTTGGCGAGGTAGTCGAGGAGCCGGCCAGCTCGAAGTACAACCCTTACCGGTACAAGGCGGCTTACAGGGACGTGGTGAACGGCAAGGTCCTGTACTACATGATCAACCGGTACTACGACCCTGAGATTGGCCGGTTTACGCAGACCGACCCTATCAGCGGGTTTGCGAGCTTCTCGTTTGCGGCGTCCCAGGAGAGGTAGCAGTCCGTCATGAGTGTGCCGGAGGGGCCTATGGCGGCGTGGGCTTCTTTCGCCGCCTTCAGGGTGATGTCGTAGTCGCGGTCCGAGCGCGTCTTGCCGCACTTGAACTTGATGGCGTTGTAGCCGAGGTCGCGGGCCTGGGGGTAGTTCTCGGTGTTGGCGTAGGCGCGGACTTTGTTCTTTCGCGCGCCGCCGAGGAGGTCGTAGACGGGCTTGCCGCGCGCCACGCCCAGGGCGTCCCAGAGGGCGAGGTCTACGCCGGAGAGGGCCATCATGGGTATGCCGCCGCGGCCGTAGGGCAGGGTGCCGAAGTACATCTTGTCCCAGATAGCCTTGATGTCCTCGACGGTGTCCAGCCTGGCGCCATCCACAAGCTCGCGAATGTGGCTGTTGACGATCTCGACGCCGGGGAGGCCGCCGCCGCCGTAGCCGTAGCCGGTGTGGCCGGTGTCCGTTTCAACGCGGACGAGTATCTGCCAGAAATGGTACTGCCATGGCCCTTTGGGGATGCCCCGCCACTTGGGGTAAACGGCCTTGACGCTAGTGATTTTCATCGGCCCATTGGACTCGCTTTCAGATTGAACCTTCGAAGGTGCCGGCATCTATCCAGCGCGACAGATTGAGGACTCTGATGACCTCGACGCCGTTTTGAATGGGCATATAGAAGATGGCGTAACGACCCTTGGTGGCGCTCCGAAGGTCGGGCGTAAGGTCCGGGCGGGGCCTTCCCATACCTGGGTTATCGGCAAGCAGTCGACAAAGGGCCTCCAGGGAGTCAATGAGGCCGTCCGCTGCTTCGAGACTGTCCCGGGCTATGCATGCCCAGATCTCGAGCAGGTCTTCATAGGCTTGTGCCCGCTTGCGTAATACTCCCATCGTTAACCGCGGTTCTCCGAAAGTCTCTTGAGGCCTTCTCGCTTGACAGCTTCGAAATCCAGTTCGCCGGCGTCCGGACTGCTGAGTCCCTTCTTTATCTCCCTGCGCAGCTCTGCCAGGCGGGACTCGTAGATGCGGTCGCGCTCCTGCAGGAGGCGCAAGGCTTCGCGGACTACCTCGCTGGAGGTGATGTAGCTGCCGGAGTCGACCTTATCGCGTACATATTTCTCGAGCTCGGGAGTGAGTGAGACGTTCATATTCAGACCTCCTATGCTTGAGTTTGCGCCGGATAACAGGATTTGTCAATATTAGACAAGCCCTGTCATAAATCGCCATCAGGCGTATTCGTTTATTTTGCCGAAGAGGCGGATGAGCCGCTGCTTGTACCCGGGTGGCTGGGTAGTATGCTCGAGGGCCTTCGCGTTCGCCTCGAGATGGGCTGGGTTGGATGTGCCGGTGAGGACGGTGGAGATGGCGGGATGGTCTGCGGCAAACTTGTATCCGGCGCTGACGACGGAGTCCACGTCGCCTTTCACCAGCCAGCCGAGCGGGTCCTTGTCCGGCACGCTGCCTACGGATATGTAAACCTTCGCCTTCCACTCGGCGATGAGCTTCTCCAGCTCGGCCGGCGAGGGGAGCTTCACGCGCACGGCGGCCATATTGACGATGCCGATGCCGTGCTTTACGGCCAGCGGCAGCACCTCATCGACGGCGGTCTGATTGAGGATGCCGTACTTCAGCTCGATGACATTTCATTGCGCCGGGTGCTGCTTCACGCCCATGGCGGCGGCAGTATGCGCCGGGTCTTCAGGGAAGCGCTCGCTGAACCCGGTGAGCCGGACCTTGCCCTGCTCCTTGAGGCGAAGCATCGTGGGGAGGAACCGCTCGAAGATCGTGTTGTATGTGCCCGGGTGGATGCCGTGGAACATGAGGACTTCCACATGGTCCGTCCGAAGTCGTTTCAGGCTCGTTTCAAGCGAGTCCACCATGCCCTGGGCGCCGCGCGTCATGAGTGGGTCGGCGCCTTGCCTGCCGTCGTGCTGCCACTTGGTGGCGAGCACGTAGGACGAACGTGGGACGCCCTTCAGCGCCTCGCCCAGGATGGCCTCACTCTGGCCGTAGCCCTCAGATGTGTCGAAGAAGTTGATTCCGAGATCGAGCGATTTTCGGACGAAGGCCGTTTGCTGCTCCTGCGAGAGTCCTTCCGTCTGGCCGAGCCGGCGCTCCCCGCCGGTCCCGAGCCCAAGCAGCGATACCTTTATCCCACTACGCCCCAAAGTGCGGTACTGCATTCGTGCTCCTGACATTCTCCGTTGACTGCGAGGCTATTTTGGGGTGTTCAGCGCCCAATATCAACACTTTAGCTGTAAAGCGAAGGGGACCCGGAATAACTCCGGGTCCCCTGGACTGAGCCTAATCGCCGGTCAAGTCCCTAGTCCCAGTACGCCGGGTCCAGGAAGCTGATGCTCTTGTAGCGCTTGGAGCGATTGCCGGTGTGGTTCATGTTGTCGATGCCGTTCTCGAAGTAGTAGACGCCGAGGATGCCGCCGGACTCGGTGGTGACGTGGTTCTTGGGCACGTTGCGCAGGTTGTTGCGCTTCATCTGTATGCCGCGGTCTATGCCGGCATAAGCGATTGTGCCGATGTTGAACTTCTCTAGCGCGGCGATCTGGTGGAAATCCTTGCCGATGTCGATGCGCTGGGGCGACAGGCGGGCGTACTTCTTGCCGTCGTTCCAGATGTCCTGCATCTTCTTCAGGCTGCCGTTGATGTCCGGGGCGTAAGTGGACGCCGGAGCGATCCTGTTCTTGGCGTCCGCGTACTTCGCATCGCCGCCGGTGGGGGCAAGGCCCTCCTTACCGAAGGTCTGGAAGTATTTGCCCGCGTCCGGGCTGATCGGGTTCGGGTACGTCAGAGGCGCCTGCCGGTTCCAGTACACCGACCACGGGTTCATCTCGTAGAGAGAGGTGTGCAGGTTGAAATACTGAGTCGGGTTGGACTGCGCAGCCTGCGCGCCGACCGTGGAGCCGTCTTTGATATCGAGCTTGATGCCTATGGCGGCCCAGTACTTCTGGGCCAGCTCGACGTAGGGCCAGTGGATGCCGCTGCCGCTGGCCTCGAGGTACATGGTCAGGGGGCCAGTCCCTTCTCTCTTGTCCAGGAAGCCGTCTCCGTCCTTGTCCTCGTATCCAATGCCCTTGATGAGCTGCTTGGCCCTAGCAAGGTCAAACGTGGCATCGAGCGTGCGGAACTGGTCGCCGGGATAGTAGGCCGTGTCCGGATGGGGGACCCAGTTCTGAGGTGTGCCGATGCCGCCTGCAGCCGTGTCGTTGGTCCCCTCCCTGTCCCATGCCAGCGACAGGGCAATGCGGAACTCCTTCGTCCTCAGCAGCTTGCCTAGCTCGGCATTGATCGTGTGCTCCTGGTTGATGGCGATGTTTGCGTCTCCGCCGCCGGGGGACCGGAAGATGTAGACGCTGTAGTCGCCCTTCTCCATGTTGGCAAGGTAAAGGGGCAGCTCGGATAGAATCATGTCCTGGCCAAGATAGTCGTTCTCGCCGTTCATGGCGCGGAAGATGGCCGCGTCGCGGTTGCCGAGCGCGTAGTTGACCTGGCCGTCGATGTAGGGCAACTGGTTGCCTTCAGGGTCGACGCCCCAGAAGAAGTGGTTGCGCTCTGCACGGCGCTCGTTAGTCGCGATGAAAGTTGTAACGAGCTCACCGACGGTCGGGTGATACAGGTCGCCTTTGAATATATAGTTGGGGTCGGCAACGTTGGGGATTGTGCCCGTGGGAATGCCGAATGCCTGGCCGCGGATGTTACGCACGGCGGTGAACATCCTGATCCAGTCCGGCTGCTTCCACTTCTCAAGCAAAGCGGGTATCTCCGCCGCGTTGTACTTCGGGTGGTAGCGCTTCAGGATATGGGCAGGTGCGTAAGCGCAGCTCGGGCACCCTCGATGCATCGTCCAGGACCAGCCGAAGCGGGTCTCCTCGAAGCTGAAGTAGGGATCGTCCCAAGCGAGCGTGAAGGTGTTTGCGTCCACAACAGTAAACTTGGGGTCCTTGCCGGTAAGTGGCGAGCGGAGGTCGTCCGGCGTTGTGGGGACGAGCTCCTTGTTGAACTGCAGGTCTTCCAGTGCGAACCTGATGTTCTCCATTGTGAAGGGATAGCCGTCCGACCAGCGGACGCCCCGGCGGATCTTGAAGGTGTGGACGCGACCGTCCGGGCTAATCTCAAAGCTCTTGAAGAGACGGGGCTCTGTGACGCCGTCGGGCTTGGCGTTCATGCCGCTGATAGTCGTCATGTGGTCGAGCGGCTTCAAGCTGCCCAGGGTCATGCGCATGGTGCCGCCGTATACGCCTATCTCGTCTGTCGGCGGGATGATGTAAATATCCTCCGGAACCGGCAGGCGCTGCTCAAGGGGAGGCAGTTTGCCGGCTTTGACGAGCGCGGCGGACATTGGCGATTCCTTGAAGCTTGTCGGCCTTGGGCCGGAGTAGTCGTAGTTAGGATAGCTTCCGGGAGCGGTCTTCTTTGCAACGTATTTCACGGGCGCTGGAGCAGCAGGGGCAGTCTGGCCGGTAGAGGAGCCTGGGCGTTGGGTTGTTTTGCCGGTTGTCCCGCCTGTGGGGGCGGGCGCCTCCGGGGCTGCGGGCTGTGCCGCCGGCCGTGCCGCGGCAGCGGCCGCGGGCGCCTG